>OIWS01000385.1_pt1 | contig 59323 bp, 42 predicted proteins | sample 1587611 | NCBI WGS metagenome assembly OIWS01 (sample SAMEA3888919, study PRJEB22519) | human gut metagenome | biome: human gut; feature: human-associated habitat; material: faeces | place: Denmark | collected 2010 | reverse complement strand
TTCCTGCTCTTCGGTGAAGCACTTTAGGGCATAGCACTTTCCCGTCTGCTCGTCTTTCATCTTGAATACAACAGCAAACGCACCGCTGCTACGATACGGATCGCCATAATTATCCAATACAGGCACCAAATGGCTCAGTTTGTCAAGATTGTCGTGAGCATCACGAATAGCTGCCAAGTATTCTGATATAAGAGGGTATTGCATAAGTTTATATTTAATGTTGATTTGTTCAAATGAAAATTTGATTTATAATATCTATTTATTGATATATAAAGCCGTTTGTATCAAGCACATTATATACCAACATTTCACCTTTGTACTTCAAAGTGGAGGACATGCGAGAGGTAATTGCCAATTATTAATCTCCAAAATTAGATAATCTTATTCAGACGAAAGAATAAATTATTCAGAATTTTTATTTTTTGGCACTATATCTTGTATATTGAAACGATTTATATTATAACTCAGCCTCTTAGAAAGCTTAAACACCGACCTTACACAATTACTACAACTACATTAATCGTTTCTCTCAACAATAATCAATTGACAGCGGATAAAGAAAAGTGGATTATTGCGAAAAAAAGGTGTAAAAGTATTGGCTTTCAAACATTTTTGCGTAAATTTGTAACATACAAACAAATGAAATCAAGAAAGGACATTTCAATATGAATAACTACATACGATTTGACTGGGCCATGAAACGCCTACTGCGCAACAAGACCAACTATGCCGTGATTGAGGGATTGCTCGAATCGCTGCTCGGAAGGAAGTACACCATTGAGAGATTTCTTGAAAGCGAATCGAACCAAGAAACGGAGGAAGACAAGTTTAACCGTGTAGACATTCTTGCCGAAAGCGACAAGGGAGAACTGACTATCATTGAGATTCAGAACAACCACGAGCTGACCTATTTTCACAGAATGTTATATGGCGTGTCGAAGGCCATAACCGATTATATTGACCTCGGTAACGACTACGACAAGGTGAGGAAGGTTTACAGCATAAACATCGTATACTTTGAGCTGGGACAGGGCAACGACTATGTGTATCACGGCAAGACGTATTTCCGTGGTTTGCATAACACATCAGATATTTTAAAGCTGTCGGTACGCCAAAACCAAAAGTTCTTTGGATTTGGGTTGGCTGACGGTGAAAATGTGCTTGAAAGAAAGGAAGCTGGCGACCTTTTCCCAGAATATTACATTCTGAGAGTGAACGATTTTGACCGTGTAGCCACTACCCCACTCGACCAATGGATTGAGTTTTTGAAAACAGGATCAATAGCCCCCGATGCTACAGCACCAGGACTCAGTCAGGCACGCGAATGTTTAAGAATTGACACACTAAGCTCTGCCGAGAAAAACGATTATGTACGCCACATGGAGTCTATCAGATACCAACGTAGCGTGCTGGAAACAAGTCGCGATGAAGGATTTGTTGAAGGTAGAGAAGAAGGATTTGTTGAAGGTAGAGAAGAAGGATTTGCCAAAGGAAGAGTCGAAGGAAGAGCCGAAGGAAGAGCCGAAGGAAGAGCCGAAGGCTTTGATGAAGGCAAAAAAGAAGAGAAAATTGCTATTGCAAAGAAATTGGCATCATTAGGAATTGCGACATCACAGATTATGCAAGCTACGGGGTTGACGGAAGAGGACATCAATAACCTTATATGATTGAAATATCACATACCTACAGATGCTTTTTACTTAAATTGTGCAGCACAACAATAGGAATAATGACAGCATGACAACAGAAGTAACAATATATGAGATGTGCGAGGCTGAAGCGGTGAACGCGAAAGCCACCGACGACATAAACCGCCTGCTGGCGCAACTGAGCAGCACACCCTACCACATTACCACTGATAGGCTCATATTGATGGTGCGAAATGCTGACACACACTTATTTGTAGCCACAAAGGGGGCAGACATCGTAGGTATGATTACCGTGGGCTGCTATACCTCGCCCACAGGCCGCAAAGCCTGTATTGAGGATGTGGTGACCGACGCATCGGTGCGCGGCCAAGGCATCGGAAAAGCTTTGGTGCAGAAGGCTATTGCGTTTCTGTCAACGCTGTCGCCATGCTCGGTGCTGCTCACCTCACGCCCCTCGCGCCTTGCCGCCAATGCGCTTTACCAGAAGTTGGGCTTCACCCCCAAAGAGACAAACGTTTATACCATGAAATTATAACGCAGAAAAGCCATGTACATTGACATTCAGAAACTAAAAAAAACATTTGACACACAAACTGCCATCGATATCAACGAGCTGCATATTGCCGACGGACAACGCATTGGCGTGGTGGGCAACAACGGAGCGGGAAAGACTACCCTATTTCGACTTCTGCTCGACCTGCTAAAGACCGATGAGGGAAACGTAACGCTCTCTTTTTCTGTGGCGCCAACCACATTGGCCGATAACGCACAGGCTTCAGCCGAACACACACAAACCTCACCTCACGTTGTCAGCATAAACCCAGCCCTCAACGAAGACTGGAAGCGCTACACAGGTGCCTTCATCGATAGCAGTTTTCTCATCGACTTTCTCACGCCTGAAGAATATTTCAACTTCATTGCAACCGTGTGCGCACTCACCCCTGAGATGCTGGCCCAACGCCTTGAACGTTTCCAGCATTTTATGAGTGGCGAGATTATGGGGCAAGGAAAATACATACGCGACTTCTCGGCTGGCAACAAGCAAAAAATAGGCATCATTGCTGCCATGCTCGGCAGGCCACAGCTGCTAATTCTTGACGAACCCTTCAACTTTCTCGCCCCCAGTAGTCAGCATGTGCTGGAACAGTTGCTGCGATCATATTGCAACGAGACGGGGGCCACACTACTGTTGTCGAGCCACAACCTGCAACACACCATTGGCGTATCATCGCGCATCGTACTGCTGGAAAAAGGAAACATCATTAAAGACTTACCAAACAACGACGGAAATGCCGAAGCAGAATTGGAAAGCTATTTTTGTGGGCAATAATTAGTAACCACGACAGAAAAAATAAAAATAACAACGACAAAGATTACCTTATAACATAAAGAGGGTGTGTCAAAATAGGAGTTAGAGGAAGTTAAGAAGAAGTTAATCCATCTACGATGGATGGAAGTTAACAGACAAATGCTTTATTTTCAGCAATTTATACATATGTCCGCTAACTTCTGTTAACTTCGGGCGAAGCCCAAACTTCTTTTAACTTCTATTTTGACACACCCTCTTTTAATATAAGTGTTTTTACAGATTAAGTTTCTTCTGTATAGCCTTGCTAATGGCTTGTATGTGTCGCCCTTGATTGTTCAAGTCTTCACGCATAACGTTTAGCTGGTTGAACAGCTCGGCAGCAGCATTTTGCAAGGCGTTAGGCTTACGTGCACTGCGATCGGCAAAGGGGTTTATTAACATTTTGATGCCCTTGGGCAGCAATTCAACATCAATTTCTTCGCCCGTCATTACAGGGTCGCCATCATAGTGTATCACGCCTGGCTGACTGCGGTGGATGTGTAACTTACGACAACGGAAGGTTTTTATCTTCGAGTTTTTATCAAGCGTCTTGTTAAACATATCAATACTTACCTGTGGAGCCTCAAACACATCAAACGGCTCCATGATGATAACATCCATCAAGCCATCACTCATCGATGCCTGGGGCGCAATATAAGCATTGTTGCCATACTGCGAAGCATTGGCACATGAGATAAGAAACGCCTTATACTGATGCACACCATTCTCATCCTCTACCACATAGGTTTCGGGCTTATACTTCAAGCCTTCACGCAAAATATTCTCGGCATAGGTAATGGGGCCACGCTTGCCAGCCTCGGCAAACTTCTGACTGATAAAGGCATCGAAGCCCATGCCACAGGTGCAAAAGAAAGGATAGCCGTTAATAACGCCATAGTCGAGGTCGCGTATCTCACAAGCATTGATTATCTCTATCGACTTCTTCAAGTTCATAGGCAACAACAAATGACGTGCCAAACCATTGCCAGAACCACAAGGCATAATGCCAAGGGCTGTGTTTGAATGAACAATAGCACGAGCCACCTCGTTTACGGTACCATCGCCACCCACTGCTACCACAATGTCTGCCCCATTGTCTTTAGCTCGCGAAGCAATCTCAGAGGCATGGCCAGCATACTCGGTAATGGCTATCTCATAGTCGAACTTCTCTTTATCGAGATGCTCTTCAATAAGGTTAGGCACCCCCGCTTTACTGGATGTTCCTGACACAAGATTGATGACAAATATCGCTTTCTTTTTCATAGCTTTCAACAACTATTTACAATATTATTGTGGTAAGTGTAGTTGACAAAATTACTAAAACCTTTTCATTTAGTGAGAATAAATTCGATAAAAATGCATAAATATAATATTTCTTTCACAAAAACAAGGCTGTTTTATATCTTTTTTGTAACTTTGCATCTTGAAAACAATTGAAGAAATAATAAGAGAATTCCTCTTACCTATTTATTAATATAATGGGACAATTACAATAATGGGACAATTACAAGAAAGATACAAAAGCTACCGCTTGCCACAGAAGTATATGGAGGCTGGTGTGTATCCTTATTTCCGCGAAATCACCAGTAAACAGGGCACGGAAGTAGCCATGGGCGGACATGAAGTGCTCATGTTTGGTTCAAACGCATATACCGGACTGACTGGCGACCAGCGCGTGATAAATGCAGCAAAAGCTGCCTTAGACAAATATGGCTCGGGATGTGCTGGTAGCCGTTTCCTTAACGGAACCCTCGACCTGCACGTACAGTTAGAGAAAGAGTTGGCCGAGTTTGTTCATAAAGACGACACTCTGTGCTTCTCAACAGGTTTCTCTGTTAATGCTGGCGTGCTCGCTGTAGTAGTGGGCCGTGGCGACTATATCATCTGCGACGACCGCGACCATGCAAGTATTGTTGACGGACGCCGTTTGTCATTTGCTCGTCAGCTGCACTACAAGCACAACGACATGGAAGACCTGGAGAACATTCTTAAAGGTCTGCCCCAAGATGCTATTAAGCTGATTGTGGTTGATGGCGTGTTCTCAATGGAAGGCGACCTTGCCAACTTGCCCAAGATTGTTGAACTGAAGCATAAGTATAACTGCTCAATCATGGTTGACGAGGCTCACGGCATTGGCGTGTTTGGCGATCACGGACGTGGCGTTTGCGACCACTTCGGACTGACCGATGAGGTAGACCTCATCATGGGCACCTTCTCAAAGTCGATGGCTTCAATCGGTGGCTTCATCGCTAGCGATGCCGACACCATCAACTATCTGCGTCACACCTGCCGCACCTACATCTTCAGTGCATCAAACACACCGGCTGCTACCGCTGCTGCTCTTGAGGCACTGCACATACTGCAGCAAGAGCCTGAGCGCATTGAAAAGTTGTGGGACGTTACCAAGTATGCTTTGAAGCGTTTCCGTGAGGAAGGTTTCGAGATTGGTGAGACCGAGAGCCCCATCATTCCCTTATATGTTCACGATGTAGAAAAGACCTTCATCGTAACAGCACGGGCTTACGAGCGTGGCGTGTTTATCAACCCCGTTATTCCACCCGCTTGTGCTCCGCAAGACACCTTGGTGCGTTTCGCCCTGATGGCCACACACACCAAAGAGCAGGTAGAACGCGCCGTAAACATCTTGAAAGGTATTTTTGTTGAACTTGACATCATCAAGTAAAAACAATCATTATACAAAACATAATAAAAGCCATACACTGGTTTCTGTTGTCAGAAAGGTGTGTGGCTTTTATCGTTTATCAATACACATTACATAGCAAATGATAGTGTATAGGCTGCTTGGCCATAACTTACACACGGAAAATAGCGAAAAAGCAGAAGAAAATTTGCAAGGTTCATATTTTTTCACTACCTTTGCAGCCGTCTAATAAAGACATGTGGTTTTACACATTCGGGGTGTAGCGCAGCCCGGTAGCGCTCCTGGTTTGGGACCAGGCGGCCGCAGGTTCGAATCCTGTCGCCCCGACCAATTCATTTAAAAGCTTCATTCTTGTTTTAAGAATGAAGCTTTTTTGTTTTATAAAACAGTGGCTACCGTTTTTCAATCAATGGCTACACTTTTATCAATCATTGGCAACACCGCTATATCCTTTAAAAAATATCTTTAGGCGGTATGGAAGCAGCACGGCAATAAGCATGATAACAACGGGCTGCAATAATGTAAACACATATATAAACAATGTAAAGCAGCACCACATCAAAAGCAGTAAAGGTGATGCCACTGAGTGTGGCACCAGGCCAATGGGCAATGGTGATTAACGATTGGTTTAACCACACAACAAGATGCGAGAGAAGTGCCGCTAATGCTGATGAAAGCCAAGCGAAGAAAGAGATGGCATGCACTGGCACAAACAAAAACAATAAGGTAACAGGAATGATAACCGATACCAACGGCACAACAACCATATTGGTAAGAAGGAAATAGCACGAAAACTGCCCAAAGCAATAAAGCGTGATAGGCGCTACACCTATCTGTGCCGCTAACGACACGGCCCATAAGCTATACAAGGCTTGCACAAGGCGCCATCGACCCAACGAGTGGGGCAACATAAACACTATAAACTCGTATAGCGGACGATAAAGGACCAAGATAGCGGCTACCGCCATAAACGACATCTGAAAACTGACATCCCACAAACAAAGCGGATTGGCACATAGCATAATAATGGCGGTAAGACAAAGGCTGTTGAGCGATACGGGTTCGCGCCCAAGCACTACACCCCACGTGCAAAGGCTCAGCATAACAGCAGCACGCATCAAGCTGGTAGGCATGCCTGCCACCAACACATAGGCCCACACCGTTGTGAGCAACAACACATAGCCCAACACATTTCCACGCCTACCTAACAAGCCCTGACGCGCTCGGCCACCACGTTTTTTAAAGCAAACCAACATCAACAACAACGTAACAACGCTGAGGTGCATGCCCGACAATGCCAACACATGCGACGCACCCGTGGCAGCATACAGCGCCTTTACCTGTGCCGACAATGCCGACTTATCGCCCAGCGTCATGGCAGCTGCCACAGCCGCCGCATCAATATTTATCTGGTAGGCATCAAGCTTTTGCAGCAGACGTTGCCTAAGCAACATGGCTGATAGGCGCAAACGCAAGAAATGGCTTTCAGCCTGCAAGTCGATGACAACAGGTTGCCATTGGTCTGACATCACAAAGGTTTGTGCCACATAGCCATGCACCTGCATCCAGAGCACATAACTGAAGTGGTTGCCAGCAGCAAACGGTTTCGGAGCCTTGAGTGTTGATGTAACCTGAATGCCATCATTCACGCCCAAACGTTCGGCAGCTGCATCGCGTAAGAACGAGGCCCTAACTGTGCGTCCATGCCACTGTTTGCTAAGCAAATATAAGTCGCACTGTACCACCTTTTCTTTTTTCACAGGCGTCGACGTTACCACCGCCTGATAGGTGATAGGCTTTGAAGACAATAATGCTTGTTGGCGCAATTCATACACCGCTGTCCACCAGGCGCCTAGCGTTGCCACAGTAACCATAAAGAACGCCCCTTGCACCACTGGCTTATGACGCAGTAACAAGGCGCACAGCAACGATAAGGCAGCAATGCCTCCCCATAGCCAGTGTGTTACGGCTATAGCATCGCCCACCACAATACCTAATACAAGCACAATGGCCAGGCGCAAGAAAGGCACCATCTGTATTTTACCGTTTACTGTCATTATGCGTTACAATTTACTTCCTTCCAGCAGTTTAGGACAAACATCGGCCAAACCACAAGAGGCACAATGCGGTGCACGACTGGTGCATACATAACGTCCGTGCAGCAACAGCCAGTGGTGCGCATGCGCTACATCTTCTTTCGCTATATGTCGTACCAACTCCTGCTCTACCTTCAACGGCGTATTTGCCGTCTTGGGCACCAACCCCAATCGGTGGCTCACCCTATACACATGCGTGTCGACAGGCATCTTCGCCTTGCCAAAGGCCACTGCCTGAATAACGTTGGCTGTCTTTCGGCCCACGCCAGGCAGCGTCAGCAGTTGATCAAAGCCTTCGGGCACCTCGCCCTCATAGCGCTCTACAAGCATGCGCGCCATCGCTACCAGATGTTCAGCCTTAGCGTTAGGATACGACACGCTCTTCACATATTCATACACCTCATCAACCTCAGCCTTTGCCATTGTATCGGCATCAGGAAAACGTTTGAACAGTTCGGGCGTAATTTGGTTTACCCGTTTGTCGGTGCACTGTGCGCTCAGCACCACTGCCACCAGCAGTTGGAAGATACTGCCAAACTGCAGTTCGGTGCTCACATTCCCCGTGTGTTGCCTGAAATAGTTGACGACATAGGCATAACGTTCCTTCTTTCTCATCTTTTCTTCTCTACCCTATTTGCGTTTACATTCGGCTCTTTCTCTTGCATCGTCACTATCAAAAAAGGCAACGCGAAACTGTTCACGTTGCCTTTCTCTTATTGTGATGTTGCAATGTTGCGAACCCACTTATTTTTTCTTCTCTTTACCAGCAGCCTTCATCTCGGGCGACGACTTGTAAGCTTTGTTCAAACCTGCAATTACGTCTTTTGTGATGTCGTGCACCTTGTCGGCATACAGAATGTTATCGCCAGCCTTGCTCAGGATAAGCGTAAACTTCTTGCTCTGGTTGTAGCTTGCGAGGAAGTGCTGAATGCTGTCGCGCAAAGCCTTGTTATACTTTTCGGTCTCGTTCTGGAACTCACCACTCAAACGCTGGTTCAAGGCCTGCAAATCGGCGTTCTGACGCTGCAACTGAGCCTGAATAGCCTGAGCCTGCTCACGAGTATATGCGTTCTGCTGAATTTTTTGCTGGAAATTGGCGGCAGCGGCCTCTAACTGCTGCTGCTTCTGTGCCAGCGTGTTCTGAATATTCTGACCCTTCTTCTGCATGATGAGCGAATATTCTTTGCAGAACTGATACTGTGTCATAATGCTGTCTACCTCAACATAGGCAATCTTTGTCTCAGTGGATGCCACCTGATTGGCAGCCTGATCATCAGCCTGCGTTTTCGACTTGTCGCATGCTGTGGTTGCCATCAATGTAGCAACAGCCAGAGCCATAGCTCCGAAAAAGTTTTTCTTGTTCATTGTTTTATTCTGTTTTTAATTATTTTCCTGTCGTAGTATTAATAGGCACCGTTGCGCTGACGTGCCTCGCGATCTTGGTCCATCACACAATGTATGCCCTGTTTGCGTAGCCCTGGATTGTCGTGCACATGCTGCGACGAGAAGCGTCCGTTCTTCTTCAAAAGCACCTTCACACACAATAATGCCATAGCAATAGCAATAATTAACACGGTAAGAAGTAAAGTTTCTATCATTTTTATTAACTTTGTGTTTGCAAAGGTAAGATAAAACAAGCAGAGCACAAAATAATTTGTCATATTTTATCGCCCTCACACGGCCTTATTGGCTTTTCTTTGGCTCTCTTAACGCTTGTTGTGAAGCCGCTGCCGCAAACAGAACCGAATGTGGCACACCCCCTACACATTGGCACAACACATCAAGCTGATACGACATATAAGAACATAAACAATATATAACAAATGAACACAACAGAACTGAAGCCTGCTCGCGTGTTTGAGCAGTTTGCTAAAATCAACACCATTCCTCGTCCCTCAAAGCATGAGGAGAAAATGATTGAATACCTGAAAGAGTTTGGCAAGAGCCACAACCTGGAAACTGAGGTTGACGAAACAGGCAACGTTGTTATTCGCAAACCCGCCACACCGGGTTATGAAAACAAGCCCATCGTTATCCTTCAGAGCCACATGGACATGGTATGCGACAATTTGGTAGACGTTGACATCGACTTCTTCAACGACCCCATTCAAACCTATGTTGACGGCGAATGGCTGAAAGCAAAAGGTACCACACTGGGCGCCGACGATGGCATTGGTTGCGCTATTGAGCTGGCTTTGCTTGACAGCAACGACATTGAGCATGGCCCCATCGAGTGTGTGTTCACCCGCGACGAAGAAACACAGCTTACGGGTGCTATAGGCATGAAGGCTGGCTTCATGAAGGGCGATATGCTGATTAACCTCGACTCAGAAGACGAAGGCCAGATCTTCGTTTCATGCGCTGGCGGAAAGACATCAATGGCCACCTTCCATTTCACTAAAGAAGCTGCTCCCGAGGGCTATTTCTTTATGGAAATCTCGCTGAAGGGATTGAAGGGCGGACACTCGGGCGACGACATCGACAAGAAGCGCGCTAACGCTATCAAGGTGCTCACCCGTTTCTTGTATCTTGAGCAGAAGAAGATGCCCCTTGTTTTGGCCTCATTCAATTCGGGCAAGAAGCACAACGCCATTCCTCGCGATGGCAAGGTGGTATTTGCTGTTCCCGCTGCCGAGAAAGAAACCGTACGTGCCGACTGGAATGTGTTTGCCGCTCATGTACAAGAAGAGTTTTATGTAACCGACCCCGATATGGAGTTTGCCCTCCAGAGCACCGACGCTGCCCCCGTGCTGCCTAAGGCCGTTAGCCGCAACTTCATCCTTGCTGTACAGGCTGTTGACAATGGTGTGTTTGCTATGTGCCAAGAGAAGGAACTGGAGAAGATGGTAGAAACCTCAAGCAACATTGCTGTTGTTGAGACCACTGATAATGCTATCAACATTGTTGCCTCACAGCGTTCAAACGTTATGAGCAACCTCGACAACCAGGTAAACACCGTGGCAGCCCTCTTTGAACTGGCTGGCGCCGACGTTGAGAGCACTGATGGCTATCCCGCATGGAAGATGAACCCCAACAGCAAGCTTACCGAGGCGGCTGTAGCATCATACAAGAAACTGTTTGGTAAAGAGCCCATCGTACGTGGCATTCACGCTGGTCTTGAGTGTGGATTGTTTGCCGAACGCTACCCCAACCTCGACATGGTATCGTTTGGTCCCACCCTGCGTGGCGTACACACCCCCGACGAAAGCTTGCACATTCCCACCGTACAGATGGTATGGGATCATATTCTCGATATCTTGAAAAATGTAGAGAAATAACACCTCGCACATAGGTTCACAAGGACCTCGCATATAGGTTAACAAAAAAGCGCCCTGCAACAGTAAAGTATTGTACATCATACTTTTCAGTTGCAGGGCGCATTGTTGTTTATAAATGTATGAGTTTTAAAAGTTTACGAGTTAACTTTTAAAACTCGTCAACTAATCAGTCTTCCATCAGTTTGCGGTAACGACCTTTCTTGATATCTTCGTTACCCAAACGGCGGGCCTTATTAATTTCATAATCAGAGTAGCTGCCCTCAAAGAAGAACACCTCACCATTGCCCTCAAAGGCAAGGATGTGGGTACAGATACGGTCGAGGAACCAACGGTCATGGCTTACCACAACAGCACAGCCAGCAAACTCGTCGAGACCTTCTTCCAAGGCGCGCAATGTATTCACGTCGATATCATTGGTAGGCTCATCGAGCAACAGCACGTTGCCCTCCTGCTTTAGTGCCAAAGCCAACTGCAAGCGGTTACGCTCACCACCCGACAGTGTTCCACACAGTTTGCTTTGGTCGGTGCCAGAGAAGTTGAAACGCGAGATGTAAGCGCGAGCATTCACATCGCGACCACCCAAACGCAGTGTCTCATTGCCCTGCGAGATGGTTTCATACACACTCTTGTTAGGGTCGATGTCTTTGTGCTGCTGGTCAACATAGGCCAACTTTACGGTCTCACCCATTTCAAAGATACCAGCATCAGGTTGCTCCAAACCCATAATAAGGCGGAACAGCGTACTTTTACCAGCACCGTTCGGACCAATCACGCCCACGATGCCGTTAGGTGGCAGCATAAAGTTGAGGTCATTATACAGCACCTTATCGCCATAGGCTTTCTTCACGTGCTGAGCCTCGATAACCTTGTTACCAAGACGCGGACCATTGGGGATGAAAATCTCCAACTTCTCCTCGCGTACCTTCTGCTCCTCGCCCAACATCTTTTCGTAGGCGTTCAAACGAGCCTTACCCTTAGCCTGACGAGCCTTGGGTGCCATGTGTGCCCACTCCAACTCGCGCTCCAGCGCCTTACGACGTTTCGAAGCCTGTTTTTCTTCTTGCATCATGCGCTGCGTCTTCTGCTGCAACCACGACGAATAGTTGCCGTGCCAAGGAATACCCTCACCACGATCAAGCTCTAAGATCCACTCGCTTACATCGTCGAGGAAATAGCGGTCGTGGGTTACAGCAATCACCGTTCCCTCATACTGCTGTAAGTGTTGTTCTAACCAGTCGATGCTCTCAGCGTCAAGGTGGTTGGTAGGCTCGTCAAGCAGCAGCACATCAGGTTTCTGCAGCAGCAAGCGGCAGAGCGCCACACGGCGACGCTCACCACCCGACAGATTGGTTACGGGGCTATCACCAGCGGGGCAACGCAAGGCTGCCATAGCACGATCCAGTTTCGAGTCCATATTCCACGCATCAGTAGCGTCTATAATGTCTTGCACCTCGGCCTGACGTTGCATCAGCTGATCCATCTTGTCGGGGTCGCTGTAATATTCTTCTTCGCCAAACTTGCGGTTTATCTCTTCATATTCGGCCAGCGCGTCATACACTTTCTGCACGCCTTCCATTACATTTTCCTTCACCGTCTTCTGCTCGTTCAGTGGCGGATTCTGAGGCAGATAGCCCACCGTGTATCCAGGGCTCCATACCACATCGCCCTGAGTGGGTTGTTCCAGTCCGGCGATAATTTTCATCAGGGTCGACTTACCAGCACCGTTCAAGCCGATGATGCCTATCTTGGCCCCATAGAAGAAAGAGAGGTAGATATCTTTCAATATCTGTTTTCGGTTTTGGGGAATGATTTTCGACACTCCCACCATAGAGAAGATAATCTTCTTGTCGTCAACTGTTGCCATATATTATTATTTGAATAATGTTTATTAGATTTTTGTGCAAAGATTATACAATGATTATATAATAGTGCAAAGATACAACAAAAAAGTTGAGTCTACAAAAAAGAAGCCTATCGTTTTGACGTTAAGCTGTTCGTGTATCAATAAAAAGATGATACTATCAGCTTACACAACGATAGGCTTCTGACAATTATATTTTATCTTTTAAACAATCGTTTTCTTCACCTAAGAAAAGGCAAATAGTTACTTTACAACCTTACGCCCTCCTACGATATAGATGCCATGGGGCAAACCCTGAGTGGCGGTAGCAATGCTAACCTCAGCGTTATAAGAACGCAAGGTTCGACCATCAAGGGTGGTAACCAGTGTGCGCGTGGGGCGCGCTGAACAATTGCTAACCACTGCCTCTATACCTGTGGTATACTGGCTGGTAACGTCTTGCACCTTATAGTGGCCCTGGTTATCCTTATTGGTTGTAACCACATAATAGCAGGTTTGCTTAACGTTTTGAATATTTTCTGTTTGCTGTTTTCCATCATCTGTATTGAAAACAAAGTTTACATAGTCGTCAACAGCGTTCATAGTATAGTTCAGCGAGTACCATTTCTTTCCACCCTCCTGTTTGGTGGTTGATACAGCGTCGCCTGGCCACTTCGTAGCAACGGTGCTATGCGAGCCATCGCCACCCCACGACCAAACGTGAAGGTTGCTCCATCCCACTTGCTCAACATTCACGTTTACAACAATAGGATAAGCCTTAAACGAGCGCACATCATATTGACGTTCAATCTGTCCCCACACCTTTCCACCTTGCAGCAGCGCCATCTTCATGGTGTATTGGCCTTCGGGCAACTGAATGGTAGCGCCATTGGCCACTGCTGTGCTGTTGGCTGTAGGGTTAGTACCATCGGTGGTGTAAACAATCTTGGCACCATCGGTAGCCGAGAGCACGCGCAACGTAGCGGTAGGTTTATTATAATAGGTACCCGAGGGCAGCGAGGTCCATGCTTTCTCCTGCTTTTTCTCAACAAAGTAGCGATAGTTTTTACCATCAAGCACCATTACCCAGTTGTTGTCAGCGGGAATATAGTCGGTAGCTGTAGGGCCTACTACTACCATCAATTTTCCATTCGTGCCCGTCACCGTAGCCACATATTGACGTTTAAGGCTTGCGTTCTGTTTAAAAGCGCTTTGGTTATTAATGCCCACCATATTGCGCACCAATATCATGTTTTTAATATCAGCTTTGCAATCAATCCAGTGTGGCAAGAACACGCAAGGTGTACCTGGCATAGCCAACATAAAGGCGTTGGCAGCCAATGTATCGGTGCGCACAGGGTCTTGCTGTTCGCTGGCGCTTCGCACCTGTGTGTCGTGGTTTTCGACAAAGGTCACCGCATAACGGTTGTAGGTAGCATCAGTAGCCAAACCGCCCCATGACAGGTCGCTCCAACTGTTGTTATTGGCAGCACTGCGAATGGCGTTACGCAAGGGGAAGTCGAAGGCGCCACTTTGTATTGTGCCATTCACCTTGGTGCCGTTCATCCAGTTTATCACCAACTGTTTGTTGTAGTCGAAGTATTCGCCCACCGAGTATTGTACCTTCGCATCAGCATTATACATGCCTGTAAACTCGGCACTGTAACCCTTAACCATATCATAGCGCACACCTGTATAGCCCAGATCGTTCAGCAAGAAGTCGAGATAAGCCTTTACATTCTTCTGCACATTAAGGCTTTTGTGGTCGAGGTCGCGAGCAAAGTCAACGCCATCGCCCGTGTCTTTGTTGCTACTCAGTTGGTATCCGTTCTTCTTTGCCCATGCAAGGGTCGTGCCGTTACAGTCGTTAGCACAGATGTCGGTAGAAAGCAGCTGATAGGTATTGCCCTTATAGGTTTCCTTCGGAAAGTCGACATAGTTGGTCAGCGTTTTACGGTGGTTAATAACCACATCGGCAATGGTTCCTAAGCCCTTCTGCTTAAAGGTCTTAATCATTGACCGCAACTCGTCTTCTGAACCGAAAGCACTCTTATAATTATCAAACCAATAAAGGTCATCATATCCCATCGACTCGCCACCACAGTTTCCGCTCTGTGGTATCCATATCAGTTTAAAATACTGCGACAGTTCGTCGGCCTGACTTTCAAGGTTCTTCCAGTTAGTGGCATCATAGCTATTCCAACTAAAGCCTTGCAGCATCACGCCTTGATAGGCTGTGGGCCAGCCCTGTGCCATCACCGATGTTGAAGCAGCGATGATGGCCAGGGAGGTAGCAACTTTTTTAAAATTCATATTACTTTATGATTTTGATTTATCTTATCAAAACTCAAGTATCATTGTGGCGCGAGGAGTCAGCGTCACATCCTTGGTGAGATCAATGCTTCGGCCTGTAAGGATATTTTTGGCACTAGTAGCATCTTTGATAATCTCAGCATAGCGAGCAATGTGCATCTTCTTTTCACGGCTGGTACCATTAATAACGGTGAGCACCGATTTTCCATTCAGTGTACGAGCCACGACATAAACACCATCAACAGGTGCAAACTGCGTTTGCTTGCCTTCGGTAATGAGTTTGTTGCCCTGACGCCAATGCAGCAGTCGGCTCAGCCAATTAAACATTTGGTTTTGCTCTTTGGTGCGTCCTTCGCGTGTAAAGGCGTTTTGTGCATCACCTGGGAAACCACCCGGGAAGTCGCAACGCACATAACCGTCGGTTAACTTTTTAACGCCGTTCATCAACACCTCTGTACCATAATAAAGCTGCGGTATGCGGTTGATGGTGAGCAAGAGTGCCAAAGCCTGTTTCAGGGCCAATGTGTCTTGACCTTCTTCTAAGAAGCGGTCGGTGTCGTGGTTCTCAATAAATGCCATCACATGCGAGGGGTCTGCATAGAGATAGTCGTAGCACAACGAGTTGTACACGCGGTTGAAGCCTGCACCTCTGTCGCTCTCTTCTTTCTTAGCAGCATTGATACGGTCGAAGAAAGCAAAGTCCATCACAGTTTTCAAATTCGAGTTCTGTGTTGTCAGTTTCGAATCTTTTTGCCAAGCAGCGGTATAAGCAGGCTCTGTTACCCATGTTTCGCCCACAGTGTTAAAGTTAGGATATTCATGGTTCAGCACATCCATCCAGTGTGCCATGGCAGCGCGATCGGCATAAGGATAGGTATCCATACGTATGCCGTCAATGCCAGCAGTTTCTATCCACCACTCGCTGTTCTGAATAAGATAGGTGATGACGTGCGGATTGCGCTGGTTCAAGTCAGGCATAGCGGGTGTAAACCATCCGTCAACAGTTTCTTTCAAGTCAATTTCGCTGGCATAGGGGTCAAGCACAGGCGTTAGTTTATAGCTGGTTTGCAGATACTTATCGTTTACCTGTGCGGTACCGTCAATAGTTTTTGTTTTCTTATTGTTTGCCTGATTTTCAGGTGCCAACCACTCTGGGGTGTTCAGCCAGTCGTGCGACGGCATATCGCTCACCCACGGATGCCTAAAACCACAGTGATTAAAGATCATATCCATTACCACCTTCAAGCCTTTTTGGTGTGCCTCATCAATTAGCTGTGCATATTCTTCGTTTGAGCCGAAACGAGGGTCAACACGATAATAGTCGGTAGTGGCATAGCCATGGTAAGAGCTATGTTTGCCCAGTTCAGTACCATTATTTTCAAGCACAGGTGTAAACCACAAAGCTGTTACGCCAAGGTCTTTGAAATAGTCGAGGTGCTGGCGTATACCGTTAAGGTCGCCACCATGACGCATGCTGGGCTCTTTACGGTTAAAGATGTAGGGGTCTAAACCTTTAATGTTTGAGTGGTCAGCACCCGACGATGCAAAGCGGTCAGGCATCAGCATGTAAAGCACGTCGGCATTGGTGAATCCCTGGCGCTCCTCACCACTCATCTTACGATTGTTGAGGGTGTAGGGCACCGTTTGCTTAACGCCACGACCAGCAAACTTCAGTTGCATGGTACCTGCCTTAGCATCCTTTACATTCATGTAAATCAGCAAGTAATTGGGCGAGTCGAGACGCACCAAACTATCAATGCGCACGCCAGGATAGTCGGTCGACACCTCGGCCGAACGTATATTCTTTCCATACACCATCAGTTGCACCTGTGGGTTCTTCATGCCTACAAACCAATTGGTAGGTTCAATGCGGTTGATTTTGTTGGCAGCCGACATCGACAATGTGGCGCCCAGCATAACAGCTGTTATTAATTCTTTTTTCATATTGTTGTTATTGTTTTAGTTAGTAAAAAGAAGGGGCGCACGATGCCTCGCAAATGGCGAGACATCGCACACCAAGTTATTATTCGTTACTATAGATAATCATTGCGCGTTGTGCAGCCACCTCAACCTTGTCGGCATTAATGGTGTTACCAATACCCTCAGCCTTTACCACGCCATCTTTCACCACAGCGGTATATTGGTTCATGGGAATATTGATGGTTTGAGCCGTACGGTTAGCGTTCAGTATCACAATGATGTTGTTCCAGGCATCGCCACCAGCATGGTTCTTCAGGCGGAAAGCCACCACCCCACTGGGAGCTGAAAGGAACTCAAGATGCTGGCGAACAGCCTCTGCATTGCCTAAACGGAAAGCAGGATGTGCCTTACGCAAAGCAATAAGTCCACTGTAATAATCAAACACCTCAGGATATTTCTTCAGGTTGTTCCAGTCGAGATGATTAATATTGTCGGGCGAACGGAAACTATTTGCCACGCCCTTCTTGTCGCGCAACATCTCTTCGCCACAGAGCATGAAAGGCACACCTTGCGAGGTAAACACGGCCGTTTGAGCCAACAGATCAAGACGTATCAGTTCGTCAGTGTTAATGCCAGGCATACTGGTGCGCAGACGGTCGGTAAGACACAAATCGTCGTGGCAACTTACATAGCTCACCATCTGTGAGGGCGAGTTGGTCCATGGTACTTTGCTGTAGTTTACCTTTGTCATATCCACTTGCGGATGCTGTATGGCACCCACAATGCCAAACTTGATGCTCTCTTCCTGACCAGATACACCTGCCAAGAAGCCACCCTTATGGTCGTCGCTGACAGGGCCACGCAGCGCGTCGCGCATCTCGTCACTGAAGGCGCCTATGCCATCGAGTTTCTGAGCATTAGCCTTCATCGCCAATTTCTCTGTGGGATAAGCACAAGAGCCGGCGCTCCATCCCTCACCATAGATATATATTGAGGGGTCGATGTTGTTCACCTCGTGGCGAATCTGGTTCATGGTTTCAATGTCGTGCACGCCCATAAGGTCGAAGCGGAAGCCATCAATATGATATTCGTTCACCCAATACTTCACACTCTCAATCATATAGGTGCGCATGAGCGGCTTCTCTGATGCGGTTTCGTTGCCACAGCCCGAACCATCTGAGTATCTTCCGTCTGCAGTCTTACGATAATAGTAATCGGGACTGATGCGCTGGAAATTGCTGTTCTTGATATTGAACGTGTGGTTGTAAACCACGTCAAGGATAACCCTAATACCAGCCTTGTGCAGCGCCATCACCATGGTTTTAAACTCTTTTATGCGGCGCGTGGGCTCGTAAGGATCAGTAGCATAGCTGCCTTCGGGCACATTATAGTTTTTAGGATCGTATCCCCAGTTGTATTGAGGCTGGTCAAGACGGGTTTCATCTACCGAAGCGAAGTCGAACGATGGCAAGATATGTATTGCGTTCACGCCCAAACGTTTGAGATAGTCGATAGCCTTGGGTTCGGCAAGGGCAAGAAACTTACCTTTGTTTACCAATCCCGACGATGCGTCGATTGAGAAGTCGCGATGATGTAGCTCGTAGATGACGAGATCGCATGGCGACTTCAAGCTGGGGCGCACATCATTGGCCCATCCCTCTGGGTTCGTATCAGTCATATCAACAATGGCAGCGCGGTCGCCATTGGCACACACGGCCTTGGCAAAGAGGCCAGGACACTCACCGTTACCAGTATCGAAGGTGTAAAACTTGCCCTTAAGGTTGCCTTTTACCGTGGCCACCCATTCGCCATTACTGGCTTTCTTCATCTTCACGGTTTTGGCCGCTTTGGTGTCAGAGCCATTATCATAAATACGCAATGTGGCTCCTGTGGGAGCGTTAAGGCGAAACTCTGTCATACCCTGTTGGTACGACATTTCATTGAAGATGCCTTGTGCAGACAAGGTCTGTGCAAAGAGGCCGAATAATGAGGTCATCAATGCGGTTTTTAAATTAATTGTAGGTTTCATTTTTTAGTTGACAAATTGACAAGTTGACGAGGAGACAAGGAGATTACTATGCTTTGTAACAAGGCTTGCAAGTAATTTTGCTACGAAACTTACTATTAAGTTTGTTACAAAAACTTACTCTTAAGCTTTGTTACAAAGCATTGTATTAAGCTTGCTCTCGACCCGTCTGTCGTATGAGTTCTTTAATATTATCGTTATACTCTTTGTTAGCAATCAAATCTTCAATATTCAGGTGCATACGATAGCGCCAATAGTGGCGTGGGTTGGCAGGAATATTGATACGCTCGGCATTGGCATCGGCCAGACGCAACTTTTCGTCAATAGCAAACCAGTCTTGCAGCAACAAGACGCAAAGCATTGACGGACAATAGAGTTGATTGGTAACTATCTCCTTAGCCAACCATCCGGGCAGCGGATGTGGGGCAGCACCAGAGCGATACAACTGCGAGTTATAATAGTCTTGTGTGCGCTCCATATCTTCATCCCACCACTGTCGCAAGGTGGGCATATCGTGGGTAGACAGTGTGCATACGCTGCGGTAGGGGTTCTTCCACAGTTCGCCAAAGCGCACGCTGGGGTCTTTAGGCATCTGCTGCAGTTCAAGGCTCAGTATGCGCAACTCGTTCATCACCCATGCCACACAATCTGGCACCATGCCTAAGTCTTCGGCACATACCAACATACGGGTAGCTTGCACCAGCACGGGCAACTTCTTCATGGCTTCGTTATACCAGAAGTTGTTATTGCGGCGATAATAATAGTTGTTATACAAGCGGTTAAACTTCTCTTTATCGCTATCAACTAAAGCCTCATACATAAAGTTGAGCTGAGCCGTGATGCGCGGATGGAACTTGTTGCTGTCGTTAATGTCGCGCACAAACAGCACGTCGGAAGCTAATGCATACAAGCCATCACGCACCCAAACATCGTCGGCGCTATCCTTGCCTACAAAGGCAGCTTCAATCTTGCGCTCAGTGTCATATTCGGGCTTCAACGAGAAGATGTCGTCGTGCTCGTGCTGCAAATATTTTTCTACCACAGCATCGGCATGAGGGCCAAACACGCGGTCTACCACCCAACGGGCAATAAACGGTGTGGTGAACAGCTTCTCTTGGAAGTGCAAACCATAGCTCTCTATCTCTTCGCGTGTCATAGCCAGTGAGGGAGCAAACTGTCCTTGCAAGGCGTAAACACAAGTGGTAGGAGTAGCCCAAATGCGGAAGAAGCCCAACACGTGGTCAATGCGATAGGCATCAAAATATTTCGACATATTCTGGAAACGGCGCAACCACCACTGGCAGCCATCTTCAAGCATACGTGCCCAGTTGTAGGTGGGAAATCCCCAGTTTTGTCCATTTACCGAGAAGCTATCAGGCGGAGCACCAGCCTGCAAGTTAAGGTTAAAGTAATGAGGCTCATGCCATACGTCGCAGCCTTTACGGTTTACGCCAATGGGTATATCCCCCTTCAGTATCACGCCTCGTGCCATAGCATACTCGTGTGCGGCGCGCATTTGCACATGCAGCACATACTGCACATAATAGTAGAAGGCCACCTCTTTATATTCTTTCGTGCGAGCGTTAAGCAGCGTTTCGCGGTCTTTCTCATGCCATACCTCATGGCCTTTCCATGTATTAAAGTCTACATTGCCATAAGTATCGCGTAGGTGGCAATACTGTGCGTAGGGCACCAGCCAGTGAGCACTTTCTTTCAAGAACGCCTTGAAGCCAGCCGACTTCAGCACCTCGCCACCCTCTTGTTCAAAGATAATGCGCAGATACTCTATTTTAGCATTGTTCACACGTTCATAGTCAATCTGTGCCAACTGGTTCAGCTCTTCGCGCAGAGCCTCAAAGGCGGCAGCCTTCTCTTTGTCGGCCACGGCAGGCAACTGGCGCAAGTCGGCAAACTGAGGATGAATGGCAAAGATGCTGATGCACGAATAGGGATACGAGTCGGTCCAGGTATGGGTAGAGGTAGTATCGTTGATGGGCAGCACCTGAAGCACCTTCTGGTGCGTTTCAGCCACCCAGTCAATCATCATTTTCAGGTCGCCAAAGTCGCCCACGCCAAAGCTGCCACGGGTACGCAACGAGAACACGGGTATGAGGGTGCCCGCCAGTTTGCAGTCACAAATCTCGAAGAAGGCTTGATCCATTTCCTCCACACGCACCTCACCATTAGCCATCTCAGGTATAGCGAGTGTGCGGTTATAACCTGTCTCCCACAGCACATCGCCATTATCGGTGGTGGCAATAAATTTCAGTTCGGTCTCAGCCTCATCAAAGGCATCAACATTCATGTCTACCATCCATTCGTTATAGTTGTGCTCTACCATCTTCAAGGCACGATCGGCATGCCAGTTGCCCAAGCACGAGCTCTCGCCCGTAACATACAGGCGTTCACCCTTTCTCAGTTGGGGGGCACGCACAATCAGGCGCAATGTCTTTTCATATTTTATGGTAGGCACAGCCTCGTGGTGACGACGATTTACGCAATCGGTAAAGGCCGAGCTATAGAGAAACGAATCGTACGGAATGTCTGTCCAGCGGTTATATATTTTATATTCGCTGGCATTAGGCACATTCATGTCTAAGCGGTGAGTAACAGTTTGCCACTCTTTGCGCTCTTCCTTGCCCCACTTATCAATACTATAAAAATAGTTGATGCTTTTGGGTGCTTTCTCCAGTTCTATCTCACACTGCCACATTTTTCCGTCAACAGTGGTCATTGCATAAACGGTGTTTTCTAAGGCCTTGTCGCCCTTAGCAGTCGTTTCGCCCATGATGTTCAGACGCAAGTCTTGACCAAAGATCGTAGCGTATTGCAAATAGAAAAATAGTTTCATAATGGGATAATATCTAATTTTATAGTTTATTTCTTAATCCATGCTACGCTCAAAGCGCCCAGCAACAACAACAAGGCAGCCACAAGCATCATGTTAAACTGGTGCGAACCCACCATTGAGAGCACGGTGCCACCTACGGCAGCAGCAGCAATCTGTGGCAAGCAGATGGTGCCGTTGAAGAGGCCGAGATAAGCGCCTTTATGTCCGTACCCCTCAAGGGCATTGGTAACAAAGGTGAAAGGCATAGCCAGCATAGCGGCCCAAGCACAACCAATGAGCAAGAAGGGTATGATGAGCAAGTTCTTGTCAGCAATAAAGGGTAACGCAGCAAAACCAGCAGCGCCAATGAGCAAGCTGAGAGCGTAAGCCAACTTGCCGTTAGGAATCTTAGGCAGCAACATAGCCCATATCACACTGCCTATAGCCTGCCAGAAGAACAGCACGCCTACCCAGTTGCCAGCCTCTTGATATTGGGCTGAAGCGGTGTCGGTGGTTTGCCATACAGTTTCGGCAATAGTACCATTGGTGTAGGTCCACATATACATAAAGGCAGCCCAGCAGAAGAACTGCACCAGTCCCACCTTCCAGAACATCGTGGGCGCATTACGCAACAGCGTTATCCATCCCGCCTTCTGCTCTTCGACCTCAGGCTTGCGCTCGTTATATTCGGCATACTCTTGGGGGTTCCATTCCTTTACCTTAAAGGAGGTGTAGAGCACACACAGTATGAGGATAGCAGCGCCAATGTAGAACGAATAGATAACCGAGTCGGGCACAACACCCTTAGGTGCCTCATTAGCAATGCCTAACGCTGTAAAGATGAAGGGAAACACATAGCCCACCAGCGAGCCACTGTTGCACAAGAAGCTTTGTATAGAGTAAGCCACCGACTTCTGTTTCTCGTTTACCATGTCGCCCACCAGCATTTTAAACGGCTGCATGGCCATATTAAGGCTGGTGTCAAGAAACATCAATGAGAAAAGACCAAATATCATAGCCGTACCCACAGCCATACCAAACGAGCCTGCATTAGGCAACAGGCACATCACCGCTACAGCCACGGCAGCACCTATAAAGAGGTAAGGTATGCGTCGACCAAAACGACACCAAGTACGGTCGCTAAGCGTGCCCACAATAGGTTGCACGATAATACCCATCAGTGGGGGCAAAATCCAGAAGTAACTCAACGAATGGGGGTCAGCTCCCAATGTTGCAAATATACGAGAAATGTTAGCGTTTTGCAGAGCATAGGCAATCTGCACGCCGAAGAAACCAAAGCTAAGGTTCCATAGTTTCCAAAAACTTAAATCGAGTTTCTGTTTCATAGGTTTATGTTATTATTTTTTGTTATGTTCTGTTAAGGTATTTATTATATGAAGTGCGAAGTGAGCGGTGAATTATCGCGAGCTCCCTCTTACCACCAAACGGGTGCGCACCACACGTTTCTCAATTTTATCGATGGGCGATATACCCTCCACCTTATTGATAAGTACATCAGCAGCTTCTCGGCCCACCTCCACCCCTCGCTGTTCAACAGTGGTAAGTTGTGGGTCGCAAGCTATGGCGCGTTGTCCGTTTGTAAATCCGCATACCGACACATCTTCAGGAATACGCAGCCCCATATGCTTTGCCGTATACAGCACCCCTATGGCGGTGTCGTCGTTCACACAGAAGAAGCCATCGGGGCGGTTTTCTGTTTGCAGCACACAGGGCGTTATGTTCTCGGCATCGTCGCGGTTATCACATTCAAATATCAAGTTATCGTCGGGGTGCATACCCGCCTTCAGCAGTGCGTCTTTATAACCATTAAAACGGTTCTTACCTATTAAGGCATTGCCACGCATACCATAAAAGGCAATGCGTTTGCACCCAGTCTTAATAAGGTATGTTACGGCGTTGAAGGCACCCATATAATCGTCTACCACCACCAGGCTGGCATTAACGCCCGTGCAAATGCGGTCGTAAAACACCAGGGTGATGCCTTTATCGATAAGCGATTGAAAATGGTCATACCGCGTCGTGCTCTTTGCTTGCGACACGATGATGCCGCACACCTGATGGGTTTCAAACACTTGGCACATCTGCACCTCGCGCTCATAGTTTTCCTTGCTCATCGTTATCATGATGCGGTAACCACGTTCTGAGGCACGCTCTTCAATGCCCGTTACCACCGACGAGAAATAATAGTGGGTAATTTCTGGTACAATAACGCCAATCACCTTTACGGGCTGACGCTTTGAATAACGCAACGACTTGGCAATATCGTTAGGATAAAAATTGTGCTCGGCAGCATACTTCTGTATTGCCAAACGTTTATCTTCTCGCACGCGCTTGCTTCCGCTTAGTGCTCGCGAGACAGTAGAAATAGACACGCCAAACTCCTCGGCGATGTCTTTCATTGTTGTTAAATTGCCATCGATCATAGGTTATGCAGTATTTTCGGCTACAAAGTTATAGTAAACTTTTTAATGTTGTTGCACACAAGGCCTTCAATTTTGCGCAAGAGTGTGCAAACGTTTGCACACTTAAATCAATATATTTCCGTTAAAATAAGCATTAACATATTATAATTCGTCCTAAATTTGCAACTGAAATTAAGAACGCCTAAATTTAAGACAATATTTAAACAATAAGATTGAGTGCCCTTTTTAAATGATAATACATCTATATAAGAGACATTCTACATTATTTATACATTAGCATATTTTAATAACCTTCTAATAATAAAAATCGAAAGTAATGAAGCAAGTTAAATTCAAAAATGCCTTAAGGGCAGTAGCCTTGACTGGCGGACTGTTCCTTACGACAAGTGCCTTCGGACAACAGGTTGTCGTGAAAGGCCATGTGAAAGACGCTTCTGGCGAACCTATCATTGGAGCCACAGTACGCATTGACGGCACTCAAGGCGGTACCGTAACCGACCTTGACGGCAACTTCACATTGAAGGCCGACGCCAAGTCAGTAATCAAGATTTCGTACATTGGTTACGCAACCACTACTGTAAGCGCTGGACAAAACATTAACGTTATCCTAAAAGAAGACACCGACCAGAACCTTAACGAGGTTGTCGTTATTGGTTACGGTCGTGCAAAGAAAGACGACCTTACGGGTTCAGTAACAGCCATTAAGCCTGATGAACTGTCGAAAGGTATCACCAACAACGCCTCTGATATGCTTGTAGGTAAGGTTGCTGGTGTCGACGTTCAAACCACTGGTGGTGCTCCTGGCGCCGGTGCACAAATTCGTATTCGTGGTGGTGCATCGCTCTCAGCCAGCAACGACCCTCTGTACGTAATTGATGGTTTGGTTATTGACAACAATACCGCTACGGGTATGAGTAACATCCTTGCCAACGTCAATCCTAACGATATCGAAACCTTCACCGTATTGAAAGACGCTTCGGCCACAGCCATCTACGGTTCACGTGCCAGCAACGGCGTTATCATCATTACCACCAAGAAAGGCCGTGCCGGACAGAAGGCACGGGTTTCTTACAATGGCGACATCACCGTGTCTACCTCACGTAAGAAATATGAAGTGCTGAACGCTGCCGAGTATCGCAAAGTAGTGGCCGATAACAACATCGACGTATCATTGTTAGGCGATGCCGATACCGATTGGCAGGACGAAATTCTGCGCACCGCAGTATCTTCAAACCACAGCATTAGCGTTACTGGTGGCTTGAAGAACATGCCTTACCGCGTAAGTGCTGGTTACAACATTGGCAACGGTATCCTCATTACCAGCTGGATGCGCCGTTTCAATGCCAGCGTTAACCTTGCTCCCTCATTCCTCGACAAGCACCTTAACTTTAACATCACTGCTAAGTATATGTACGAGAAGAACCGCTATGCTGATCAGGGTGCCATCGGTGCTGCCTTGGCTATGGACCCCACCCGTCCCGTACGTATGAGCGATCCCGACTATCAGTTTGTTGGTGGTTACTACCAGACATTGTCTGATGCCAGCTACAGCGATCCTTCATGGAGAAAGAGAGGAGCCAACAACACAACGAATAACCCCGTTTCCATGCTTAACACCAAATACGACTTGGCCCATGCTAATGACTATAGTGGCAATGTTGAGGTTGACTATAAGATTCACGGCTTTGAAGACTTGCACTTGCACGCAAGCTTGGGAGCACAATACACCGACAGCCGCGAAAACATAACATCTAGCCGCTACTCACATAGCAATAACTATTATGGAAGGGTTGAAAACATGGGGTACTGGAAATATAATATTGTAGCTAACGCCTACGCACAGTATGCTCATAAGTTTGGTGTACACGACATCGACATCATGGGTGGTGCCGAGCAAAGCCACTACCACCGTACAGGTACAGGTTTCTATGGCCAGGGCTTCGACTACTACACTAACGAGCCTTATAATGCCAAAGCAAGAAAAGAAACCGAGTGGGCTACACACAACTCACTGGTATCTTACTTCGGTCGTTTAAACTATAACCTCCTCGACCGTTACCTCATCACCGCTACCTTCCGTGCCGACGGTTCTTCACGTTTCGCCGATGGCCACAAGTGGGGCTACTTCCCCTCAGCAGCCTTCGCATGGAAGATCAACAAAGAGTCGTTCATGAAGAACCTGCACTGGGTTGATGACTTGAAGCTTCGTTTAGGTTGGGGTAAAACAGGTCAGCAGAACGGTATTGCCGACTTCTACTATGCTCCGCTTTATGTACGCGGCGACCAGTATGCACAGTATCCCTTCGGCGACAACTACAAATATACCAACCGTCCGAACAAATACAATGCTGAGCTGACATGGGAGAAAACCACTACCTACAATGCTGGTATCGACTTCTCTGCACTGAACAACCGCTTCTCAGTAAGCGTTGACGGTTATCTGCGTAAGACCACCGACCTGCTTTCTGACGTATCAGTAGTATCAGGTGTAACCTTCGGCGATAAGCTGTTGCAGAACATCGGTTCACTCGAGAACTATGGTCTCGAGCTTGCCTTCGATGTTAAGCCTATCGTAACCAAAGACTTTACATGGGACCTGACCTATAACGTAGGTTGGAACAAGAATAAGATTACCGAGCTGAAAGCCGGCGCACAAGACTGGGTATGGGTAACCAGCACAGGTGCAGCCCGTGGTTTCGCACTTCTGCAGCGCAACAAGGTAGATTATCCCCTCAACTCGTTCTATGTTTACCAGCAGGTTTACGACGAGAACGGCAAGCCTATCGAGGGTGTTTACGTTGACCGCGATGGCAACGGCCAGATTAACGACGACGACCGCTACTACTACAAGAGCCCCGCTCCTGATGTAACGATGGGTCTCACCTCTAAGTTCTTGTATAAGAATTGGGACTTGAGCTTCTCGCTCAGAGCATCTCTCGGCAACTATGTTTACTACTCGGCACTGGCCGACAAGGCACAGGTAAGTGAAACAGGTCTCTATAACCACGGAGCCTTCTCTAACACAATGCCCGAAGTTGTAGCTATAGGCTTTACTGGTAAGACAAACATTTCATGTAGTTTGAGCGACTACTTCGTACGCAATGCTTCATACCTGAAGTGCTCTAACATCACACTGGGTTACACCTTCCCCGCATTGCTCAAGTATGCTGGCCGAGACTACTTCTCAGGACGCGTTTACGCTACTTGCCAGAACCCCTTCATCATCACCAAGTATAAAGGTCTTGACCCTGAAATTGCTAACGGTGTAGATAGCAACCCCTATCCACGTCCTATCAGCTTCCAGGTGGGTGTAAACTTCAATTTCTAATCAGCCACTCGAAAGAGATTAATGGTAAAGAAAAAATTTAAAGATATTACAACTATGAAATATAAGACAATAAAGACCGCAGCAATGGCCTGTCTCGCACTGGGTTTGGTGTCATGTGCTGACGAGTTGAACATTAAGTCAATAGATAAAAAATACTCAACGACCTATACCGTTGAAGAGCTGTTGGCTAAGCAGTACGGCTCTCTCGGCCTCACAGGCCAGAAGGGTGCTACAGGCGATGGCGACGTTACCGATAAAGAAGACGAGAGCGGATACTACCGCACCGTGTTCAACCTGCAAGAGCTGAACACCGACGAAATTCTGTGGGCATGGCTCGAGAACACCGACATGTCGCCTATTTGCTACTTTGGTTGGAATAAAAACTCTGAGCGTGCCAACTGGTGCTACCAGCGTCTGGCATACAACATCACACTGTATAACCAGTTTATCAGCGAGCAGGATGGTAAGATTGACGCTGACCAGATAGCCGAAATCCGTTTCCTCCGCGCTATGATGTACTTTAATTTCCTCGACCTCTTCCACAAGGCTCCCTTCAAAGATGCCTTCAATGCTGAGTTGCCTGTTGAAAAGGGTGGCAAAGAGTTGTACGACTGGATCGATAAAGAGCTGACCGAGATTGAGCCCCTCATGAAAGAGGTAGGTGCTTACAACAACCGTCAAAACTTCGGACGCGCCGACCGTGGTGCTGCCTATGCCCTGCACGCACGTCTCGCCCTCAACTCAGAGGTTTATACCGACGGACAGGTTGCCGACTATGCCAAGGCTAAGAGCTATTGCGACAAGATTCTCACCGCAGGCGTTTACGAGCTCTCAAAGGCCACTAACGCTAACGGCTACAGCGGCTATCAGCAGCTTTTCATGGCCGACAACGACGAGAACGAACAGGCCATAAAGGAGACTATCTTCCCCATTCGTCAGGATGGTGCTAAGACACGTGAAGACTCAGGTTCTACCATGCTTATCAATGGTTCACGCATGGCGGGCATGCCCTATTATTATCAGAGCAACCCCTGGCAGTGTATCTTCGCTCGCAAGACCCTCTTGCAGAAGTTTATCACCAAAGAGGCCGACATTCCTGTAGCTTGTGCTGCCGATGCAGCTCCTGGCAAAGATGCTGCCGAGACCTTGTCAAACCGTCAGGCTGTTTACGACAAGTACATCGCTGCTAACAACCTCGACAAGAGCAACCTGTCTGAAGCCAACGTTGTCGCTATGGATAAGGCGCTGGGCGGAAGCACAGCCGAGTTTATCAAGAAAGCCGACGACAAGCGTGCCCTGTTCTACTGTGGCGTAGGTGGTGGTCTGCGCACCATCGAGCCCGCCGAGCAGGTAACAGGCTTCACCAATGGTGCCTCTATCGTTAAGTGGTCATCTGTACGTTCAGACAACGGCCCTATTCACGACATCAACTACTGCGATACCGACATTCCTCTGATTCGTCTCGCCGAGATTTACCTCACACGTGCCGAGGCTATGTGGCGCTTGAACGAGGGCGACAAGGGTCTGGCCGACTTGCAGAAAGTGCAGGATCGTGCTGGCAAGACCACACTCGCACCTTATGTAAACGCACAAATCCTCATCGACGAGTGGTGCAAAGAGTTCTATATGGAAGGACGCCGTCGTAGCGACTTGATTCGCTTCGGTCTCTACACGGGTAGCAAGTATCTGTGGAGCTTCAAGGGTGGTGCTAAGTATGGTCGCGGTGTTGACGGACACTATGCCATCTATCCTATCCCCGCTGGCGAAATCAGTGGCAACCCCAACATGACTCAGAACCCTGGTTACTAATAAAAACCCTGGTTACTAATAAAAACATTGTGATAAAACAATATTGTAAAACAAACAAAGACATTGTATCATGAAATCAATATATAAATTAATGATGCTTCCGCTCATGGTCTTGCCGCTTATCTTTGCATCATGCGACACCGACGATGGCAGCAACCCAACACTCGACTTAAGTCATGTGTCTGAAGGCTTCGTGCTCAACACACCGGCTTATGCTGAAAGCAACACATACGACCTTAGCCAATCAGAAGGCATATGGCTCACATGCTCACAGCCCAACTATGGTGGTGGCGTGCCCTATGTAATAAACTATTACGTACAGGTATCTCTCGACCCCACCTTTGCTCAAGGCAACGCTGATGCTGCCTACGTAGAGTTGTTAAGCTCATACTACCTTGCTAAGATGCAGGTAAGTGGAACCGAGATGAACAATGCAGTGGTAGAGCTCTACCAGAAGGCTCATCCCGATGAGATTAATGTACCTGAAAAGCTTACCGTTTATGTTCGTCTGCGCGCTTGCATTGATGGTGCTATGGACAAGAAGCTGGGCGAAACCTTCTCAAATGTTATCACCCTGCCCTCAGTACACGCTACATACATTGCTCCCGATGCTGAGCTGAAGGCCAACCTCTACGTTATTGGTTCATCAATACAGGATGCTTGGAACAGCTGGAAACCAGTGCCCAAGTTGGCTGGTCTCGATGGTCAATACTTCACCGTAATTTACGTTCCTGCTGGCGGTCAGTTTAAGTGGGGTACTGCTGAAGGCGACTACAAAGACTACAAAGCCCTGAACAGCGTTACCGATAATGCCAACGCTGGCGCTCACGCTAACGAGGCCGAGAACAACAACATCCAGTTTACAAACGGCGGATGGTACACCCTCTACTTCAAGGGCACCATCACTCCCGATGGCAAGTCAGTCGACTACGACCTCACCATCTATCCCGCCGAGGTTTACATCTTCGGTAAGAGCAACGGTGGTATCTGGGAGTTCAACGATAGCTGGAAGCTCACCGCTCCTGCCGACGCAAGCGGCGTATGGGAATCACCGGCCTTCGCTGCCGCTGGCGAGCTCCGCGTTTCTATCAAGATTCCTGGTATCGACTGGTATCGTTCAGAGTTCACCCTCTACAAAGGCAGCCTCTTCTTCGGCAATCCTTCTGACGACTGGGCTACTAACTTCGGTGCTGACTACTCAGTGCAGTGTGCTCCTGGCAAGAAGCTGTATGTAAACTTTGACATGAACACTGGCGAAGTGAAATAACATTGATAACTATAAATTGTTGAGACGTGATAGGCCCCTTTTCTTGCAAGGGCAGCAGAAAAGGCTTACCTACAAGAAAAGGGGACCTCACCACACGCGCTCGACGACACTAAAAACAGAACAACAATGAAAAAATCATTCATATATGGTTTAGCAGCTATGGCATCACTTGTGTTTGCCAGTTGCAATGGCGACTATGACGATTGGGCTACACCACAGCAAAACGGCCCCGAAGCAGCCATCACACTTCCGGGTTACACAGCCACAGCTGCTGCTACCGACGTTAACCTGGCCAACCCTGGCGAGAACGTAAAGGTGTTTAACCTCTCTCAGGCTTCTCTGCCTGAAGGCACCACACTTGACAACGCACGCATCGTTATCACCCCTACCGATGAGACTGCCCTCGACCCACAGCCTCAAACCATTACTAACGCTAACACCGATGGTACTGTTGACAGCACTGCGCTGCAAAACGCAGTAATAAAGGCTTACGGCAAGCGCCCCTTGGCAAGACCATTCAAGGTTCATGTTTATGCCGACGTAAACATCTCTGATCAGAGAATGTGGGTCGACGCAGGCGAATTTAACCTCGTCATTACACCTCGCGTTGTAAAAGCACTGTCTTACTGCATGGTAGGTGGCGTGTATGGCTGGGACGATGAACATGCTGCTAAGCTGGCTTTCTACTCAGAAGGCGACAAGAAGATCTCTATGACCACACAGTGGACGGGTGATGCAAATCTGAAAGTATGGAACCGCAGCGACCTGGGCGACTGGACCGAAGCATTTGGTACAGCCGTTGATGGCGACAACAGCGCCTCTGGCACACTTATTAACAACAATGCAAACGCTTTTGTTTGTCCTGAGAAGGGTGCCTACTACACACTCGAAATCGACATGTCTGACAATAGCTACAAATGGACAAAGCTTGAGAACCAGGCACCCGCTTCTTACGAAAGTGTAGGCATCATGGGTAGCTTTAACAGCTGGGGTGACGAAATCGGAATGGAGCAGACAGCACCACACAACTGGTATGTACGCAAGGAATTCAAAGATAAATTCGAGATGAAGTTCCGTGCTAACCACGCTTGGGATGTATCTTGGGGTGGCGCAACAGCCAAGACCGACGAGTTTATCTACACCTCTGCTGTTAATGGCGACAACCTGAAAGACATTCCTGCTGGCACATACGATATCTATTTCAACGATATCACTTGCAAGTTTATGCTTGTCACTGTTGAATAACAATGTATGCTTCGAAAGAAGTAGAAACAACGAATAAGGTAAAAACTTAAGACACGACAACAATTACAACAAAAGGACAACAAGAACAACGTTTCATAACAATTAAAGTATGAAAACAACGTTGTTTCTTGTTGTCCTTTTGTTGTTTTGTTGTCGTTTTGTTTATTGTGTTATAATACTCATAATACTTTGCATTACGAGCTTTTATTTTAATCATATCTTTTATGGGGTTATCGAATGTAGAAGTCGGCGGTGAGGGCGGCATACCACGGCGTGCGACTGCCGTCGGCCGCTTGCAGCACCGCCTCTTGCCGCTCTACCGTGTGGCCGTGCGTAAGGGCAAAAGCTAACAGCGAGCGGCGCGGCACCTTGCGCGGTGTGGTGCGCACATCGCAGCGGCGACATAGGCTGAAGCCATGCAGGTAGCCTTCTGAGAGGTATAGCTCGGCATTGTCGGTGGGCACAATAATGCTGAGTATGCCCGTAGGCGTGAGCAGCCTGCGAGCATGAGCAAACAGCGCATTGATGGGCAGCGCGTCGGTATGGCGAGCCTGGGCACGACGCTCGTCGGGGTTCTTCAGGCTGTTATGAAAATAGGGCGGGTTCGAAACAATGCTGTCATACACGCCCCCCTCTTGTGGCATGAAGACTTGCAATGCTTGGTGCACCACCTCTACCCTATCGGCAAAAGGCGTGTTGGCCACATTCTCGCGCGCCTGTTGGCATGCCTCGCCATCAATGTCAATGCCCGTAACATAGGCATCAGGAAAGCGTTGCGCCAGCATCAGCGCCATCAGCGCCGTACCCGTACCAATATCTAGTATGCGCGTGCCGCCTTGCGCCCACGCCCCTAACAGCACACCGTCAGTGCCCACCTTCATGGCGCACCGCTCCTGCTGTATCACAAATTGTTTAAATGTAAAACTGTTTCCCGACATCTGTGCAAGGGTTTATGTTCTGTTTATTCACTATGCTTTCTTTGTTGCCAGCTTCAATGCGAAAAGCCAACTGCAAAGTTATACATTTTTCGCCGCATCGCCATCATAGCATAAAAGAAAAAAGTAGGACGGTGGCCTCCGTGCCACGTCCTCCATGATTAGAAAACGAACACAGATAGAACAGATAAAACAGATATTATGGTTTATCCAAAATTTTTATCTAAACGGATGCACCCTCCAAGTAGGACGGTGGCCTCTGTGCCACGTCCTCCAACAACTAAAGAAACAGTCCCCCATCGAAGAGGAGAATGAATACCCTCGCTTCTTGCTGGAGGACGGGGCACGGAGACCACCGTCCTACTTGAAGTATGCCTTGTTTGTCTTGTCAGCGTTTGCCCGTCCTACTGAAGTATGCCTTGTTTTATTAAACAAGAGCGGCAAGGCACATCATAGTAGGACGGTGGTCTCCGTGCCCCGTCCTCCAACAACCAAAGAAACAGTCCCCAGTCGAAGAGGGAATAAATACCCTCGCTTCTTGCTGGAGGACGGGGCACGGAGACCACCGTCCTACTATAGATAGCAAGGCTATTCACTCCCCTCCATAAGGGGAGGGGAAAGCCGCGTGAGCGGCGCGGGGGAGGGGCCTCTGCTGGATGGACATTAACGCCATGAAAAAAACCGCAGCTGCTTCACAGCAACTGCGGTTCAAAAAACATATTATTTACTTCTATTTCATAAAAATAGTAGTCGAGGTTTGATTAGTCCTCCCACACATCATAGTGGTTGGACTTTGACTCCATCTCACCAGGAGTGATGGTTCCACCATTTGGGTCGTCAGTAGGCAATATCTTAAATGTCGGATCACTACCTGCCAATATTTCTTGTGCCTGTACCTTTACAGTATCTGTCTGCGGTTTGATATATTTTTTCAACATAGCTTTTTCTTTTTAAAACGTTATACCTATTATTACTTGATTGCTCTGTGAGCGATTATTTGTTCAGATATTTCTTGCCATTCACAATCACGATGCCCTTATAGGCCTTGTCTACGCGCTGACCAGCCAAGTTGTACATGGCGCCATTAGCAGCAGAAGCAGCCTCAATGGTATGGATGCCAGTAGCCTCATCGTCGAAGCAGATTGAATACTTAGCAGCAGAAGCACCCTTCAGCACGATGTAACCCTTCTTGGCGGGAATTTCCTGACCAGACTTCACCTGTGCAAAAGCAGGAGTGCCAAACTTGGTAGTGAAGCCATACTGTGTGCCATCGGCCTTTGTAGCGCCTGTCTGAAGAGCTGTAGCAAAGGTAGCGTCGCCCTCAGTAGTAGCGGGTGTCAAGGTATATGCTGTGCTTTCAGTGCCCTTTACCAACACGGCCCCACCAGCAGGCACAACGCCCGTAAACGCTTTGGCAGTAACCGTTTTATTGGTTTCATCAACGGTAAGGGTGTAAGCAGTAAGACCCAACTCGCTATAATTTACAGCGTAGTCGGCTGAATATGTGGCGTAGCCGCCAGCTGAAGTGGTGAGGGATTCGGATGTAACCTTTTTAAATAGCTGAACCTTTGAATAATTTGCTTTGCTGAAAGAAGAATATGAAGCTATCAGAAATGGTGAATTTTTCGTATGATTAAAATATACAATAAAGCCATTTTGGTTCTTTATCTCTGCAGTATTATCAGTTGTTGAAATAGAAATACTCCAAACGCCATTATAATTTTTTTCACCTGGAGTGGTGACTACTTTATCACCTAATTGAAAGTAATTATTCTTTTTTTTACCATTTTTAGCTCCACCATTAATGTATTGATTATTGAGCTTTTCAAAAAAGTTCCAGTCGCTACCACTTTTCTTCAATGTAATGGCAAAAGGTTTGGTTGTATCCGTTTTATCTGTTGCAGCATCAACAGTAATAGAATTGCTGTTTAATGAAACTTCAACTACCGTGAAGTTTTTAGGATTTGGTTTCGCCAATGCATAATAAGTATCTTCATTTTGCGAAACAATTAAATACTCTGCTCCGTCAACCAATTCAGCATTTGACGTAACAAGTTTCCACTGAGTTTGGGCTAAGATTTTACCCCCCCCGAACATCACTGCCATAATGAGCAGCATAACGGGTGATAAAAAGCGTAAATAATTTTTCATATTGCGATAATTTAGTTAATAATAATTTTTGTTTTTATTGTTTATGTTCATGGATTGAGCCTTACTGTGTTCACTCATTGGTATATGTTTAATGCCTTGGGTAGGGCGTTGTTTGGGTGTTCAGCGTTAGCTTTTCCATTGAGAATAGTATATCGCTTTTGTTATAATTATCGATGCAAAGTTACAACTTATATGTATAACATGCAAACTTTCAGCACATTATTTTATTTTCGACATTAAATAGTAACACGAATGAAACGCCTCAAAAGTAGGACGGTGGCCTCCGTGCCACGTCCTCCATGATTAGTAAACGAACACAGATAGAACAGATAAAACAGATATTCGCGCTGCGTGCGTTTTTTTTAAAACATTCTTGCGCTCCATAGGTGCTCAGGCGCTTCGCGGAGTTATTTCCATTAATTGAACATTAATTATACATTAATATTCGCGCTGCGCGCGTTTTAGAGGAGGGCAATTTTTAGTTGTGGGAGGACGGGGCACGGAGACCACCGTCCTACTATGATTTGCCTCGTCCATCACATGAATTCTTCACTCTTCACTTAACTACGCCCTATCCTACTAGGTTTCTTCGGCGTTTTATGTCTTTTTGCTTGTCTCCTCGTCTACTTGTCTACTGTTTCACAATTTTTCAACTTGCGAAACTTCAATCTGTAACATAAAACCACTTTTCGCTATACAGTTTTAAAAATATTTTGTTACCTTTGCTCCTGAAACCAATGTTTGTAGGTAAAAAGCGTTTACCTATATATATGTGTGTGATAACTAACAAATAATAACATAAAAAATCTATGAAAAGAACTTTTGTTTCAATCTTGTTCGCCTGTTGTGGCCTCAGTTGTATGGCCCAACTGCCCACGCTGAGCATTGAAGGTGGAAAAATTCAGGGCGTGAACGCCTCGTGCAATGACGTAGTCGTATATAAGGGCATACCGTATGCCGCACCCCCTGTGGGCGACTTGCGCTGGAAGAAGCCGCAGCCCGTAAAGCCTTGGACAGGCATTAAAGTGTGCGACAAGTATGGTGCCGCATCGTTGCAAGATGGGCAACCTGTAGGTAGCCCTTACTGGATAGAGTTTTATCAGGGCAAAGCGCCCAAATATAGCGAAGACTGCTTATACCTAAATGTATGGGCGCCCGCCAAGGCTCCCAAGACCCCGCTGCCCGTCATGGTATGGATACATGGCGGATCGTTTACCGGCGGATATAGCCACGAGATAGAGTTTAGAGGCGAGAAATATCCGCAGAAGGGCGTTATCCTCGTAACCATCAACTATCGTTTGGGCATGTGCGGCTTCCTTGCTCACCCACTGCTGAAAGCCGAAAACGGAGGCAAAGGTTCGGGCAACTATGGCCTCTTCGACCAGTTGGCCGCCTTAAAATGGGTGAAGAAAAACATTGCGCAGTTTGGTGGTGACCCCAACAATGTTACGGTGTGCGGACAGAGCGCGGGTGCTAAGAGTGTGCAGTCGCTCATCTCTACGCCGCTATCAAAAGGCTACATCAATCGCGCCATTATACAGAGTGGTGGCGGACTGGGCCCCAACGTCACGCCACGACCCTATGCCGATGCCGAAAAGGCGGGCAAGGAACTATGGGACGAGGCTGGCGTTACCACCCTTGAGCAAATGCGAAAGATGCCGGCCAACGAGTTTAAGGCCTTGCAAACGAAATATCAGCAAACGCATAAAGGGGGCCGACCCTTCTATGTATGCGTGGATGGCGAGATGCTGACCGACACCTATGAGCATATTGCGAAGGCTGGCAATGAGCTGGACATTCCTTATATGATAGGCTTCTGCACGAACGACAACGCTCCAGCCATGATGAAGAAGGCGGCTGAAGACTGGGCACTGTTACAAGAGCATCAGGGACGAAAGCCCACATACGTTTATTGTTTTGGCCGAACACTGCCCGATGATGGCTCGTTTACCGACACACGAAGAGACATTATTCCGCTGAAAGGCTCGTTCCACTCGTCTGAACTGTGGTATATGTTTGGAACCCTTGACAACTGCTGGCGTCCTATGGAAGAGGTAGACTATGCCCTCAGTGATATCATGGTAAACTACTGGACCAACTTTGTTAAGTATGGTAACCCGAATGGTAAGGGTCTGCCTACCTGGAGCGCTTACACCAAGAGCACGCCTTATATACAAACTCTGGACGAAACAATCGTAGGAAAATAAAGCACCCACACAAGTAGGACGAGGGCCTCTGTGCCCCGTCCTACCGTAAGAAACGTGCTAACCAGTAGGACGGTGACCTCTGTGCCCCGTCCTCCCTGAGAAAACGAACACAGATAGTAGATATTATTGCTAATTCTAACGAGCATACCCATCCTATTTCCAAATAGGATTGTGTTCCCACCCATTTGTATAACCAATCATAAAGATAGGGATGTTAGGATAGATATTAAAAAGATTTTTAATATCTTGCTTAATTGTATTGTTGGGTTTGATTGCATTGCACAAATAAAGTAGACATGATATTACACCAAAAGCACGCTTACGTTGGTGTTCTGTCATATCAGAAAGCATCCAAGGGAATCTATGGTTATTGATGTTTGTTGGCTTCTTTGAAAATATTTTATACCATATCCTTGAATGGTGTGCAATAATATTTCTTAATACAGAAATGGCTTCTAACCAACTTGAGAGTTCTCTTGCTGAAAATAACCCAAACTCATTTACAATTCTTGATTTTAAAGATGATTGGTTTTTGAGATTTTTATACATTTTAGATAATGTTCCAAATGTAGCCGTCTCAAAAATCATCCATGCGTCAGGGTTGTCACCATTTAATGTGACTTTATCCCAATTAGGATGGTCTAAGATGTATTGGCGTACAAAGGGATCCGAATTTCGGTTAAATTCATATTTCATATCCAACACTAAATTAGTATGAAACTGTTGATTTTCAAATAGCGAGTTATCAAGATACCATAAACCTGTGTTCGTCGCTAAAGAGAGTGTGGTGATAAATTTCGTTCTTAATCCAACTTCTACAATCTCTATGGCATCAAACAGTATATTACGTAGCTTTTTATCAAACTCGTAGCGTTCTATAATCGTATTAAAGTTTGTATTGGTGTTGAAACGACCGGTAGATTTTTCAATCATGTCTGCCCAATAGTATTTTAAACGAAAATAACTAATTCTTGATAGATATGAAATAGCCACTTGCTCATCATCGAAAGTCATACCTTTCTCCTTGAGTAAGTTCAACTGCTCTTGTATTGTTCTTGGTTTTTGGTTCATATAAAAAAATGACTCGCTTGCAGTTCAAATGGGATGCAAACGAGTTCTGTTACTGCAAAGATAGACAATATTTCTTAAATAAGCAAACATGATTAAAAGAAAAAATGTTTCATTTTCAAAATTAATAAATATTTAAGATTTATTTCAAGAAATTGTGGATTAAACTAAATAAAAAAACGAACACAGATAGCCCTCAGGGAGGACGGGGCACGGAGACCACCGTCCTACTTGATTTGTTCACGATAATTCGTATCGCCTCTAAAACGCGCGTAGCGCGAATATTAATGTTTAATTAATGTTCAATTAATGGGAATTAATGTTTTAGAAAGACGCGCGTAGCACAGAATATCTGTTTTATCTGTGCTATCTGTGTTCGTTTTCTAATCTGGGAGGACGGGGCGCGGAGGCCCTCGTCCTACTTGAGCAGCAAGAGTTGCATAAATATACAGTTTTAGGGGGCGTGGAGAGTGTTTTTAGAAAGGCATCAAATTACGGTCTGAAAGCATGGGTTTCAGACTGTGAAACCAAGGGTTTTAGGAGGTGAAAGCATGGGGTTCAGGACCTGAAACCAAGGGTTTTGCATACGAGAAGTATCAACTTTGAAAAGTGTAAGCAAAACAAGCAAAATGAAACGCGATTGTTAGAATATTAACAAATCTTTTGTTAAGCAATGTGAATTAGCAGAAATGCATAAATATACAAAACCAATGGTATTTTTGCATAAATATACATTTCTTACATAAGTAGGACGGTGGCCTCCGCGCCCCGTGCTACTTTTAAAGTCAAAAAAAAGTTTCCATCGTGTGACGGAAACTTTTTCGGCGGTGCGTACGAGACTCGAACTCGTGACCCCATGCGTGACAGGCATGTATTCTAACCAACTGAACTAACGCACCTTATAGTGTCATCATTTCTTTTTAGCGAGTGCAAAGGTATAACTTTTTATTGATACCGCCAAACATTTTCCCTACTTTTTTCACAAAAAGCATACATTTTTCTATAAAATGCGCTGTAAGAGTGTGGCGGTGTGATACTGTTGACCATCATATAGCCAGTCGGTAAGGGTTGTTTGTGACACGAAGCCCACTTTTCGGAACAGTGCCTCCGAGGCTACGTTGCCCTCTCCCACCACAGCATACAGCTGATGCAGGTGCAGCGTGTGCCGCGCATAAGCAATAACCTGTTGCATTGCCGCCTGCCCATACCCTTTATGTCGATGCGCCTTCATAATGATGATGCTCACCTCTGCCCTACGGTGCGTAGGCGAGAAGTTTACCACGTCAACCACGCCCACGGCCGTGCCTTCGGCGTTGACAATCACCATTCGCACCTGTCGGTCAACATAAATGTCGGCTTGCGCATGCGCAATATAGTCGTGCAAGATGTATCGCGAGTAGGGCACATTGTTATCGCCCACGTCCCACACCTCGCTGTCGTTCTCAATGCCATACAGCATATCAAGGTCTTCGGGCTCCATGGCACGAAGCCTTATGGGTAGTGTGTTGTTCATCGTTATCGCAGCACCTCCTCGGCCGTAATAATGGTATGCGTGTCGGCGTTATACAAGCCCATGCTAACATTGGGCTGTGGCGCCTGCGCAAAACATTCAAAAATATGTTGATACGAGTAGGCCTTCACGTCATACACCACATACACCCTACCCTTTTGTGGCAGCGTGAGCGTTTGGTGACCCTGTGGCAGCTGCTGAGCATCGCCCTCAAAAAACTGTGCTTCAAGACCCTTGCGCTGTGCCAACTGTCGGCACTGCTCAAGGCGCTCGCCCTTACCTATAAACACATATAGCGGTGCATGATAGGTGTTATGGCGAAAGAAGCCCAGGCTGCGTCGGGCCTTGCTGGTTTGCATACGCACCAGTGCCACGGTGGCCTTCATCACGATGGCCGCCTTGATGGGAAGGCTGATGAGCAGCGACAGGTGCCCATAATGTTTGCGGAAGAAGATGAGCATGGCATCGTAGAACACGTGCACATAGCGGAACGACGACTTCTGTGTGCTCTCGCCCTTATAATGAACGATGGTGGCGGGCACATACCAGTTTTGCCAGCCCGCCTTGAGCAGGCGCACCGACAGGTCGATGTCTTCGCCATACATAAAGAAGTCTTCGTCGAGAAAGCCCGCTTGGTTCAACGCCTCGTGGCGCATCATGCAAAAGGCCCCACTCATCACCTCTATCTGTGCAGGCTCGGTCCATGGCAAGAAGCTGAGATAGTAGCGACCGAAGCGTCGGCTCTTAGGATATCGGGCACACAAGCCCACCATTTTATAAAACGAGGTGAGAGGCGACGGTATGCCGCGGCGCGACTCCATGGCATTGCTGCCATTAACATTGAGCATACGCACGCCCACACCGCCCGCCTGTGGGGTGGCGTCCATAAAGCTGAGCACGCGGTGAAAAGTATCTTCAGCAACAATGGTGTCGGGGTTGAGCAGCAACACATATTGCCCCGTACACTGTCGAATGGCAATATTGTTAGCGCGCGCAAAGCCCAGGTTGTGGTTGCTGCTGATAACGCGCACATGAGGAAAACGGTCGGTAAGATATTCTACCGACGCGTCGCGCGAGTGGTTGTCGACGACAAACACCTCGGCATTGATGCCGTTGAGCGCCTTCTGCACCGACAGCAAGCACTGCTCGACATAATATTTTACGTTATAATTGACAATGATGACCGATAGCTTATACTGAGCTGTTGAGGACATATTTTGCTTTTGTTTCGTATGTATGGAAGTTAAAAGGGAGTTAACTCGCTTCGCGAGTGAAGTTCTTGCTAAGCAAGCGGCAAAGCCGAGCGAATGGACATATGCCTTGTTACTTAATCAAAAATACTATATAATAAGGTGTAAAGCGTTATTGTGCATCGGCGGGCGTAACCTCGCTATAACACCGCGCCATAGTGGGGGTAACAAACACCATGCACAGCAACAAGATGATGCCAAGATAGCCAAAGGCGGCGCCCATAAAAAGATAGTAAGACAGCGCATTAACCACCATAGGCACGCCTAACAGTAACAGGCGCAACAAGCCCCAACGCATGAGCACACGTGGCGTGGTGAGACGCGTGGCGATAAACTTCAACCGAAACATCTTGAGCGCTACGGGTATGGCCATAATGGTAACCAGCTCCATGGTTACGGCGGTTAAAAACTCGGCCTGCCCCTCACCCTGGCCCGCCAGCAAGCCACAGGGCAACACGTCGGTCTCGAACAGAGCCACCATGAGCAGCGAGAGAATGATGGGTACCGCAAAAGCTATCATCAGCACCCGTTGTGTAGATTTCATTTCCATTCTTGTTTTTTACGTTTCAGGGGGTTATAGGGTTGGCTTGCAAGACGGTGCGGTTCAAGATAGCACGGCCCAGCGTCACCTCGTCAGTATATTCAAGCTCGTCGCCCACCGATATGCCACGCGCTATCACACTGAGGCGCACAGGGTATGGCGCCAACTTGCGCGAGATGTAAAAGTTGGTGGTGTCGCCCTCCATCGTGGGGCTGAGCGCTAATATCACCTCGTTAATGTCGCCTGCCATCACACGCTGTATGAGCGAGTCGATGGCCAGGTCGGCAGGACCAATGCCGTCCATGGGCGAGATAACGCCACCCAGCACATGGTAGCGGCCGTTATACTGCTGCGTGTTCTCTACCGCCATCACGTCGCGAATGTTTTCTACCACACAAATGGTGTGGGGGTCGCGACGCGTGTCGGCACAGATGGGGCACACCTCGGTGTCGCTAATGTTGTGGCACACCTGACAGTATTTTACGTCGTGGCGCAAATGGGTGACGGCCTGTGCAAAGGTGTCGACCGCCTCGGGCGTTTGACGCAACAGGTGCAGGGCGAGGCGAAGGGCGGTCTTTCGGCCTACGCCCGGCAATTTGGCCAACTCGTCGACGGCGTTGTCAAGCAGTTGTGATGAAAATTGGTTTTCCATCATTAATCGTTAAACAGATATACGCCGATGCCCACCTTCAGGCCCACGGTAGAAAAGTCGCTGTGGTTTTTGAACGACTGGTTGTAATAAATGGCAGGCTCGATGGTAACGGTGCGGCTGAGGAAGTAGGCATAGCCCACCTCAATGCCTGGAATCACATCGGTGTAGTGGCTGGCGTGTGCCAACTTGCACTGGGCACCCAGGTAGAGGCCGTTCTGCTCAATATAATAGCGTCCGCCCACGCCCACGCTATACTGGTTGGCGTTGTCGCCCTTACCCTTATGGCTATAATCAACGAGGCCATATACCAGCCAGTCGTTAGCCACCATGTAGCCCAACTGTCCTTGTACGCCAAAGTTGAAACCTTCAGATCCGTTATACGACATATTCAAGCCCGTGAGCGATGCGTTCATATACAATTTGCCTTGTTCAAATTGTGCGTGCGCGCCTGCACTGATAAGCAGGGCTGCCGCCATAGCGAAAAGTTTTTTCATTGTGTTTTATCTTTTTCTTTTTATAACAAAAAAGGCGTGCCGCGCAACGACACGCCCACCTTATTTATATATATAACGTAGGAATTACAAAAAAATTATATCATAAGACGTATTTTATGTTTTTGCCTAATGATTATGCCGAAGTTTGCGAAGCATTAAAGCGGCGTTTCCAAACCACAAACCATACAATGGCAATAATAAAGGTAATGGCACCCAGCACGTAGCCCAGCGGCCCCTCAATGCCCAAAGCCTGATGCGACACAAAAATGAAGGTGGAGCACACGGCGGTCATCAGCAGTGCGGGCACCAAGGTAATGACATATGCCTTACGCTTGCGCACAAGAAAGACAGTGATGGTCCATAGGGTGAAGACGCTAAGCGTTTGGTTAGCCCAACCAAAATACTGCCAAATAACGTTGAAACCATCGGGGTTCTGCATCTGCCACAGCAGCAACAAGATGGCGCAGAAGAACATAGGCACACAAATCATCAAACGACGACGTTTGCTGCGCTGCTCAATGCCTAAAGCATCGGCAATAATCAAGCGGGCACTGCGGAAGGCGGTGTCGCCACTGGTGATAGGGGCGGCCACCACGCCTAACATGGCCAAGATACCGCCAAACACGCCAAGCCAACCTGAACACACATCTTTTACCACCTCGGGGGCAGAGAAATATTGTATGAGCGACTGATGGCTACTATTGCAAGTATAGTTGAAAACGATGTCAGAAGGCACTACCTCGCGCCAGCCACCATAGTAGAAGAAATACATCGACACGGTGGCCCATATCAAGGCTACGATGCCCTCGGTTATCATAGCACCGTAGAAGATGGGGCGGCCCTGGCGCTCGTGCTTCATGCAGCGAGCCATAAGGGGACTTTGCGTGGCATGAAAGCCGCTAATGGCACCACAGGCAATGGTGAGGAACAGGCAGGGGAAGATGGGATTTTTGGCCACAAAGCTATCGGTGCCCAGACAAGCGGGGTTGGCGTTTAGGTTGCTGTCTGACAGGTTGCTCCATATCTCGGGCAGCGCTGGCATCTTTATATATAACATAACCATAAGAGCCACGGCCATAAACAATAGCGAGAAGGCAAACAGGGGGTATATCTTACCTATAATCTTGTCGATGGGCAGCATGGTGGCAATGATGTAATAAATAAAGATAACCACTACCCAAAACAGCTTGCTGCCATACATGCTCTGCAAGATAAGGGCAGGGCTATATACAAACACCACGCCCACCATAACGAGCAGCAACACAGTAAAGACCAGCATCACACGACGCGTGCCCTTGCCCAGATAGTGGCCCACCAGTTCGGGCAGCCCCACGCCACCATGGCGCACCGACAGCATGCCCGACAGATAATCGTGTACAGCACCCGCAAAGATGCAGCCCAACACTATCCACAGATAGGCCACAGGGCCATACCACGCACCCATGATGGCGCCAAAGATGGGGCCCGTGCCAGCAATATTCAGAAACTGTATCATGAATATTTTCCACCCAGGCATGGCTATATAGTCGATGCCGTCGGCCTTTGATACGGCGGGGGTGGGTCGGTCGTCGGGACCGAAAACGTGCTCTACAAATTTTCCATACAGCAGGTAGCCTAAGAGCAGCGCTACCAAACTAAGTGTAAATGAAATCATTGTTAATTAGTTATTTAAGTTTCTAACGCCTATCTGACATGCTATCAGTAAACAAATAAACAATATACAAGAAGATTATCATTACTCATACAAGCATACATATCTTATATATAAGAAGACAAATCTCCTTGTTTACTCATCAACTTGTTTACTCGTCAACTACTCATGACAATTCGTCATGCAAAAGTATACAATTAATTGATAACAGAAAAATATTTCACACTTTTATTATTATTTTGTTCATCAAACAATTGAGTTTGCAATAAAACGTCAAGTCTGCAGCCCGAACAAAAAGAAGGGATCAAATTTTTTTAACAATCTATTTCGCGCTTCGCACGTTTTTTGCTTGAACACGAATTTCAATCCAAGTAGGACGGTGGCCTCTGTGCCCCGTCCTCCCGACATTAGAAATGAACAATAAATAAGTGAGGTTATCTTCTAAAAATCCTAAATACGAGCAAGCCCTAACGACCGATTTGGGTTAAAAAGGGCTATAAACAGATGTCAAAAGCACTACCTAAGCCCCTCAAAACAAAGAAAAAGTATCTTTTTTACATTTATTTGAACTTTTCTCTTACTTTTTGCATTGTTTTTCAAGATTTTTCTATAACTTTGCACACATCTAAGTAAAAGGTTAGACAACCAATAGACATTAGTTTTTATTTAAACAACATCAATAAAAGATTAGAGGATTATGAAAGCACAAGAAGTGGTAGAACAGCTGAAACAGCGTTTCCCTAACGAGCCCGAATATATTCAGGCCGTAAGTCAGGTGTTAGGCACCATTGAGGAAGAGTATAACAAGCATCCCGAATTTGAAAAGGCCAACCTCATTGAGCGCCTCTGCATTCCCGATCGCATCATCCAGTTCCGCGTAACATGGGTTGACGACAAGGGCAACGTGCAAACAAACATGGGCTACCGCGTGCAGCATAACAACGCCATTGGCCCGTACAAAGGCGGCATACGTTATCACAAGTCAGTAAACCTGAGCATCTTGAAGTTCTTGGCTTTCGAGCAAACCTTCAAAAACTCGCTCACCACACTGCCTATGGGTGGTGGCAAAGGCGGTTCCGACTTCTCTCCCCGTGGCAAGAGCAATGCCGAGGTGATGCGTTTCTGCCAGGCTTTCATGAACGAACTGTACCGCCACATTGGTCCTGACGAGGATGTGCCCGCTGGCGACATCGGCGTAGGCGGCCGCGAGGTAGGCTACATGTTCGGACAATATAAAAAGCTCACCCACACCTTCAGTGGCATTCTTACTGGTAAGGGTTTGGAGTTTGGTGGCTCACTTATCCGCCCCGAGGCTACTGGCTACGGCAACGTTTACTTCTTGCAGAACATGCTGAAGACACGTGGCATCGACCTCAAAGGCAAGACCGTGCTGGTGAGCGGTGCTGGTAACGTGGCACAATATACTGTTGAGAAGCTGATACAGCTGGGTGCTAAGCCTGTAACCATGAGCGACTCGGACGGATACATCTACGACCCCGATGGCATCGACGCCGACAAGCTGGCTTACATCAAAGAGCTGAAGAACGTTGAGCGTGGACGTATCAGCGAGTATGCTGAAGAGTATGGCGTGAAATATGTGGCTGGCGCTAAGCCTTGGTTTGAGAAGGCCGACATCGCACTGCCTTCGGCCACACAGAACGAGATTAACGAAGAGGCTGCTAAAGCGCTCGTAGCCAACGGCGTATTTGCTGTGAGCGAGGGTGCAAACATGCCCTCTACACCCGAGGCTATCAAGGTGTTCCAGGATGCAAAAATTCTCTACTCGCCGGGCAAGGCTGCCAACGCTGGTGGCGTAGCAGTATCGGGTCTTGAGATGAGCCAGAACTCGGAGCGTCTGCGCTGGAGCCGCGAGGAGGTTGACGCTAAGCTTCACGACATCATGAACGATATTCATGAAAACTGCGTGAAGTATGGCACTGAGGCCGATGGCTACATCAACTATGTGAAGGGTGCTAACGTGGCTGGCTTCTTGAAGGTGGCTAAGGCTATGATGGCGCAAGGCATTGTATAATACCGCCCCTTCTCATTTCACATTAACATAATAGTTCATAGAGAAATATTTTAAGATTGACGTTGCTATACAATGGCACGTCAATCTTTTTTTGTATATTGAAACAGAGAAACTTGGCGCCTACAAAACATAATAGGGTCTCAGATAATATTGTTGTGTTTTTACAATCTATTTCGCGCTACGCGTGTTTTCTTGAACACGAATATCCATGAATTATCCACGAATTAGTTCATGAATTATTCAAGTAGGACGGTGGTCTCTGTGCCCCGTCCTCCCGACATTAGGAATGTGCAATAAATATGTAAAGTCATCTATTTAGAAGTGTTGGGTGCTGGAGGACGGGACGCGGAGACCACCGTCCTACTTGCAGGGCGCATCCATTTAGATGAAAAAAGATTCAGATAATATATAGTGTTACCAACAAAATAATCCGCTACCCCCTGTTCTCACAATATAAGAGCTGAAAAGTATTCTGTTCAAATAATAGTTAATTATATAGTATCAGTATAGAGTATAATAAGCGGTGGATTGAAAACATTTACTCAATTATCTCAACAATTATTTCTTTTTTTCAATGTTATTTAGTATTTTTGTTGAATAAATAGCAAACAATGTCAAGTAACCAAACGTGACAATCAAAGAGATATGATAAAACAAATTATGGAACACAACGCCAGTGCAGCAGCTGGACAGAGAGAGATGGATGTGCTAAGAAAGTATTTTCCACAATGCTTCAGCGCTGATGGCGAGTTCGATATAGAAGCTTTCAAAGCGGCCTTACCAAATGGAACAACGCTCACAGATGAGACAAGCGGTTTCAACTGGTTAGGCAAGAATTATGCCCGCATGCTTACCAACATGGACACGACCACGCTTATTCGTCCTGACGAGGAGCATAACGCAAAGCCTGAGAACCGCAACAGCAAGAATGTTTATATAAGCGGTGACAATCTGGATGCCTTACAACATCTTGTAAAGTCGTACGGTGGCAAGGTGAAGGTTATATATATCGACCCTCCATATAACACAGGGACAGATGGATTTGTGTATAACGACAAATTCAATTTTACCGCTGATGAGCTGGCATTGCGTTTGGATATCTCTCCCGAACGTGCTGCCCGCATCCTTAACATGACACGTCGTGGAAGCGCAAGCCATGCGGCTTGGCTCACATTCATGTTGCCTAGACTGTCGTTTGCACGCGACTTACTGACAGACGATGGCGTGATTTTTATTTCTATTGACGACAATGAGCAGGCTAATCTGAAGAATCTCTGTGATGAGGTGTTTGGAGAGGAAAACCTTGTCGGACAAGTTATTTGGAAAAATGTTACTGACAATAATCCGACACAGATAACATCAGAACATGAATATATTTTATGCTATTGTAAAAACAAACAACAAATAGCTGAAGCTTGGAAATCGAAAGTAAGTGATATAAAAGATATTCTTATTGAAAAGGGCAAAGAGTTGAATTCCAAATACAAGGGCCAAAACTTGCAGAAAATATGGAAAAATTGGTTTAAAGAGCATAAGTCTCAATTGGGGCCACTTGATCGCTACAAATATATTGATGAGGGTGGAGTCTATACTGGTAGCCAAAGTGTTCACAACCCTGGCAAAAATGGTTATCATTACGATATAATACATCCTGTAACCAAGAAAGTCTGTAAAGAACCGCTAATGGGTTATCGCTTTCCTGAGGACTCTATGAAGAAAATGATAGACGAAGGTCGTATTTTGTTCGGTAAAGATGAAACTAAACTTGTTGAAATCAAGGTTTATGCAGCAGAATACCAAGACAAGTTTTCAAGCGTGTTTGAATATGATGGTCGTACTGCTGCAAATGAATTGCGAGTATTATTCCCTGAACATAAGCAGATATTCAAAAATCCAAAGCCCACTTTTCTGATTGAACACATTCTTTCTTTTATGGATGTAGGGAACAGCTATGTGGTCGATTTTTTTGGTGGTAGTAGTACTACTGCTCATACAGTACTTGAGTTGAATTGCCGTGATAATGGTTATCGCAAGTTTATCCTGGTCCAACTTCAAGAACAGTGCAAATCAGACAGCGAAGCATTCAAGGCAGGCTACAAGACCATCGACCAAATAGGCATGGAGCGCATCAAACGAGCCGCAAAGAAGATAAAGGCGGCCAATCCATCCTTCTCTGGCGACCTCGGCTTTAAGCATTACACCTTGGAAGAGCCTAAGCAAGATGCCCTGTTGCTGATGGAGCAATTTGACCCGATAAGCAACAACATAACGACCTTGAGCGTTGATGACTTTGGCTTGGAAACCGTTCTCCGCACATGGCTTGTGGCAGATGGTTATGGCTTGACGGAGGATGCCGAGGAGGTGATGCTCGGCAGATATAAAGCCTATTGGAAGGGCGACCATCTCTATCTGATAAATCCCGACCACGACTTCGATGCCAGCAGCATTGCTGCTTTGATGGACAAATATAACGGTGAGCAGTTCTCGCCCCACAACATAGTGATCTTTGGCTATAGCTTCAGCTTCACCCACCGCGAGGAGCTGCAAAAGAACCTGCGCACGCTTAAGGAAGGCAACAAAACATTAACTGTAAACCTTGATGTGAGATATTGATGGAACTAAAACTTGAAAACAATCTTCCGCACCAACTCATGCCTGTAGAAGGCGTTGCCGCGGTGGTGGAAGACTCCATACAGGAAGCGCCAAAGGCGAGCAACCAAAATCCGCTGCTGAAATACCAACTCAGCGGCGCTGCATTGATGGCTGTGCGCGAAAGAGCCAATATCTTAGACAAAGCCACAAAGCAGAGGGTTACCCACTACATGCTCACAGACAAGATTAAAAGTCTGCCACATCATCGTCTGCTCGACATAAAGATGGAGACGGGCACGGGCAAGACCTACGTCTACACCCGAACGATGTTTGAACTGCATAAGCGTTGCGGCATAAACAAGTTTATCATCGCCGTGCCTACATTGCCCATCAAGGCTGGCACAGCTTCGTTCTTGAAGGAGCCCGAGGTGGAGCGCCATTTTAAGAACGTTTGCAACTATAATGCCGAGATAGAGCTTTGCTTGCTTGAGCCTTCGAAAAAACAGAAAAAAGGCCGTCTGAACATGCCTTCGGCTGTGGGCCATTTCTTTTATGGCACACACCATGTGAAGAACAAAATTTATGTGTTGCTGCTAAACACCCAACTGCTCACCAACGGCAAGCTGCTCACCCGTGAAGACTATGACCAGATGCTTGGCGACTTTCATCGGCCAGTAGATGCCATTGCCGACACACGGCCTGTGCTTATTATTGATGAGCCACACCGCATGGAGCGTAGCAGCAAATCGTACATGGCGCTAATAGAGAATTTGAAACCGCAACTGGTGCTGCGTTATGGAGCAACTTTCCCTGAAATAACTGTCGGCAAGGGCAAGAACAAACATTCGGTGAAAGACTACCAAGAGCTTATTTACGAGCTGAACGCTGCCGACTCTTTCAACAAAGGGCTTATAAAGGGTGTGGCTAAAGAGCATCTGGAACTGCCTGGCGGAAAGCAAGCTGATAAGAAGGTGAAGGTGCTTTCAACCGTTAAGGGCGACAGCGCAAACCTGAAGCTGATGTCTGCCGACAACGGAAGCAAAACTTTCACGCTTCATGTGGGTGACAGTCTCAGCGTTATCGACGACGACCTTGACGGTGTGGTTGTTGAGGAAATTTCAAAGAACGGCGTAATCCTGAGCAACGGACAAGAGAAGCTGAAAGGCGAGGAGTTTTTTCCCGACCAGTTTGCCGTGTCTTATCAGGAAGGCATGATTGAGCTTGCCTTGATGCGCCATTTTGAGACCGAGCGTGAGAACTTCTGCCGTGAAGGTCTGCCCATCAAGACGCTTGCCTTGTTCTTCATCGACAGCATTGAGAGCTTTCGTGGACCTGAAGGCAAGAACGACGGTTGGTTGCGGATGAAGTTTCTTGAGATGCTGAAAGCAAGGTTGAAGAAAGAACTTGCACGACAAAACACTAAGGAGTATGAGGCCTATCTTCAAGCCACTCTCGACAACCTTGATGCCTCTTGTATAGGATATTTCTCTCAAGACAACCTCGACAACGAAGAGAATATTGCCAATGAGGTAAAGTTGATCCTGCATGGCAAAAAAGAATTGCTCAGCTTTACCGATGAAAAGGGCAAGCCCAATGTGAAGCGTTTCCTGTTCTCTAAATGGACCTTGAAGGAAGGCTGGGACAACCCGAACGTGTTCACTATCTGCAAACTGCGTTCCAGTGGGTCAGAGACAAGCAAGTTGCAGGAGGTGGGGCGTGGTCTGCGTCTGCCTGTTGACAGCGCGGGCAACAGAATAAGCGACAGCTCGTTCATGCTCAATTACATCGTCGATTTCACTGAGAAAGATTTCGCAACCAAGCTTGTGGCTGAGATAAACGGCGACCTTGAGGCAGAGCAGAGAGCTGCGCTTTCTATCAATGCGGAAGAAATTGTTAAGGTGGCAGAAAAGCGTGAAGTGGATGTCAACACCTTATTCATTGAACTGTTGAAAAAGGGTTATGTTGACATTGAAAGAAAAGTTGTGCCCGAGAAGTTTGATGACTTACTGAAAGAGTATCCTGAGTTTAAGAACTTTAATGGCGGCGTTGACACGTCACGCATCAAAGACCGCAACACCAGCCGCACTAACAAGATACACGTCAGAAAGGCAAGGTTTGAGGAGCTGCGCGAGCTGTGGGCACAGCTCAACCGCAAATATATCCTCTTTTTTGACAAAGAGATTGACCGGCAGATAGAGGCAGCTCTTCCTGGCATTATAAAGGACAAGCAGGTATTCGCGCTTCAAACGGTAGAGACATCGCGCAAGGTTCTTCAGTTTGACGGAAACGTGGCTGTGGCGAATGAGTGGACCCATGCACAACTTACGTTGCACAACCGCCATTATGCGTATAATGATTTTTTGAAGCGGGCGTCGAGACAAACAAACATTCCGCTTCACATGCTTCATAAAGCAATATGTGAAGCGGTCGGACATGGCTGCAAGATAACAGACGAGATGTTTAACGACGGTTCGCTGACGCGACTCACGGTGGCTGTTGACGATTGGAAATGTGAACAGCTTGTCAGGCTTGTGAAATATAAACAGGCCAATTATATGGTGAAGGAGACAAAGCTGACCAATGCTGACGGCTCTGTGAAGGATGAGGTGGTGCAAGCATATATTGGTAACAAGAGCATGCCAGGCAATCCGCCTCAAAACTATCTCTACGATGCCTACGCCCACGATTCGTGGTTGGAACTTCAGAACATGAAAACAGAAATTGACGAGGTGGTGGTTTATGGAAAAATTCCTTCGAAAAGTATCTGCATTCCAACTGTTGCTTCAAGCAATTACAGCCCCGACTTTATGTATGTGGTAAAGAAGGCCGACGGAACCAAAGAGCTCAACATTGTCATTGAAACAAAAGCCTATGACAAGGAGTCGAAAATTGCATCCGACGAAGAAACGAAGATATCGTGTGCAGAGGAGTTTTTTAAAGAGATGACAGCTAACGGTTATGCTGTTCACTTCCGCAAACAAATCAACAGCACGGCGGTGAAAAACATCATCGATGAACTATTGATATGATGACATTGAATTTTATAAAATCCCAATCTCTCGGAATAGCTCTGAAAGATTGGGATTATTTATTGGTGTCAGAACAACAATACAAAAGGTGCAAAGACAATAAAAATCAAGAGATGAATAAAAATAAGACAATATTATTGAAGCCTTAATATTTCATTATCTCATCGAAAAACATAAAAGATGCAAAAGCGATAGATAAGTGATGCAATATCAGAAGGTTTTGTTCGGTCATCTAAAAAAAAAGCATTACTTTTGCAAGCTGATTGTAATATGATAACCACTGATGGATAAGAAAACAAGTACTTCAATACAGATGATAGCCGATTTTGAAGGCGACATATCAACCCTTTTCAACACACCTGCTCCCGACGAAGTTCCCATATTAGCCACACGCAATATGGTGCTTTTCCCTGGCGTGTTCACATCGATATTGATAGGACGCAAGCAAAGCAAATCGCTTATCAACTATGTGAAGCGTCATCCCGACACCATTTTTGCCGTGTTCTGCCAGAAAGACCCTAACGTAGAAATGCCTGGCAAAGACGACCTGCACACCTATGGCGTGTATGCCCGACTGGTGCGTGTGATGAATTTTCCTGGCAGCGAAGAGGTGAACGCCATTGTTCAGGCCACAGGACGTTGCCGCCTGACCGACCTCACCCAAACAAAGCCCTACCTTTATGGTTCGGCGGTGCTTGACACCGAGACGCTGCCCAAAGACGACGATAAAGAATATAGCACGGCTGTTGACACCTTGCGTGATAGCGTGCGCGACTATGTGCATGAGAATGAGGACATTCCTGACGAAGCCCTCTTCTCAATCAACAATCTGCACCACAACATTGTGGTGACCAACTATATCTGCACGATGATGAACTTCAGCGTGGCCGATAAGGTAAAACTTATCAAAACCAACGACATGAAGGAACGCGTGCTGATGGCACTGCGCATGATTGACCGCGAGCGCAAACTGCTGGAACTGCGACAGTCAATACGCTCGAAAACGCGCGAAGACCTTGACGAGCAGCAGCGCGAATACTTCTTGCAACAACAAATTAAGAACATTAAGGAAGAGCTGGGCGGATCGGCTGGCTCGCCCGAACGCAAAGAGCTGGAAGAAAAGGCCAGCAAGCGCAAATGGAGCGAGGAGACGGCAAAAGTGTTTAATAAGGAGCTTGACAAGTTGGATATGCTCAACCCACAAAGCCCTGAATACAGCATACAGCTTACCTATCTGCAAACGCTGGTAAACCTGCCGTGGAACGAATATACCCGCGACAACCTCGACTTGAAACGTGCCCGACGCGTGCTCGACCACGACCACTATGGCATGGAGAAGGTGAAAGAGCGCATACTTGAATATATGGCTGTACTGAAGTTGAGAGGCGACCTCAAATCGCCCATCATCTGCCTGTATGGCCCTCCGGGCGTGGGAAAAACATCGCTGGGCAAGAGCATTGCCGCCGCCATGAAACGCAAATATGTGCGTATGTCGTTGGGCGGACTGCACGACGAGAGCGAGATACGCGGACACCGTCGTACCTACATTGGTGCTATGCCTGGCCGTATCGTGAAAAATATTCAGAAGGCAGGCTCGTCAAACCCTGTGTTCATTCTCGACGAGATTGATAAGGTGACACAGAACACTGTGAACGGCGACCCCGCATCGGCTCTGCTCGAGGTGCTCGACCCCGAACAGAACAACGCCTTCCATGACAATTATCTCGACCTTGACTACGACCTCTCAAAGGTGCTGTTCATTGCCACGGCCAACGACCTCAACACCATTCCGCGCCCCCTACTCGACCGTATGGAGATTATTGAGGTGAGCGGATACATCACCGAAGAGAAAATTGAGATTGCCAAACGACACCTCATACCACGCGAGCTCGACAACACGGGCCTTGACGCCAAAGACGAGCCAAAGCCCACATTCAGCAAGCAGGCCATTGAGAAGGTGATTGAGCAATACACCCGCGAGAGCGGTGTGCGACAGCTGGAGAAACAGGTGAACAAGGCGCTGCGCAAACTGGCGCTGAAGAAGGCTATCGATGGCCAGCTGCCCTACGAAAAGATTACGCCCACACAGCTTGAAGACCTGCTGGGCAAGCCACCCTTCTATCGCGACATATATCAAGGCAACAGCTATGCTGGCGTGGTAACAGGCTTGGCCTGGACAAGCGTGGGCGGCGAGATACTGTTTATTGAAACATCGCTAAGCAAGGGTAAGGCTGGCAAACTGACACTGACGGGTAACCTGGGCGACGTGATGAAAGAGTCGGCCGTGATAGCGCTCGAATATGTAAAAGCACATATCGACACGCTGGGCGTCGACTACCGCATCTTCGACCACTGGAACATACACATTCATGTGCCCGAAGGGGCTACACCAAAAGATGGCCCCTCGGCAGGTATCACCATCGCCACCTCTATTGCCTCGGCACTAACACAACGCAAGGTGCGCGCCAACACGGCCATGACGGGCGAGATAACACTGCGTGGCAAGGTGCTGCCTGTGGGCGGCATCAAAGAAAAAATTTTGGCTGCCAAGCGTGCGGGCATTACCGATATTGTGATGTGCAAAGACAACCGTAAGGACATTGAAGAAATACCGGAAATGTACCTCAAGGGCGTAAGCTTCCATTATGTTGAAGACGTGCAAGACGTGTGGCAGTTTGCCCTCACCGACGAGAAGGTAGAAAACCCCATCACCTTCGACATCGAAGACGATGATAACGAAAAGAAGAACTGACAAGGAAGAAAACAACATGGCACTGACATTTCAACTGCAACATACCGACCCGTGCAGCGACGCACGAACCGGACTCATCACCACAGCACACGGACAGATAAAGACGCCTATCTTCATGCCCGTGGGAACCTGTGGATCGGTGAAAGGGGTGCACTTTAATGAGCTGCGCGAACAGGTAAAAGCGCAAATCATCTTGGGCAACACCTATCACCTATATCTGCGTCCGGGGCTCAACACGCTGCAAAAGGCTGGCGGACTGCATAAGTTTAACACGTGGGACCGACCCATCCTTACCGACTCGGGCGGCTTTCAGGTGTTCTCGCTAACGGGCATACGCAAGTTGCGCGAGGAGGGATGCGAGTTCCGCTCACACATTGATGGCTCGAAACACTTCTTCACACCCGAAAACGTGATGGACACCGAGCGCATCATTGGCGCCGACATCATGATGGCCTTCGACGAATGTCCGCCGGGACAAAGCGACTACCAGTATGCCAAACGCAGCCTGGGCATGACGCAACGCTGGCTGGACCGCTGCCTGAAGCGCTTTAACGAAACAGAACCGCTGTATGGCTACGACCAAACGCTGTTCCCCATTGTGCAGGGATGCACCTTCAAAGACTTGCGCCGCGACGCTGCCAAGTTTGTGGCCGACAAGGGAGCTGCTGGTAATGCTATTGGCGGACTGGCCGTGGGCGAGCCTACCGAGGTGATGTATGAAATGATTGAGGTGGTGAACGAAATTCTGCCTAAAGATAAGCCCCGCTACCTGATGGGCGTGGGCACACCGCAAAACATTCTGGAGGCTATTGAGCGCGGCGTAGATATGTTCGACTGTGTGATGCCGACACGCAACGGACGTAACGCCATGCTGTTCACCTACAACGGCACGATGAACATGCGCAACAAAAAGTGGGAACAAGACTTCTCACCCATCGACCCCGACGGCTGCGACATCGACCGCATACACTCAAAGGCTTACCTGCACCACCTGTTTAAGGCTCAAGAACTGCTGGCCATGCAGATTGCCAGCATACACAACCTGGCCTTCTACCTGCGCCTGGTAACCGATGCTCGACAGCACATCGAGGCTGGCGACTTCACCACATGGAAGGCAAGCGTGATACAGCGTTTAGGACAACGCATGTAATCATGCCTTGTTTACTTGTAAACTGCTTTTGCGAAGCATAACACTTGCAAAACATCAGTAAATGTAACACTAAGAATGAACAGAGCAACCATAAAAAGGCTTCTGACATATATCAACCCATTGCGCTTCATATCGCGACTGGATAGGTATATCATCGGAAAATTTATCGGCACATACATCTATGCCATCATCCTTATCATCTCTATCTCCATCGTCTTCGATGTGAACGAGAACTTGGCTAAGTTTACACAATATCATGCGCCACTGAAGGCTATCGTCTTCGACTATTACATGAACTTTGTGCCCTACTTTGCCAACCTGTTCAGCCCGTTGTTCGTGTTCATTGCCGTCATCTTCTTCACATCAAAACTGGCCGGCAACTCAGAGATTATTGCCATGCTGGCAGCTGGCATCTCGTTTAAACGCCTCATGCGACCCTACATGATATCGTGCGTGCTCATCTCGGCCCTCTCGTTCTACCTCAGCGCCTACGTCATACCACACGGCACCGTCATCAGGCAGAACTTTGAAACGATGTATAAGAACAAAAAACGCGTAACAGCAGCCGACAACGTAATGCTACAAGTGGGCAAGGGCGTCATTGCCTACATACAACATTACGATAACAGCATGAAAAAGGGCTACGGCTTCTCGCTCGACCGCTTTGAAGACAAAAAACTGGTAAGCCACATGACGGCTATGGAGGTGCAATATGATACCATCTCCGACTCGAAGTATCACTGGACGGTAAACAACTGGAAGATACGCGAGCTGCGCGGACTGCGTGAACACATAACCAGCGGCATCAGCAAAGACACCATCATACAGATGGAGCCCACCGATCTGGTGTATTCGAAAGGACAACAAGAAACGTTCACCAGCCCCGAACTGAAAGAGTATATCTCAAAACAAATTGACCGAGGTAGCAGCAATGTGGTGCAATATCAGGTAGAATACCACAAACGCATAGCCTCGTCGTTCGCCTCGTTCATCCTCACCACCATCGGCCTGTCGCTATCATCACGTAAGCGCAAGGGTGGCATGGGAATGTATCTGGGCATAGGTTTGGCACTCAGCTTCACCTACATCCTGCTGCAAACAGTGTCGTCAACGTTTGCCGTCAACGCCGACGCACCCCCCATCTTGGCAGCATGGATACCCAACCTCATCTTTGCCGTAGTGGCTTGGTTCTGCTACCGCAAAGCGCCCAATTGATGCCACAAGGTATCGATGGGCTTAAAATTCAAAAAAAAGATTTTGATTTTATGTATTTCGACGAATTAGATTTAAACGACAACGTGCTCGACGCGCTCTACGACATGCGCTTCGAGACATGCACGCCCGTACAAGAGCAGTGCATACCCGAAATATTGGCCGGTAAAGACGTGCTGGGCGTGGCCCAAACAGGAACTGGCAAAACGGCAGCCTACCTGTTGCCCGTGCTGAGCAAGCTCGACGACGGCGGATACCCTAAAGACGCCATCAACTGCGTTATCATGAGCCCCACACGCGAGCTGGCACAACAAATAGACCAAGCCATGCAGGGCTTCGGCTATTATCTGAACGACGTGAGCAGCGTGGCCATCTATGGTGGCAACGACGGCAACCGTTACGACCAAGAGCTGAAAAGCCTGACACTGGGCGCCGACGTGGTGATAGCCACCCCAGGACGCCTCATCAGCCACATCAGCATGGGCAACGCCGACTTCAGCAAGGTGTCGTTCTTCATCCTCGACGAGGCCGACCGCATGCTCGACATGGGTTTCTCTGAAGACATTAAAAAGATAGCACAACTGCTGCCTCCCACCTGCCAAACCATCATGTTCTCGGCCACCATGCCCGACAAGATTGAAGACCTGGCCAAGACCTTGCTGAAAGACCCCGTTATCATAAAACTGGCAGTGAGCAAACCCGCTGAGAAAATTAAACAAAGCGCCTACGTATGCTACGAGACCCAAAAGCTGGGCATCATACAAGACATCTTTAAACAGGGCGACCTGAAGCGCGTCATCATCTTCTCAGGCAAGAAACAAAAGGTGAAAGCCATCAACCGCGCACTGCAACGAATGCACGTAAACAGTGGCGAGATGCACTCTGACCTCGACCAGGCCGAACGCGACCAGATGCTGTATAAATTTAAGAGCGGACAGATTGACGTGCTGGTGGCTACCGACATCGTAGCCCGTGGCATCGACATCGACGACATTGCCATGGTTATCAACTTCGATGTGCCTCACGATGCCGAAGACTATGTACACCGCATAGGCCGTACAGCACGTGCCGACCGCGACGGTGTGGCCATCACCTTCATCAACGAAGAAGATGTACACTACTTTAAGCAGATTGAAAAACTGCTGGAGAAAGAAGTTGAAAAGACACCGCTACCCGAAGAACTGGGCGAAGGTCCTGAATATAAAGAGGGACGCGGACAACGCACAACAGCAAAGAGTAGACGACGCAAAAACCGCGATGCCACAGCACACAAACGCAAGCCTCGCAACAACGAAAACGAGCGCAAACCCAAACAGCCCAAGGAGCCAAAAGAAGCCACACAGGCCGAAAACGCTCCTAAACAAGAGGCTGCCGTAGAAAATAAGGCCGACGAGAAGAAACAAAACCGTCGACGTCAGCCACGCAACAAATCGGGCAACGAAGGCGAAAACAAGGCTAAAGCAGGAAACAATAATAACGCTAAAGCAGGAAACAACGCTGGTAACGGCAAAGATGCCAAACCAGATAACGGCAAAGATGGCAAAGCTGGTAACAGAAGAGACGCCAAGGCTACTAATAATAACAAAGACAGCAAGGCTGGCAATGGTAAAGAAGCTAAGGCTGGTAATGGCAAAGAAGCCAAGGCTGGTAATGCTAAAGAAGCCAAGGTTGGTAATGGCAATAAGCAACGCCACAAGAAGCCCCGTCAGCCCAAGAAAGAGGGCGAGGCAGCACCCATGGTATCGACAAAATACAGCAAAACAGCTGGAATGTCGCCCGTGGTAAACCCTTCAAAAGACAGCACCCTCAAACAAATATTGAAGAAGCCCCTCAGCTGGATTAAGAAGTTGGGCAAATAACCATTAAGCAAACGCTCTTCATCCTATCACAGGCCGAAGAACATCAATCGTAAAAAAAGGACAGTGCCACTCAAACGTAGCACTGTCCTTTTCTTATTCATACACCACAGTATGTAGCCTACTCGTTCGAGGGTGTGTCAAAATAGGAGTTAGAGGAAGTTAAGAAGAAGTTAATCCATCTAC
>OIWS01000379.1_pt1 | contig 59818 bp, 89 predicted proteins | sample 1587611 | NCBI WGS metagenome assembly OIWS01 (sample SAMEA3888919, study PRJEB22519) | human gut metagenome | biome: human gut; feature: human-associated habitat; material: faeces | place: Denmark | collected 2010 | reverse complement strand
TAGTGAATACTTCATGTCCTAACTGTTCATACAACCAGTCAAATATTTCTGTAACGGACTTGGCGGTATTGTTATCACGGATAAAAGCAAGCATTGTCCTATATTTAACCACTAAAAATTGGGTGAAAACGGCTCTCGTTTGGTCAAATGATGTCAAACTATATCAGCCCGTTTAGGTATAAGAAAACCCCGGAAAACCTTGATTTTCCGGGGTTTTTGAACCATTTTGATATAGTCTGAGCAGTCGATTATCTCTTTGTTAACGCTTGCATAACTTCAAACCGCATAAATACGGTGTTTTCGCCTTATGATGTTACCTATACGTTTCCTATAAATGTTTTCTCTTGGTGCTCTGTATTGCTTAATGTTCTATCTTTGCGTCTGTAAATCCTGCCTCTTTGATTGCGTCTAAATTCGCTCTTGCTGTTTGTGTGGTGTCATACGTTCCGAATAATAAGACAAATTCGTTACCTCTTACACAAAGCCCAGTATTTCTAAAACCTTTCTTGTGCGCCTCTCTGATAGCCTTATTTGCCTCTATTTTGTCTTTGTAGCCTTTGCCTATAACTTTGTACGTTTCTGCTTTTTTAACTTCTGTTTTAGTCTCATGCGTTGCCTCTGCTGTATTTTCTTTTACTGTCTTTGCTGCCATTGTATAGCCCTCCTATTTCTTAAGATGTTTACTTGATACATAACCTGTAATTCCGTTTGCTGCCACCAAAAACCATTTTACATTGTCTTTTACGTTGTAATACCCATAGCACGTTACCTTTGTTCCTTTTTTCAGATCTCCAATATCTGTTTTATTTTTGCCCGCTCCGGATCTGATGTTAAGTACGTCCACGGTTACCGTATATGTTCCGGCTAACTTCTTGTCAAAACTCTTTGCGCTTTCTACCTTAGTTGCTTTACTTGGTGCCTGCGGTTTGTTTGGTGTCTGCGGTTCTGCGTCATATTTTGGATAGCCGAAAATAACTTTTCCTTTGTAATCCGCAATCTTGTATTTCTTCGCCTTTACTCCTCCTCCATTAGATACCACCGTAGACGCTCCGGACGTGTTGCCCTCCATTGTATAGAAATACGTGCTATCTACTTCTATTACTAATGCGGTATGGTGGCAACCGCTAACCTTTCCATTTCTTGTAAAGAATGCCTGCGATCCGTATTTTGGTGTTGTTCCTAATGCTCCGTGTTTTTCGTACATACTTGCGCTCGCTACGGTGTAGTCGTCGAAATTTCCGCACAAAAGGCTTTTCGCCGTCGCTACTCCGTATGCCTTATAAAAGCACCAATCTACGAACGCGTCGCACCAATACGCCGGAAAATCCATAACCGCCGGATAGGTCTTGTGCATATCTCTACCATACTTTGTGTAATTGTCTTCCCCCGCGCCGTCCGTCTTTTTATCTAAGACTTTCGGATCTTTCTTGTATGCCGCGGCTGATTTCTCTAAATAGCCCTCCTCTGCTTTCGCAATCTCAATTACCTTACTTGCATAATTTCCCATTGTTTCTGCCTCCATTCTAAAATAAAAGCAGGGCTTAACCCTGCTTTTCTGTGTAGTGGTTGCAACGCTCTTTAATGCTGCATTCGTCGCAATTTTGATTTTTGCATACAATATCATTGATCTTGTGATCTAATTTGTCGTCCGCGATTTTAAGGATCTTTACTAGCCAAATCGGTATTTTTTCCGGCATGATAACGTATAGATTTTCTAAAATGCTTGTTAACTCGTTAATGAGTAGCACTGCCACGGTGTACCAACCGATATAAATACTAAATCCAAGATCAAATCCGATCTGTACGCCTAACTCTTTAATTCCGTAACCTACCATAAACGCTACGCCGATAAGTACGAAATACATAGCTTTTTTTATAATCCCTTGTAACCCGGTTTTACTGCTCCATTCTTTCAAGAAAAATGCAGCTTTGATCCAACCAGTCAAATAATCGACTACAACGGCTATCATAAATAAAATAAGCAACGTTGGCACTCTGTTAAAAAGCGCTGCCGCTGCCGTAATAAATGCCGACATTGTAAACCCTGCCCCTCCTATCTTGTCTGTAATTTCCATGTGTCCTGCTCCTTTCTTTGTTCTTCCTGCAATGCTCTTTCTCTGCTTGCGTCTGTACAATGCAAAACAAAGCCGCTTATTACCTTTTCTTTAAGCCCTTTATTTGTGCAATGCGAAATTAAGCCGAAATAACTTTGCATTGTTGCGTTTACTTCCTTAAGTGTCATTTCTCCCGCCTCGTATGCTTTTATCACGTACTTAATACGTACCCGCATACGCCGCACGGTGTCTTTTCTTAGTTTGATTTCGTCTTTATTTATGATAAAGCCTACAAACTCTATATTGTGTGTTGTTGGGTTTATTGCCGTTTTGTTGTTAAGGTTAAGTTTCAAAACCTCCAATAAGAATTGCTCTATTTTTTCTTTGAACTCTACCAACTCTTTGTAATCGTCATGCAAAATTATTATATCGTCCATATATCTAACGACATAATGTAAATGCAATTCGTGTTTTATGTATTGGTCTAACTCATTTAGATAAATATTCGCAAACATTTGTGAGGTTAAATTACCTATTGGCATACCTTTGTCGAATAGCATATCTTTAGGATCTATTTCCGACGGATCCGCCCCAATCGGCAGCCCAAACGCTCTTTTATTGGAATTTATTATCTTTTCCAATAAGGCTAATAAGTCCTTGTCCTTTATTTTCTTTGCCAAAATTTGTAGCAAAACTTCGTGATCCACGCGATAAAAGAACTTGGAAATGTCAAGTTTCAAGTAGTAATACTGTTTCTCTTTGCGGTCTGTCTGCCTCAACCAATATTGCAGGCGGGCAGCTGCTTTCTCTCTGCCCTTTTCTTTCCTGCAACCGTAACTATCTTCAATGTATATCTTTTCGTATAGTGGGTTAAGTTTTCTATAAACCGCCCATTGCAAGACGCGATCCCTATATTGCAACGCCATTATTAAACGTTTCTTTGGAACTGTGATATAAATAAGTCTGTAACCGCGTTGCTTGTATCGTTTCGCTTGTAAATCCTCGTACAGATCTATTAAGTTTTCGTCCAATTCCATATTGAAACGCATTACCTCGTTTCGCTCGGTTTTACATTCCTTTGCGTCTATGTTGGCTCCGCATAAGTTTTCGTAGTCTATAATTTCTTTGTATGTTATGTTAAATGTTTTCATAGAAAAATAGCGCCGCGCGTTACACTCCTCGACTTGCTACTAAATGTATTCGCAGCAATGTTTATTTTGCCTTTCGGCAGGGGAAAGCGCCCCTTATCTTCTCTCCGTGCTGCACGCCGGTATCGTGCCCCGGCGTGTTCTGACGTAATGAGAAAAGCGCAGAAAAAGCCCAAGTTGTCGTTGGCGTTGGATCGCAGGTTGTTCAAATTGCCGTTAGCCTCCCCGGCATTGCTCCCATTACCATAATTGCCGCCGCGGTTAAGCAACCTAACGACGCTAACCCCATTTCTTTATTTTAATTTGTTAAGCCATGATCCCAAGATTTTACCTATCTCTATAAGTTGTGCGCTCCAATGTAATTGTTGCTTTGACGCTATCAAAATAACTCTATTGTCATATCCCGGATCTGACGCAATTAGTATTAGCTGCCGCAGGTTCTTTAACTCTGCGTCTGCCCCCTCTAATACTGCCTTTTTGTGTTCCTTTGCCATTGCTCGATTTATCAACCGCATTGCCTCAAACATTGACTTTTCAATTTGCGCCCAAATAGCGTTGCCAATTCTATATTTTCTCGGGAATTGTCCATTATTTAGCACACCGTTTCCGTAACTTATCATTTCGCGCATTTTCTTATAAAGTAATAGATCCTCTTTCGGATCCGGCGGTTTTGCATTTGCTCTGAAATTTCTTTGCATATTTCAACTCCAAATAGGCTGCGCCCTCCCGGGCGCGCCTGCAAGATAAAAGTTACTTAAGATCCTCCGGATCATAATAAGCGCAGAAAAAGCCCAAGTCGTCGTAGGCGAAGGATCGCAGGCTGCACAAATCGCCGAAAGCCTCCCCGGCATTGCTCCCATAACCACAAGAGCCGCCGCGGACAAGCAACCTCTCTCCGTTGTTTCTGAACCAAAAACCGCCGTGTCCTGTTGCACTTGTCGCCATTGGGTAAATAGTAAGTGCCTTAAGTACATCCGGAATGTTAACGCCGCTCTTTACTTTCATGCTTGCAAAGTCGCAATATCCATACGCGTTATCATTTTCCTGCTGATGTTCTATCGTTGTAGAAATATAGAAATTTCCGGTACCTGCTGCCGGTGTTCCCGAATAGTCAAATTTAAGTGTTCCTGCCGTTCCCGGCGCAACCAATGATCCGTCCGGTAAAATTGCTTTCCACGCTGCGCTATTGGCGCTCTGATCCGTTCCGGTAATTGCCGCGTTATTGTCCGCGATAACTTGTAATTCTCCGTTGTAAAGTCTGAAACCTCCAAGCCATTTGTTTACATTCCCTACAAAGTCGTTAATACCGCCTCCCTGCATATCTGTACTCCATGACTTGTCGCCGGTTCCGGTTAACGTTCTATTTCCTCCCGCTGACATTACGCCTCTTTCGTATGCGTGTACGTGGCTCTTGCCCTGCGCGGTATTCCCTCTTGGGTGTATATCTGCCGCTGTTAACAGATTGTGCACTAACCCCCATTCCGCAGCCGTCATAAGGTGGAAACCTGCGCCGTTATTTTCGCAATATTGCTTTGCTTGATCGAAATTAACGTTTACCGCCGGTTCTTGGTTTGGCAGGCTATACGCTCTACCGCCTTTTACCGTTGAAATGTATGCTGGTAAATAGATCTTTGGCAAGATTTTGTCGTTAATCTTAAATGCCGGGTGTGGTACGTGTGCGGATCCGATACCCAAATCGTCCATGTATCTTAATGCGTATTCCTCGAATACAAGTGGCAGTCCTTTATCGTTCAAAATTATTTTCTGTTTTGCCTGCGCCTTAAGATCTTCGTAATTACTCATTGATATATACCTCCTCAATACTCCAAAGTGTTAATGTGCATTTTGAAATGTCGAACGCTCTTTCTTTCGGTACTGTTCCCATTTCTCCGGTTTCTTCGTTTTCCTGCTCTACGTAGTCGTACTCCTTTGGTGGAATTGTTACTTGTGCAACATAATTTTTACCCAATCCCATTACCAAGTTTCCGTCGTCGTCTGCGCAAATATCTTTTGTTATTTCTGTGTCACTCTGATATTTAGGCAATCTAATAGCAATCTGATCTCCTAACCAAAGTGTTGTGCCCTCCACTTCGTAGCCGATCTTTTCGCCCTTGTTTTTCTCAATTACCTTGATTGTTTTAGACATTATACATACCTCCTAATGCAAAATACTTAACCGTTACTCCTGCTGCCGGGCAATCTTCTACCTCGATCTTAAAGCCGTTTAACTGTCTGTCTTTAACTCTGATCGCTTTTCCTTGCACTACGTCGTCGCAATACGGAATAACCATATAGTCTAATGTGTTGCGCTGCGTTTTAAGCGCTACTGTTGCGCTTGCGGTGTTAAATGGGTATTTCTCCGTTGTTGAGATTTTGACGGATCCAACCTCTACGTATGTATTGGCTAAATCTCTGTTTGCCTGCCTCATTTGAACCGCCAAAAGATCAGCCATAACGATTGCCTCGTTTACTCCGTGTTCTAATGGGTTAAATGTCGCCCCGCTTAACGGCGTTCCCGGCTCAATGATTTCTCCCGGCATTGGTAATAACGTTATAGTACCGTCGCTATTCTGTACCATTTTGTAAGTATTGCTTAGCGACGTCCTGCGATCTTTAAATTCCAAAAAATCAAACATTGTGCCTATCCTCCTATCCGTCTGTTTCTGTTACCGAAAAGGTAATCTTAATGCCTATCGTTGTTGTTGCTAAAGTGTCTTTCTTTGTGTTGTATGATCTGCTTACTAACACTTTGTTGTTGACGTCGTAAAGCGTTGCATTTGTGATCGTGCCGTTAATACTGTCATTTCCGTAAATATACACTGTAAAGCCGTCTGTATTGCCTACGATCTGCCCTATCGTGGCGTCGTAGGTTTTGCCCCCTATGGTATAGGTTGCTCGTTTAATGATCTGTTTTGCATATGCTATTAACTCGTCTTTTAACACGTCTATACCTCCTCTCCTGCGTATTCTTCTCCGCTACGTGCAACCGGTGCTATGCTCGCGCTTTGTGTCTGTGTCAAGTTAACCTGCACGCCCTCCGTTGTAAACGTCGGTTGTGTCGTAACCTCGTCAACTGCTGCGCCGCAAATTGTTTGTCCCGCTGCCGTTACCGGGTTTATATTACAAAAACCGCTTACATTGATGTTATAAGCGGTTTTGGTAATTCTTGTTATTTGGTTTTCATTTCCGCAGGTCTCTTGGTCTCCTGCTGCCCTATCGTACATTTGGTATATCTTGCTGCTAATGTTAATGTCTATGTTGTAGGTTCTTTGTAGTAAAAAATCATAATATATATTTAATGGTATCTTTTCGTCTAGGATCCCATATACAGTTTGTAGGCTGCTTGCGTCCGCATTTAACACTATTGTTAATTCGTCGTTGTCAAAATCCTTAATCAACTCTGTTGCTGCTGAATAATTTGATATGATACTCATTATAAGCGCCGTTGTTACTTTGCTCTTGTTTGCCCGGGATAACACATTTAATCGCCTATCCTCTAGGGTGTCCGTTGGTTTTGGCGTTATTTTTAACTCTTTCTCAAATCTTTCTATTCCCTCCTCGTTTGCAAGTAATATAAACATATTTGCTAATATCTGATCTACTTGTTGCGCTAATAAGTCAAATTCCGGCTGCTCTGCGGCGCATATTTCTTTCATTTCACGAATTTGACGGACTACCGGCGGTAAATACTCAACTAACATTTGTTACCTCCCCTCTCGTCGGGATCTCGTAGGCTCCAAGTGCCATATTGTCTGCTAAGCCGTTTAAGTTTAATTCCTGCACGTCTACTACGCCCGGCACACTCGCCATTGCCTCTGCAACTCTTAAGGCTCTGACCGTTAAATTATCCTCGCTCTCCCAAGTTTTGTTTAATTCTGTGAAATATTTTTCTATTTCCTGCTCGATCGCCGCTTTTACGTCATCAAACTTAGTGCCGCTTTGCATTGTTATTTTTGCGCTTACATTTATTGTTACCGCGGTTACCGGGTGTATATCTACTATATGCCAAAACGGTGCCTCTCCCTCTCCGTCTCCCTGCTTTCCGATAGGATCTATTATTGTCTGTACCAAATTGACAACCTCTGCGTTTGGTACGCCCCACGTTGACGACATAATATAAGCGTCTATTCTTTTATGTGTCTTGGTTACCCTCACTAACTTAACTGCTGCAACTCCGGTAATGCTTGTTATCTTTGTTTTATACGACGCTCGGTTGCCGCTCATTACGCTTTCTGTGCGCTTTTCTGCTAAATATCTTTCGCGGTAAACTTCTGTGTCCTCGTCGTCCTTTGCCTCCTCGATCAATTCCACTAACTCGCCCTCTATTGTCTCGCTAATAAACTCGATCGGTAATAATTCGTCCTCGGGTTTTGTATTGCCCTCTGATCCTAATTGTTCGCATTGCAAGTAGTAATTTAACGCGCTCACCTGTCGCGTACTGATAAATGTTAGGTCTCCACACTCAAAACGCTCCCCTACCTCGAAATCCTCGTTAAATCTCGCAAGCCATACCGCAGCCGTCGCGGTTTTAATTGGTATATTATCTTGTGTTCCGAAAATAATTAAATGTTCTCTATCGCAGGTTAGCGGGCTGCCGTTCTCGTCTGCAACTTCCAAATTGCTATATAATTCCTCTATTTCCGCCGCTGCCGGTGCTAATGCGAATGCAGTTAAGGTTCCCTCGTCTTTGGATATATCCGCGCTTATTCTGTCTTTCATATCCTCTAACACGGTGTCGTAGTCTTTGTTGTATTCCATTACGCTACCTCCGTTTCGTATGTTTCGCTTATTTCTTCCTCGTATATTGTGGTTACTATTACCGTTGCGCTTAATCGCCCTAATTTATATGTTGCATTTTCTACAACCACGCTTTCTATATACTCATTTACCAATAAGCATTCCTCTATCATTCTGCTTATTTCGCTTTCTAAGTGTTCTGCGCTATATCCTTTTCCGTATAATTCCTCTATTTCGCTGCCGTATTCCCAACTACAAATAAAATAGCGGTATCTTGCCACCTGCAACGCTATATAGATCCATACTTTTATAGCCTCTGCACCCTCTACTATTGTTCCGGTTAATTGTCCGGTGGTAAAATCAATTCCAAATTCTCGCGGCGTTTCTAATTCCTCCGCTAATTCTTCTACTATTTCCTCGTCCTCTATATATGCAGGAAATAAACCCATTTACACCACCTCCACCATTTTGTCTATAATTGCGTACTGTTCATCACTTAGTCTATATACTAATACAATGTCGCCTTTTTTAAGTGCTCCGTGTACTTTTATTTTCGTATTCTTTGTTGTTAAATTTTCTACGTCGTGTTTATGCTGCGCATTTGTTGTGGTTGGCGCCGTTAATATGCCTTTGTTTTCTATGTCTATTTTTATTTCGTAGTCCGTCAAATGCTCCGGTATTAGTAAATCGTCGGCGTCTAATTTCAGATCTCCCACCTTGCAGCTTGTCGCGCTTGTCATTTCTCCTAATTGCAAAGAGGCAGGATTTTTAACCGCTCCCTGCTCTCTCATCATGTTTATGATACGTTCGTAGCCGTTCATTTCCTGCCTCCTTATTTCTTTACATTTGGGCTATATACATAGCCGCTTTTTCCTCCTGCGCTGCCGTGATACCACGCCGTACCGCTTACATATTCGTACTTTCCGTCGCATACGAATTTATCGCCTTTTTTTAGCGTTGTAACACTTTTTGCGCTCCTGCCTGCCGCTGCACGCATGATAGATTTTGTTGTTATTACCGTATAGGTTCCCGCTATGCTTTTGCTGCTGCCTTTTCCGGTTTTCTTCTTTTTCTCCGTGCTTTCCTCGTCTTTTTTATCCATAACGTTCTTAAAGGATAATTCTAAACTCATTTTGTGTTGTCCGTTCTCCCATGTATGCGTATCGTTTTGGATCCAAAACACGCCTTTAAGCCCGGTTGCTGCGTCATGTACCTTAACCGCGTTTCCTGCTATACATTTTATATTTCCGCTTATCGCGTCAACATTCACTTTCTTTTCTATGCCGTTTAGCATATTCTTAGCCGCTGTTTGCGCGTTTACGCCTTTCTCTTTTGTATATATACTTTGATATATACCATAGCGTTTTATGTGCCCGGCATTCTTCACAACGCCTACTTGTTTTCCCTTGTCCGTGTATATTTTTACTTGGTCTACCATATTCTCTATACTCTCCTCATAAGACGCGGCAGACAAGTTTTTATACTCGTCCAATTCATAATTGCTTACTGTTGTTCCTTTTGTCTTTACGCAAAATTTCTTTCCGTTCATGTATGCCATATACTTTTTTCCGGTTGACTTAGCCGCTTTTGTGTATGCAGTCATAATAATATCGTATAGGCTACTATCGTCTATAATCAATTTCTTAATAACTTTCTTTGTTGCTACAATGGATCCGGTCGTTATTCCATACTTTTTGCATATCTCCTTTGTAATAGCCTCTGCCGTTTTATTCTTAAATTTTTGCTTATGGTTTATCCTTAACAAATGGTCTAAAAGATCGCGTGCCTTATATTGTATAGTGCCGATCTCCGCTCTTTTTTCACTTGTCTGAACTTCTCCATAAAATAAAAGGTTGTCTCCCTCGTATAGTTTAAGAACGTCTCCAACTGCTATATTTAATTTCAGTTTGGTTATGTTACTATCATTAGGCGCGTTTAGCACGGTTATTGTTGCCTCCCTTGCCGCCTGCTCTACTGATCCGCTCCATGTAGTCGAAACAACAACATTTGTAATATTAAGTTGCTTTCCGTCTTTTTTCTTCGTCCAAATAATTTTCATACCGGTATCACTATCCTTTTCCCTACCGGCGGTTTTTTCTTATTGGTCATTTTGTTTTTCTTTTGTATCTTTTTTGCGTTTTTACTGCTGCCGGTATATTTTTTTGCAAGTTTCGCCCATGTATCGCCTTTCTTTACCGTTACGGTCTTGGTTTTGGTTTTCTTGGTTGGTCTGCCTTTTCCTTTTGATGTGGTCGGTTTTCTGTACCGTTTTGTCTCGATCGTGTAGTAAATATCCCCGGTTTTATCGTCGTCTTTGAAACCCCAAGTAAAACTCTCTATTGTGATCTGACGGTTTATGTATGGTGTAATGAGTAGTGTTGCAACCCCATTTTCTTTTATCTTTTCTATGATCTCAACGCATTTTTGAGGTTTCGGGTAGCCTGCGTATTGATCGTAATACATTGGATTTTCCGGGAAATGTGCGCTAATCGGTAAAGTGTCTAGCTTGTCAAGTCCTAATAAATTGACTTCTCCGGTTTTGTTAACCGTTTCCGTGTGGTTATCCTGCCCGCCTGCGTTTTCCCAACTTGCAGGCAGGATAGGTAATCTTAATTCTCTCTTTCCTTGTTTAAACCATATTTCCACTTAACACACCCCCATATTCAATGCAGTATTTTTAAGGTTTGTAGCGATCTTGTCGGCAATTTCGTCTATATCCGTCTTATCTTTTACAATAATTTGATCTGCCAATTTTGGAATCGTAATATTTACCTCTTTCTTTCCGTCGTTCTTGCCTTTTCCTGCCTCCATTTTTGCCAATCGTCTATCTAGCATAGACAATTTGGCGTTTGACGTGTTTTTAGCAATACTTACGCTTTCGTCGTGCGGATATACCCGGGATCCTTTAGGTAAATCTACAATCTCGCCGCCCTTTTCGTTGATCTGTGCTAAACCGCCTAGCCAATTAGGTGTGCCCTTTGCCAACGCAGGGATTTTAGGAATGCTAAAACCAATATGTTTTCCTCCTACAAGTGGTATTCCGTCCGGTATGTCTACCGAAATACTGTTAATTCCCTCGATTGCACTATTGATAATTCCTATAACTGCGTTAATCGGAACTTTACACAATCCAGCTAATGCTTGGAATGCTCCGCCAAATATATTTTTGACGCCCTCCCAAGCCTTTTTCCAATTGCCGGTAAATACGCCGCTTATAAAGTCTAAAATTCCGTTAAATACCTTTGTTATTCCGCTTATTACCCGCTTGATGCTGCGCGCTGCGCTTTCTACTACGTTTGCCACGATCCTAAACGCTGCTACAAATTCTGTTTTTACGACCGCCATTGCTGCCTTTATAACTACCCCGATAACATTAAATACCGGCTTAAGTTTGTTAACAATTTTGCTTACAATGTTAAAAACACTCGTAAATACCGTACTAAATGTTGATGCCATTTTGGATAATACCGGGCTTACCGCTTTTACTGCAAATACAAGGACGGATCCTATTACTTTTGCAATTCTGTTTATATATGGCATAACCTTAGTTATTGTGCCGCCAACAAATATAAACGCCGCCGCGAATAACTTACCTACAACCGGGATCGCCGCTTTTATAGCATTTGCTATTGTTTTTACAACCGGCGATAAGTTTTGTGCTACGGTTGCAAATGTCCTTGATATGATCGGTACGATTGTTGTTATCGTTCCTACAACTGTTTTTATAACCGGCGATAGCGCGTTGATTGCATTTGAGATTACACCTTTTATCTGTGGCATAACGCTCGAAAATGCGTCCTTAACTCTCATTACAACCGGCTTGATTTTATCCCAATTTTTAATTATCAGAAATGCGGCAGCCGCCACGCCTGCAAGTACCGCTATTGCAATTCCTGCTGGGCTTGTTATAAGTCCTATTACTCCGCCTGCTTTGTATATTGCCGCGGTAACCTTTCCAAATGTGCTATACACTTTTCCTACCGTCGATACTAATTTACCGAAAATCAGTAACGCGGGGCCGATCGCCGCCGCTATTCCTGCGAATTTCATTATCATACTTACTTGTGCGTCGGATAAACCGTTAAACCAATCCGTCGCCTTTTGTACCCAACCTACCGCGTTTTTAATGTACGGTAGCAATTTATCTCCTATCGTTATCGCCGCACCCTCTAGTGCCGATTTCAATAGGGTTAATTGTCCGTTAAGGTTGTTTAACTGCGTCTGCGCCGCGTCGTTCGCTGCGCCGCCGCTATTCTTAATGCTGTCCGCAAGCGCGTTATAATCGCTTGTTGACGTATTTATAATGGCAAGCATACCCGCCATGCTTTCTTTTCCGAATAACTGTTTTGCATAGGCTGCTTGCTGATCCTGTGTCAATCCTTTAAATGATCCTTGCAGGTTTTTAATGACGTCTCCCCAAGATTTCATTGATCCATCTTGGTTTACTATACTTATGCCTAAATCGTCCATAGCCGCTTTCATGTTCTTTGTTGGTGCTGCCATGTTTGATATTGCATTTTTAAGGGCGGTTCCTGCTTGGCTGCCCTTAATCCCCATATTTCCCATTACTGCCAATGAGGTTGTAACTTCGTCTATTGAATAACCCATTGTTCCGCAGATTGCGCCGCAGTATTTATAACTTTCTCCCAATGTATCTACCGACACGTTAGCGGACGTACAAGCCTTTGTCATTACGTCCGCGTATCTTGCGCTATCTCCTGCCGTATCTCCAAATGCGCTTATTGCGTCCGTCATAATATCCGACGTTCTCGCAAGATCTGTACCGGACGCGCTCGCAAGGTCTAATATTCCCTTTAAACCCGCTATGTTTTCCTCTGCCGTCCAACCTGCCATGCCGGTGTATTGCATTGCCTCGGCGCATTCCTGCGCGCTCCATGCGGTAGACGCTCCAAGATCTTTTCCTAATTGTGTTAATTTCTTAAAGTCGTCTCCGGTCGCTCCGGTAATTGCTTGTACGTTGCTCATAGCGCTTTCGTAGTCGGCAGCCGTTTTAACTGCCGCTATTCCAACGCCCGCTATTGGTGCGGTAACACTCTTAGTCATTGCGGATCCGGCGTTGGCTATGGTCTCCCCTGCTTTCTTTATAGATCTCCCCGCCGCTTTTGCGTTTACGCTCATTTCTTTCATTGCTTTTAGCGTTTCTTTTGACGGTTTCGTAAACTGATCTATAAACTGAATACACGTTGAAATTACTCTACCCATTGCCTACCCCTCCTCTCCGGATCCGAATATTTGTTGTAACTCTTCGTTTCTATCCTCTACGTACTGCTGCATATAGGCGTGTGCTATTCTTTTTGCTCCGTATGGCAAGTTGATATACTCGCCAACTTTCCAATGTAAAAACCGATAGTGTAAGTAATCAAACTGTACCTCGCTATCGGTTTCGATTAGTTTTTTAATTCTTTGTCGGTGTTGTCTCCAATATCAAATCCGGCTAACTTATTAACCTCGATTGCAATTTTGTTAACTTCGCCCTTAAATAACTTAAGTGCCGCCGCGCTCGGTGTCTGTACGTCCAAATGTTTAAGCAACTCTGTGTCCTTAAGTGGTGGATCTACTACCGCTGCCGCTGCTAAGATCGCGTTTGTTTCAAGCGACTTTTTAATAATAGGGTTGCCCTCGTCGTCAAGTCCGCTTGCGGAAATGTCTAATACCTCCTGCGGATCAATCGCTTTAACCGTGATCTTTGTAGGTTCTCCGAACAATTCGCTTAACATTTTGCTTGGAATGTCTTTTGTTTTCTCCTTGTCGAACTCGCCCTTGTCAATTTTTAATAATTTCTCTGCTAAATTCATTTGTTAGCCCTCCATTTTCTTTTTCTTAAAAAACAAAAGGGCTGCGGATTGCAGCCCTTGTAAGTTGTATTATTATGAACTTGTTTCGATCGGATCCCAATCGTCAAACGTGAACGCATAGGATCTTTCGCCTAATTTGCCCTGCTCGAAATCTGCAAGGATCATCTTGTCTAACACGCAATTATAATACGCGGCTCTTTCTGCTCCGATCGCGTCCGGATCATCTACATTTGAAATGATAGTGTGTGTCGGTGTCTTTCCTGCCTTAACTGCCGCCTGTTCTTTCTTCATTACACTATCGTTTACATGGTGTAACTTAAATTCTCCCTTTGGTTCTAACCCTGTAATTTTCTGACCGTCCGCCATTTTCATAACCTGCGATACTGCGGTTTTCTTGTAGTTTACTTCCGCCTTAAAGGCTTTTAACTCTGCCATGTACTCACCGTCGTACCAAATCTGCCCCCAAGTACCGTTAATTACTTGGTTTGCGTTAAAATCTTTCATGCTGTTTTTCTCCTTTCTTAGATTGCAATAGGCAAATCTACGTCCTCCATAGCGTCTAAGATTGTTACATTTGCCTTAAGCATTACTCTTGATCCGGTATCTAACTTTGCGATAGCCGTATCGTCCATTGCTGCCAATTCTTCCTCTGTGTATTTTCCTTTACCTACCAAATATGTTTTAATTGCCTCAATGTCGAAATCTACGCTAAAATCGTCTGATACGATACCGTCAATATTCAACTGCTTAAGGTACATTTTGATTGCGGAAATAAGCACGCATTTATTGTCATAACCGTTTGCATACTTGCCTAAGTAGTCGTCCTCGATTGCTTTTGTTAAATCGTCCGCGATAAGATCCATACAATCTACAATCTTGCATTTCTTGTATGCGTCTCCCTTGCCCTGCACGGTTGTAGTAAATGAGTTAACCGCTCTCGATACCTTAACTTTCTCTCCGTCGTAGAAAACAATAAACTGCCCTTTTCCTACTGCCTCGTCCATATTTTCCACGCGCTCGCAATCGTCTAACTCCCCAAGTGGTGCGTATGTTGCGGAGATTGTTAATGGCGTTCCACAAAGTAAACCTGCAATACGCCCGCAATACTGCTCTGCGGTATATTCCGTTGTTACCCTGCTTATCGTTCCGTCCTCATTTGTAATAGTCTCTGCGTACACGTTTTTATTGATCGTGTAGTTAATTACTCCCTCTGTGTCTGCTGCGACATTTGGCAATACCGCTTTGATCCTCTTTTTTGCCGTTCTCATTAACTTAACCCATGCAACAATTTCCTGCGTCTTTCCGTCTGTTGATACGGTAGGAATTGCCAAATAATCAAATTTAATATCTTTCCACGCTTTCTGTGCTGCCGTGTATGCCGTTCCTACGGCGTCACTCTCCGCCTCTTTCGCAATACCCATTCCATATACCAACACTTTAATAGGTGCCGTCTGATAGCCGATCAATGCTAATTTGATCTGTGCCTTTGTTGTGTCGTTTAATGTGCTAGGAATATCCCCGGTTGACGTGATTGTAACCGGGTTTTTAAGTGGCGCTACGATTGTATCTTTTACTGCTAAAAGTACAATTCCTCGGGATCCTCTTGTAATGAGACTTGCGCCTTTTTCTTTGAACGAAATGTTAATTTCCGGTGCTTTTAATGTACTCATTTTATGCCTCCTCGTTTTTCTTAATTTCTAAGCCATATTCGCTTGCTATTTCTGCCGTTTCCTCCGGCACGGTGTTTTCGTAAAAATCAAAATCCACCGATATTTGCAAAATATCTTCTTTTTGCCCTACGTAATCGTGCGTTATTTCTCCTACCGTTAGCTTTCTATCCGCGATCTTTACGCACATTCCGAACGCGTCGCGCACCTTGTCTAATAACCTCATTTGCTCTAATTCGTTTGGTGCTGATTGGAAATAGGTAATTTTGATAGTAAATCCCGACTTTGCGTAACCTATCGTTTCGCGTTTGAACGGTTTACTAACTTTTTCCACAAATAAAGAGGGCGTTTTATAGCCCTCTGTTACTTCTTTTCCATATACTGTTAAGTCGGTAGCTTTTTCCAACAACTCGTTAACTGCTGCCTTAATGTCAACGTTCGATAACACTATAGATCATGCCTCCCGAAAACCTCATTGCGTAATTGTTCGAACTTCTCCGGTACAATATCTTGATATTCATTTCTTGTTTGTTCCATCATGTGTTTTCCAGGCACCCAACCTATAACTTTCCCGCCTCGTACTAAGTTGTGCCCGTTCTCCACCAAATGAAAATGTCTTGCCGAATTATAGACAAGCGCTAACGTTGTGTCTCCCTCTATTTTGGTTTTTACGCCAAACTTATTGCGTAGCTTTTTTGATTGGTCTTTGTTATCGTCTGTTCCGTCCGGGGTTCTTGCTTTGCAACTTTTCTTAAACTCATTTGCGATTTTTCTTAAGCCGCTCCGCATCTCGTTCGGGTATTCATTTGTTGCAAACCTTAAGTCTGTCTCTAACTCGTCCAATCCCTCGATTTTGAAATCAAAACTAGCCACTTTCTACCACGCTCCTTGCCTCGTCTATTTTTTCCGTGCAAGATATTTCCAACATTTCGTTGTTTTCGCGTATGTTGCGTATTGATCGGATATTAAATAAACGATCCCGGTATTGTATAAACATATCCGGCGTTACGTCCTCCATATAGCGGGTTGTTATGATGTAGGTTAACTCCGGGTGTTCCTTTTCTGCCTCGATATGCTCGCGCCCACTTTTCGGTTCCACGCTCGCCCAAACTGTCCGGATCTTTTTAAGAACCTGCGTCATTTGGTTCATTTCGTTTTTTTCTTCTACGAATTTGCAAAATGAAACCCTTTTGTTTGTTCTTCCTATGTCCATAGTTACCGCCTCACTTTAATTGCAACTGCAATAAAAGCGATCTCGTAGAATACGTAAATTCGTCCGGTACTGATCCGCCCGCTGCGCTTACCTTGTTAGAACTCGTTGCCCCTCGGTTTTCGTACCAATACGCGATTAGCAAGTTTAGATACACTTTTTCTAAGCTATAATCTATTTCTTTTCCCTCGCTATCGGTTTCCGGGTATTCTTTTCCGGTGGCGTTTTCTAAATACTGCTGCGCGGCAATTATCAGATTTTTAATAAGTCCGTCGTCCTCGTCAAGATCTACTCTTAAGTGGTTTTTTACCTCGTCAAGTGTTAAAATCATTTTTTCTACCTCGCTTTATTGCATAATAAAAAGTGCCCTAATCGGGCACTTTTTAGCCTGCCTGCTGTGTTAAAAACTCTGCGATAATATCCGCCTTAGTATCTTGCTCTGTCTTTGTCATTGTGTAAGACTTCGTTTTTGCCAATTCTAAGATCTCTGCTTTTGTGAGTTTGTTTAACTCTTTCTCGTTGTACTTTCCGTCGCCGTTAATGTCGTCCGGTACTCCGTCGCCGTTAAGATCTGTTCCGGTTGTTGATACGGTAGCCAATCCCATAACTACCGCGTCTGCGTCTACCGTCTGAATGTCTAAACGCTCTCTAACCTTAATTCCGGTCTGATCTCTTTCCCACATTCCCGCTGCAAGATTGGAAATATCAATAGTGAGTGTTTCGCGATCAAAAATAGTAATTGCCTCTTTGAGATCTCCGCAAATAATTGGTGCCTTTCCATCGATATTCTGTAATGTTTTGTTCGACAGCTTAATAACCGGGTATTCTCCGAATAACAGCTTTTTGGTCGCCTGCGTCGGATCTTTCTGCAAAATGTAATTGCCTTTTTCATCTTTTAACTTATCCAAGAAGTTAAAACCGCTCTGATTGGTTACCACAACGGCGCCTAATGCGATAGCGGGATCAAGCATTACATTAAAAATATCCTTAAGGTTGTCTAAGCCGGTTACTGTAACTTCTAATCCCTTACAAATCTCTTTGATCTTTGCAATAATCATAAAGTTACGTGTTGCCTTTGCTTTCTTTGCAATCCACTTCTTAAGGTAATTCATAATGTTTTCTGCGGTATCGCTTAATAATTCCTGCGTTACCTTAAGAATGCCGCCCTTTTTCTTGATCTTGTAATCTACGTTCTCAAACTGCGGCGTTGAAACGTCCGGGAACTCTGCCGCCTCGTCCACATTGTCGAACGGCGTCTGATCTGCCTCGCGTTCAATAACGCGTGATCCCGAATTGGTGGTAACGTGTTCTACATTAACCAATGTTTCTAATGCGTCCTCGCTACGTCTCAATTCTTTAATTTTTGTTTTAATATCTTTTGGCACTGTTAAGCCGCCGTCCTCGTCGCTGCCCTCTGACATAGCGTTAAGGATCTCTTTATCTTCCGGGGAAATGTCCGTTTTCTTCCATGCAGCCTTAATAGCATTTGTAAACGCCTTTACCTGCTTTGCAAGTCCGTTTTTCTCCCCTGCTGCCGTCTGCGCTGTTCCCTGCTGCGCCTGCTGCTGCGCGTTCTGCGCGTCGTCGTCGTCAAGATCTGCAAGAATATCAAATGATTTCTGTAAATCCTTTAACTCCTCTTTTGCGCTTGTCGCGTCCTCGATCTTTCCGTCCGCTACAAGTGCCTTGATCTCGGCTTTCTTTGCGTTGATCTTGTTAAGTAATTCTCTCATTTCCTTACTCATGTTTTCGTTTCCTCCTTGTGAAAAGATTGTATTTTTAAGACTTAGATATAGTCCAAATCTTCTAATATCTCCGCTTTCTTGCGTTCCAAGTCGTTTTCCGGCTCTTTTGGTGGCTCCTGCGGTTCCTCTCCGGTAAAATTGTCCTTGATTGCGTCAATTACTGCCGCTGCAATGCTATCTAATGTTAATTTGCCGTCCGGTTCCTGCGGTTTTGCTAAATCCTCCGGCGTTTTCTTATAGCCGCCGTAAAAATCGCTTGCCGCCGCTACCGCTTGGCTGCTCTCTGATACTTCAATGTCGAAATACTCTTGCCATTCTTCGCCGTTCTTCCACGTCTCGGCGTTGATAAGGTCGTTTATTTCTTCCTCTGTAACGCCCTCTTTGGTATGCTGCATATAGGTATTTAAGATAACCTTTTGGCAACCGTCCAATACGTCCGCCTCTTTTCGCATATCGTCGGCATTTCCCCAAGTCATACTACTAGGCTTGTGTATCATCATTTGCGCGTTAGCCGGGATTATAATTTTGTCGCCCGCCATTGCAATGACTGACGCGATACTAGCCGCCAATCCCTCTACGTAGACTGTTATTTCGGCGTCGAAACGCTTAAGCATATTGTAAATGGCAATGCCTCCAAATACCGAACCGCCGCCACTATTGATATGCACGTTAATTTTCGATACATTCTCTAATTGATCTAAGAAATTCTTAACGTCTGACGGTGCCTTGTCCTCCGGGTAATACTTTTGCCACTCTCCTAAACTTTCGCTATTTATGTCGCCAAAAAAGCAAAGATCCGCGCTATCTTCCGTTTGGTTCTTAATCTCAATAGATCCAACCTCGCGTAATTTGTTGTTGCGGTCGCGCTTTGTCAACTTTAATAATGCCATTTAGTTTGCCCTCCTTTCCTGCCGTAGTTTTCTCCTAATTGTGTCAACTTAATATAATTTCCGTTGCACATTAGATCGTCTCCGCCCTCTTTGTCCGGTGCGTCTAGCAATTCTCGCGCCTCGTTTGGCGTTCTTATGCCATTCTGCACATATTTACTTAAGATCTCTGCTTGGCTCTTTGTGTCTGTTCTCAATATCACGTTTTCGTTAAATTTGAAATACAAGCCCTGCTCGATCTCTGACGGATCCAACAACTTATAGTTAATTTCTTCCTCGTATTGTTTCAAAATATATAATTCTGTATCAACATAGAAAGAAAGTTGTTGCATTTCTGAATTGCTATAACTACTTTTCTCGTAGTCGTTAATTTGGTTCGGCTTAATTCCGAACGCTCCGGCTATTTGTAGCGCGGTATATTTCGATAACTCGTAGTATTGACTATCCGTTAGGCTTATGCTTAACGGCTCTATCTTCATGCCTATTGGAACCGGTATAAATTTCCCCGCGTTATTAACTCCGGTTGCGTATTTTTCAAACTTTGCGATCAATGCTTTTTCTTTCTTCGGCTCCAAATCTCCGGTATATTGCAATGCCGCGCGTGCGGTTAGTCCGCCCTCGTACAATTTATTTTTGAAACTCTGCGACGCTAACGCTCCGTCTATTGTTGCCTTAAGAATGCTGCGGACGCTTTCGCCGGTTATGCCGTCGAATGTTGTTGACGTCTTAAAATGCATTACCTCGTTTTCCGAAAAAAAGTAACTTTCGCCGCTATACTTGTCTGTGTACCAATAGTAGAGTTTTCCTTTCCCTCCGAAAATTCCCTTGTCGTCCACTATTACCGTTACATCATTCGACGGCATAACCCATAGATTTTTAACCGTGTAGTCGCCGCCGAATTTCATTCTATTAAATTCTGCTTGGATCCACACATAGGCATTTCCAAAATGGTTTCTGTTGTTTTCTACCGCCGTCCAAAACGTCGTAGGTGTCATTTGTGGGTTTGGTCTGTATTTTAGCAAGCGATATACATTGTTTGGTTCTGCCTCTTTCCTGCCTTTTGCATAGAATTTAATAGGCATTTTCCCTACTGTTTCTGCTAACATTTTTAAGCACGTAAAATACGTTATTTCAGATATTGGACGATTAAACGGCGCCGTAACACCCAACCATTCCAATAACTTCTCGTCGTTTAGTGCTAACGTCGTTCTGTTTTCCAGTTCTTTTCTCATTCTTGAACCGATTGCGTCAAATAAATTCATGTTTACACCTGCCTTTTATTCGTCCATTCCTAAAAACGCGTCTACCGCGTCGTTAATGTCTACTGTTTCTAAGTCCGCGCCCATTGCTATTTTGTGCGCGCAAATCGCGGCGTCACATGGATCAATACGGTTTTTCTGTAACATTTTGTCTATTTTTATCTCTCCGAAACTGTTCGGCTCCGATATAATAGCGTCATTCATTGATCTTGTTAATAATACATTGCCTTTGTTGTATTCCATGTTGTGTGCCTTAACTTCCAACTGAAAATCTACCGTTGCGTCGTTAAGACTTCTTGCGCTCTGCTTAATTTCTATCAGATCGCAACCGAAATCTTCTAAATCCAACAAAAAAGCGCTTGCGTTGTGCGGATCGTAGCCGATTGCCATAACGTCTAATTGGTATTTATCCACAATATCATGCAGGCTGCTTAAAATAGCCTTGTAGTCTGTCTTGATACCTCCTGCCGCCGTCGTTACTGTCAGTAATCCTTGTTTCTGCCAAATTACATACGGCGCGTTGTCCTCTAAATCCATATGTTCTTGCAGTCTGTGACGTGGTATAAAAGATTGACTGTGCAAAAAATACCTGCGGTCGCCGGTTTCTTCGTCCTCGTACGGAAATTCCAAACAATAACTTGTTAAGTCGCCGCCGCTCGATAGATCTAATCCGACTATTACTTGTTTTCCTATAAAGTCTCTTAAATCTCTTTCGCTGCCGCATTTTTCCCATTCCGCAAGATCTAAGAACGCCGTTTCCGCGTTTGTTACCCATATATTTAGGGCTTTTGTCAAAAAATCGCGCAACTCTGCGCCGCCCATGCTCTGTGCTTTGCGGGCGTCCTCCTGCATTGCTGCTACTAACTCCGGATCTTTCCCGGTTAGCGGGCAGCATTTAATCCAATTTGCAGGATCCCAAATGTCGTCTTTCTCGTCCATTTGGGCTATATAAATAAACTGCCGCTCGTTTACGTCAATTCCACGTAATACACGGCGGCAGTATTTATACAAATCGTAACACGGCGCGTTAAGGTTAAAACCCGCGGTCGTGATTACTGATATTAACGATTGTTTTAATTTTCTCGTACCACCTTTAAGCAACTTATACATTTGGTTGTCCTTGTGCGCGTGGTACTCGTCTACTATTCCAAGATACGGTCTAAAACCGTCTATTGTGTGGGTATCTCTGCCCAATGCCCTAATTACCGTACTTGTAATTTTCCCGGTAATTTCGCTCTTATAGTCTTTTATATCAAATAATTCCTTTAGGTCATTATCTGCATTGATAAATTTAATAATTTCCTTTAGGACTATTCGCGCTTGGTCTGCTTTTGTTGCCGTACAATATATCTGACCGTAATTGTAATTATCAAAATTACAACATTTTATGCCTAAGATCGCATTTAGTACGCTCTTTCCTTGTTGCCTTGCCACTTGTACGTAACTATCGGTAAATCTTCTCTTTCCGGTTTCTTTGTGTACCCAACCAAAAAGCGATCCCAATATAAACTCTTGAAATCCGGCGCAGGTAAATTGTTCGTTGCCCTCGCCCTCTGCTATTGTTAATTTGTTTGCTAACTCTATAATGTCCTCTGCTTTTGCCTCGTCAAATCTATAAGGAAAAGTCGGATCGTTTTTTTCTGATCGCGTGAGATCGTCAATATGACGTTTGAACGCTAACCGTGCGTCCTCGCCGAAATCTTTTTTATTTTTTACGTTTGCTTTCGCAAATTTTGTAACGCGATCCATAGGCTATTGCGCGTGTTTCATAAATTTATTTTCCGGCGGTGTCTCCTCTACTTTTGGCATTGCCAATTTGCAGCGGCTCGAAATCGTTAATCCTAACTCTCTCGCGCATTCGTTACATTGTTTCGCTGCCTTTAATTGTAGTTTTTGCAAATAGCCGTATTTTGCCAACTGCTCGTCTAACTGCGTCGCCTCTGCCACCTCGCTTTTTTTGTCCGGTACAAATTTGATCTTGTTTAATTGCTTTGTCAGTTTTTCGTACTCGCTATTTGCTCGCACATAGCGCGCCAAAACGTCGCAATCTAGGTTCGTCATAATCCCAATATCTATTAACTGCTGCGCGATCTCGTTAAATTTCTCTTTTTCTTTCTTTGCCAGATAGGCAGGCGGCGTTACATTGTCGCACGGCGCCGTGACTTCCGCTTTCTTTCGTTTCTCATATTCTGCTTTCGTTAAATGCTTTTTGCCTTTCGCCGCTATAAGGTCGATAGGCTCTCTTGGTCGTGCCATTGTCGCTACCTCCTCTCCAAAAAATTTTCATTTAGGGAGTTTTTGCGGGAATTTAGGGGGGCTGCGGTCTTGGGCTGAACGCTCAAAACTTTTTCGATCCCCCCTCACGCTCCACTCTCTCTGTGTTCCTTTATGATCTTTCGTAATTTGTCTTGCATTTGCCTTTTTGTTTCCTCATTTGCGTACGCTTGTTTGATCGTGCTTTCGTGTGTCTCTTCGCTCACGCTTATAAGGTTGTTGAGATCTAATCCTTTGCTCGGATCTTCTCTATACTCTATTATGTGATGTACTAATGTCGCTCTTACTATGCGCCTCTCTGTCGCGTACAAATAAAGATCTATGCAGTTATCTAGTGTCAATACCTTTTGCCTTGTTAACTGCCACGCTTTCGAGTTGTAGAACGCTTTCGCCTTTTGATCTCTGTACTTGGCGTCGTATTCCTTATCCCTCTGCGCTTTTGTAACTGTATGCTTTTCGCAATAAGTCTTGGTTATATCTATAACCTTATTACAACCCGGGTGGGCGCAAAACTTACGTAGGGGCATTTTCAAAACCTCCTAACACAAAATGCGCCGGGATATACTAATATACCTCGGCGCATTTGTAATTCCTCAATATTTCATTGTAAACATTTTAACGTAGTTAAACGGAAATGTCTAGGGCGTTAAATCGGGCGTGTTGTCAAGTCCTGCTGCCACAGTATATCTTTCTCATTGCCTCGCTAATCGCCTCTGCTGCCTCTTGCGTCGTTACTCCTCCCATAACTTGTGTGCGCGCGAAATCTTCCCTTGCTGCCATGTCAACGCCTATTATATATGCCTCCGCCTCTAACCTTTTATTGCTGCAATATTCTTTGCTGTCACATTTCCTGCATCTCTTATCCATTCTGCTATAACTTCCTGTTTTGCAACCGTTAATTGTTGTTTCGCTCATTTTATTCCTCTCTTTGTTTCAATTCTTAATGCCTGCAATAATTCGTTTATTCTCTCGTCTGTGCGTCTAAAAAATCTATCATTCCGTATATTGTTATTTTTGTTCCTTCCTCCGTTTGGTATATTTCCTCTTTGCTGTGTTGCGCGCACCACACGACTGCTGCCGCGTTTATTCCTGCTAATACGCCTGCCATTTCTGCTGCGCTATCAACATTCTTTATGTCCTCTTTTATCTGTTGTAAATTTGTTTTTCTTTCTTCCGCTTTACATGATCTACAGCCTTTTCCCGACAATCTTAAATTTTCTCCTTTCTTTCTCCGCTTGATAATCTGTTATTATAAATTTCTTGCAATTAAATTTCTTATTGTTTTTACCCTCTCCGTTGTAATACCTGCAATAGTCGCAATTAAAACACGCCTCTTTTTGTTCTCCGGTTTTTACGTTTAGATTTTCAACGTTATTTGCGCATTTGCAACATAGGCAGCCGCCACACGGAAAAGCATAATTTATATTCTCCTCTTGTAACTGCTGCCTCTTTTCTTCAAATATTCCGGGTAATGTTAACTGTTCGTACTTCACTATATCGCGTCCGATCCAAACAATAATACCGCCATTTCTCTAACTAACGTGTTTTTATAGTTTCTTACCGTCTTTTCGTTAAGGTTGTCCGGGTAACCGTCGGTATTGGCTAAAATATCCGTGATTTCCTCCCAAGTGTAAACCTCCTCGTTTACCCGCTTGCCCTCTTTCGTCTCTTTTCGCTGCAAATAGCGGATTTCGATAGCCTCGTAGCCTTTTCGGTCTTTAATTTTGTTCAGCGCTTTTTCTATTCGCTCTATATCGCTCTTGGATCTTTCGTATGACGCTTGGCGATCTCTTAATATTGTGTCCTCGTCTTTTGGCGTAGATCCATTCTTACAATATGAGGTAATCGACTTGCTTTTTCCGTGAAAAGCAATATCTAAATATTCCTGCTCGTCTGCTACGTGTTCCTTAAGTGTGCGGTAGCAATATAAAATCTTTTCAGTGTTCTTAAATGCCTCGTCTTTCATCTGCTTTTGTCTGTCGATCCACGAAATACTATTCATTTTCTTAAATACTTCGTCGATTGTTGTTAATATGGTTTCCTTTGTTTCCTTTGTTACACTCATTCTATGCCTCCTCAACTTCTCCGAATATTTCTTTGTATTTATCCGGGTAATTCTCGCCTATGTAGTCTCGCGTCGTCTTTTGGTCTGCTATGGTTAGCCTTTTGCTGTTGTTGTTTCTTAAAAACAGCCACCCGCCCGGGCTTAAAAATATTGTTTGCACTGCGTACCCGAAACCATTAACCACGTCGCAAACCTCCGTAGCCTTTTCGGTATCAAATAGCAGGCGTTTATTTTCCCTGCTACCGTCCGGCTTTTTTACTTCTGCGTTTAATATCGCTTGCAATATGCCTTACCTCCTCCAATGTGTCTTGTATTTCTAACACTTGCTTATTCATTGCAAAATGTCGCAATTTTTGACCTTTTAATAAGTGTTCCGCCTCTTGTGTCTGCTGCTTAATCAATATAAGCGCGCTTGCGTACAGTCTTTCGATCGTGGCTACTGTTTTCTCTCTTTCTTCAAGATCCTTTTTCCATGTTCTGTATGTTATATAGTCCAAAACCACGTCTACTGCTGCAACAATCAAAATTGCTACCGCTATTTGCATTTCCTCGCCTCCATTTCTCTTGCTGCTGCTCGCGTTATCTCTAACTTGTCCTTGAAATACTCTGTTTCTGCTAAATAGTCCGCTATCTCTCTTTGGTTTGTCTGTCCTACTGCCTTGTATTCTTGCGCCATGTTGTCTAATAGCCTCTGTAGTTTTCGCAGATCCTTTTTAAGTGCTTTCTTTTTTCTCCTCTTATTCATTGCTACCACGCTTTCGCCTCTTGGCTACCCTGCGCCCTTTTCGGTCTTTCTGCATTGCGTAATAGCAATGTAACGTCGCTCTTACGTCCTCTAGCGCGTCATGTGCCTTGTAATTGGTGTAGCCGTAATATTTGGCACAATATGTTAACGGTTTCCACTTGTAATTATCGTGTTTCTCGTCGTATTCTCCTACGATATAGGCAAATTCTAACATTACGTCGTAGATCTTCGCCTTTACCGCGGTATCTATGTCTTTAGCTGCCAAAAACGGCAAATCAAAACCTTTGTGATTGTAGCCAATAATTAACTTGGCTTTTCTTAAGATCTTGTCGATCTTTCTTTTTTCCGTTAGGATCCCCGGCGCAAGTTTCACGCAATCCCAAGATATTTTATTGATTGCCTCCGCCTCTTTCCATTCCGTCGCGTAGTCCGGCTTAATGTATGAGTTGTAAAGTGTTTTGCCTCTGCCGTTAATAATTGACACCTGCAAGATCTCGTCGTTGTTCCGATCTAGCCCGGTTGTTTCAATGTCAATACAGATTATTTTACTTTTTCTCATTTTTCGCCCCCTCTGTTTCGATTGTGCATATGTTTTTGATCTGCAATATGTAGTACGCTTTTCCGGGTTCTGCGCCCCATTCCTTTTTCCCGGTGCCTACTTTTAACTCACAATCCGCCAATATTGCCGGCTTATCCTTTCCGTAACCATTTCTAAATAATATTTTCCGTGTTCCCCCTTTTGCTCTGCCTATCTCGATCAATTCTCCGTTTTTTGCCATTAGTCCGAATACGCTTACAAATCTTACGTCGTAATATTCTTTGATTTCTCTATACTCCTCTTTCTTTTCTCCGGATAAGATCATATCAAACCATTTTTTTCTTTATTGGTAGTGTCAACATTCCTACGCCTCCTCGTATAATTTGTAAACCTGCTGCATGATTGCTTTTAACTTAACCTCTCCAATGCCTTTTAAACCTGCAATAGCCTTTTCAATGTCTCCGGGCTTAACTGCTGCCGCTTTGTTTTTCTTTCCAGCCTTAATGCCGTCGTTAAATCCGTCCTGCCATACTCTTGTATAAAATGCGCTCATTTGCACATGATCCATTTTCTTAATGTTCTTGTATTGCTCCCTTGTTATTAAATTCTTCGCCATGCGTTGCCCTCCTATATCATTCTTTTATACTTGCTTTCTTCTCCAAGCGGTTTTACCTCTTGGCATTCTGTGTTAACGTTAATTTCTTTCGCCTCTACCGGTATAAGGTAGTCGCATACATAGCACGCGTTGCGTAACCCTATGTTGCATTTTCCGTTTTTCTCATTTTTGCATTTAATCATTGGTAACCTCCTACGGTAATACACTCTCTAGCATATCTGCCTTTATCAGATCGTATATAATATCTAAATACGTTCTATTGTCTCTGTATCTACAATTTGCTTTCTTGTGTATTCGCGTGTCGTCGTCTCTCCATTCGTTCACGTCGAATATTGCCGGGCTTACGAATAACATTTTGCAGCCCCTAGAGACGCACAAATAGTAACATTGGCTTTCCTTTGTCGTTCCCTTGCAGGGCTTAAAGCCGTATTCCTCAAATTTCTTTACGTCTGCTTTCGGTTTTAGCATTTCTTTTCTCCTCTCTGATCCACCAATTAAGGATCCAAACCGCTATAAATACCACGGCGCCGGTTGCTGCGATCTTAAGCCCTACAATCCCGAACCATATAGCAATTAAAACTCCCGCTGCGATTGTTGTAATCGCCATAAGTGCTACCGTGTTAATAATCTTATCTGTCATTGTCAAACCTCCAAATTTGTTTATTGTTTTTCTTTGCTAACTCTATTTCTGTTGCCATTCCCTCGCTTACTCCGTATCTCTCGCCAACAAATACTACCTCGCATATATTTAACAACTGCTGCCCGATCTCTAATCCTTGTTTTCTTTCCTCCGGGATCTTGTCGTTAAGCACCTGCGTTAAATATAGGTGCGGGGTTATTGGTGTGTACCCCGCGTTAATTGCCCTTTCTGTAATCTCTCGCGCGTATCTTCTGTTTCGGATCCGCTTAAATATGTTTCCTCTGTACGGACTGCACACATAGCAATACGCCTTTGTGTTAATTCCTATCATTTATTCGCCCTCTCTTTCATTCTTAAGGCTACGTCCTGCAATACGCTTAAGTCCTCCTCCGTCGCCCATATTGCCAACCCTGCTATTTCCCTGGCGGTTTCTTTGATCCAATACGGTATGTCTATTTCCTCGGTCTGAACGGTTACGACTTTTGTTAAAATCAATGCGTCTACAATCTCTGTAAACTCCTTAAGGCATATTTCGCCGACTGCTGCCGCCTCGGTTCTCTTAACTGTTACCTTGTCTGTTATTTCTACTTGGCACGGTTCCCCGGTTCTTGCGGTGTATGCAGTTAATATGCCTTGGTATTCCCTTATAAAATCCGGTTTTGATGTTGTCGGATCTACCCAACCGCTCCAAAAGTCATTATCGAATAGATCTGAATTTGTGATAGCGTCTATAAAATATGCTACGCTCATTCCGTTGTATTCTTTATTTGGGTTGATCTGTCCGGCTATAACAAGGCTTTTTCGGTCTGTGTTGTCTGTCTGCCTCGTTATTGTTACCTCCGTGTTTGGTTCGTCCTCTGTTTTGTTTTCTTCTGTCTTGATTTCCTGCGGTTCCGTCTTGTTTTCTTCCTGCTTGTTGCTCTCCGGCGCAATGCCCGGATAATCTTCGATATTTACTTGTCCGGGTAACTGTTGCTCCGGTTCTTTGATCTGTGCCGCCTCTTTTGCCTTAATACTGCCGGTTTCTTTGTATTTCTCTAATAATTGGTGCTGTTCCTCCGGTGTCGCTCCTGCGATCTCGTTAGCTGCGGTTGTTGAGATCTTACCCGCTTTGTATTCTTCCAAAAAATCCGGTATGATATTGCGGCGGATATTGTCTAATCTGCCTATGGTACTCTTTGATGTATTTAGGATCCCGGCTATAACGTCTCTCTTTCTTCCGGGCATATCGTTGTATTTTGCGTATTCCTCTAATAACTCTCGTACCCTTTGGATCTCCTGCATTTTGCAGTAATCGGATCTTTCCCGCTGTGTAGAGTTTGTGAATATTAAAATTAACTCATTCTTAACGCCGTCCGCGTCGCTCTCTACTTTGCACGGCAGCAGGGGCGAAACTTCTTTGCCCTCTGCTAATAACTCTGTTACTGCGCGGTGTCTCTTGTGTCCTGCGATAATCTCATAATCTCCGGCGTTTTCTCCTGCACTTATCTTTTTGACTACTAAATTCTCCTGCACACCTACTAACTCTATTGTTTCCTTAAGTGCCTCGATCTCTACCGGATCCATTTCATAAAAGTTTTTATCGCTAGGATGTAATTTCTCCGCCTGGATCTTTTTAAGTACGAAATCGTCCGCCATTTCTTTTTTGCTTTCCGTGTTAAGAAAGTCCTTAATATCAAATGCCATTTGTTCTCCTCCTATATGTGCCCTACTCGGGCACTCGTCCAATAAACACTAGACGTCATGTTGTTTTTATCTCATGCAACTTTGTGTCTAACTTGTACCAACCGTCCAACTCTAATACAATGTTGTTTCTGCCGGTCGCTACGCTCCTTTCGGCTATAATGTCCGTTATTTTCATTTCCCGAACTTGTCCGCCTTTTTCAAATTGGATCTTATCGCCGATTTCATAGGGGCATTTTGTCTTGAATTTAATAATTGTCATGCCTGTGTCTCCCCGATTGTTTCCAAGTATTCTGTTACAAATTTCTTGTAATCTTGCGACGCTCCGCAGCGTACCGAATATTCTACAAGCGGCATTTTTGCAAATGTGCTTTCGCTTACTTTCTTTTCTGTCCTGCGGATCCACTGATTAAATACCGGTACATTATGCGCCTTTAGCCACTCTATGCCCTGATTGTTTACATCGTTATTCTGATACTGTGTGATGATGCACCCTGCAAAATGTAAGTTCTCGTTAAAATCTTCCTGTACCTGTGCGATTTGCTCCATAAGAATGTCTAAGCCGTTAAAAGAGTATTGATCCATAAATACCGGTACTATTACATCGTTTGACGTTACAAGGGCGTTAATGATACTCATGTTAATATCGGGTGCGTTATCTATGATGCAATAATCGTATGCCTCTGTAAGTGGTAAATAGTCGAATTTCGCCCAACCATGATCTAAAACCTTGCTGTTACTCAATGCCTTTTTAAATCTTGTCTGCTGCTGCCTGCCGGTATCTACAATAGTTCGCAGGTTTGCCTCTAATAAATCCATATTCGCGGTTATAATGTCGATGTTTTCATAATCTGTTTTTTTGATTATTTCCGATACATCAATATTTCTTTCTAACATCATGCGCGCAACGGTGTTTTTGTCCTCTGTGTCGTACTTCTTAAACGCCTTTGATGTGTTACCCTGTTTATCATTGTCGATAATTAAAACTTTCTTGTTATGTACTGCTGCCAACGTGTACGCCATGTTTACGGCTGTTGTAGTCTTTGCTACGCCGCCTTTTAAACTGATGATTGAAATTGTTTGCATTTGCTTATCCTCCTTATTCGTGCATTTTTAACATTTCTACAATCTGTTTTTTCTGCCCTTCCATTGCAATTTTAAAAGTATCTTCCGTCGCTTTAACAAAACCCTCTATAAACTGCATATCTTCTTTTTCTATAACCGGCGTTCCGCACTCGCAATTTGCAAATGCAGCATGAAAAATCTTACTTATCAATACCGGCAATTCATAGTAGATCATGTGTTGCGCATCGTAAAAATTGCGTTCCCGCCTCTCTTTTGTGGTTAATTCCTTTTCTTGCATATCTGCCTCCTAGTTAGACGGTAATTCTTCGCCCTCCGGGATCTGCATAAAACCGTTTTCGTCTACCGGTGGTGTCTGTTGTGTTGTACTGCTGCCCTTGCTTTCGCAAAATTCGTGTGCGTCCGCTACAAATTCTGTGTAATATACCTTGTTTCCGTCTTTGTTCGTGTATGATCCGCTTTGTGCGTGGCGCTCTACAATAATCTTTATGCCTTTTCTTATGTATCTCTCCACAAACTCTGCGGTCTTTCCAAATGCAACAATGCTTAAGAAGTCCGCCTGCTGCCCGCCCTCTTTCTTGTATCTTCTGTCTACCGCAAGTGTGTATCTCGCTATCGCCGTCGGCTGCGCGCCCTCCGTGTATCTGATCTCCGGATCTTTTGTTGGGCGTCCGCTAAATTTGCAATCGTTCATTCTGTCGCTCCTTTCCAAATATTCAATATCGTTTCTACGCTCCATGCCGTTTGTACTGCGTCTAATGCGTATTCCTCCGGTACTCCCGCCGCTAAAACCTCACGTAAATTTTGCAGTATAATTAAATATCCCTCAAAACTGTACGCGTGCTTTGCAGGATTCAATATTGCTGCTGCCCGCTCTGCAAATTCTACCGTCGTTATCCCTGCGATTTGTTGTAATGTCTCCTGCTCGATCTGACGGTTTCGTGTAAATTCTTCCTGCATGGCTGCTACCAATTCTGATAAACTCAATATAGCCTCCCTCCCATTAACGCCCTTATAATGTCCTCTCTTTCATAGGATCCGGCTTTACTTCTTACTTTCGCAAATCGCTTTTCTAATCTCCTCTTGTCGTAGCCTATCAGATCTGCAATTTGCTTTATTGTGTAGGTTTTCTCTGTAAAGATTGCAAATAGCTTTTCCTGCTCCTCTGCTTTGTACTTCAGATCTACCGCCCTGCTGCCGTGTGGGCTATTCTTTCCGGTGTGGTGTTCCGGGCATAAATACTTAAAATTCATTGGTATATCTAAACCGCCCTGCGATCTAAATACTATGTGGTGTCTTTGTCCGGGTAAATTGCAGCCCGGCACTTCGCATGGTTCCATTTACTTTCCTCCTCTTAAAATCCGTTCCAAACTTTTTCTTCTCTGTATAAAAAACATTGTTTGTCGTTGCATTCCTCCGGTAACAAGTCCTTTATTCTTTTTCGTGACTTGCTTATATAAAGTTTTGACCTTATTTTCGTGTCCTTTTGTTTGTCCTCCAACATTTGGTCAAATTCAAGCGTTTTTTCATACTCTTCTTTATTGTTCTTTTTTATGAATTTAAAAAAATAATTTGTATGAAAAGGACAAAAACAACACGCGCTCGCCTTTGTTTCAAGCCCCCATATGTCCTTTATGTATGCGTAATTGTCTTTTCTCTCTAAACCCATTTCGCAAAGCGGGAATTTATTTACAAACATTTTATGCGGGTTTTCTTTGCATCTCCTTTCTTCCTCTTTTGAAAACCCCAAGTGCATTTCATGCGCTTTTATGTCCTCCGGCTTTGTTCGTTGTCCTTTTTTGTATCCTAGTAACTGCTGCCTTACGAATTTTTGCATAATGCTTATTTTGTAATCTAGCGTACAATTTCGCATCATTTTTCCTTTTTTTCCGCTTTCGTCCACTGACCAAAAAGGTATTGAGACAACGCGTTTGTTTCCAAAATCTTTTAGGTAGTCCTTATATAGATTGCTTTCTAAAATATAAAACGGTATTCCTGCCCATTCGCAGGCTTGTTGTATGAAATATACCTGCGAATATACCCAAGCGGGTTCTAGCCCTAGATCGCAAAATAATATAGCGTCGTAGATTGGTACTTTTTCCGTGTATTTAAACTCGAACTTTTCCGCCGCTATCCTCTTATCTCGTATTAACTTGTTTGCGCAAGCCATAAGCGCCAATGCTGTGCTTTGCATTCCTGCCCCGCATGATAATATTTTCACTCTTGGCGTCCTTTCTACTTTCCTAAAATCTCATTACTCAATCTCTTGTAAAGATCTTTGTATAAATCTCTTTCCCTTATGAGTTTTGCGGTATCTGTGCTTATATTGTTTTCCTGCTTAAGCCCCAACGACTTGCGCAAACATTTATCTAATAAGTGCATTTCCTCCAGGCTGCATTCTCCGATCAATTCGCCCACGCGATCTGTACTTACTGTCGATACCTGCTCGCATATTACCGTAGACGGCTTTAACCCCCCCCCTCGGTAATAAAATGTGTTGGTAGATCTTTCTTTGGTCTTGTCGTCATATAACATAACTGCACGGTCGGGCTTGTCTCTGCCAATTCGTCGCAGGAAACAATTACCGCCGGGCGATCTCCCCACATTTCCGATCCCTGCTCTTTTCTATTGGATCTTATAAAATAAATCTGTCCTCGCTTAATCATTTCAATTTTCCTCGCTTTCTATCATTTCGTGCCGTTGCTTTCTCTCTATTCCCTTCGCCATGAATAACATTTTTATATCGTCCTCCGTTAACTCTCTGTTGCTCTGTGGTGCGTCCGGCGGGAATATGTCTTGCGCTTGTATGAACGCATCCATAAAAGTTTGCAATTCTTCATAAAAAACGTTTCTGTAGAAATCAAATTCTAATTCGATTTCTATTTTTTGTGACGGTGTGCAATAGATCCCTAGTTTTTGCCTTTTTCCTTTCGTTCTGTATGGCGTTCTGTCGCTATCGGCACCCATAACTTTATACATACATTGTCTAAGTAGTTTGATCTCATGCTTTCCGTTATACGAAAACAACGTATATTCGTATTCCTCGTTTTCTAATTCCTTTAACGTTGTTATTCCGCTTTCTTTCAACATTTTATCTAGCATTCTCTGCGCGGTTTCTTTCTCTCCCCCCTACGCCTCTTTCTGCTAATGTTTGCAGCTTTTTAATGCGTGCTATCGTTTTTTCTTCCATTCGTCTACCTCTTAACAAAATCTCACATTATGGATCTGCAACGATATATAAAGCCCTTTCCATAATTCCACGTTTGCCGGTGGTTTCCCGGTGGCTTTCTTCCATTCCCGCTGCCGCCATTCTTCCAACCAACCGTTTTTAATGCAATTCTTTATATATTCGTTATCTAAATGTATTTCCACGTCGCAGGGCTTAATTAAAATCTTTAGGGCTGCTGTTGTGATCTTAAGCGCTAATGCGTTCTTTGTGTCGTTTTCAACTGCTGCCGCTGCTTTTCTCTCGTATCTCTTGCCCTGCCGGTCAATAAAAATAATTGTTGCCCCTGCTTTCCCGGATCCTCTCGGGTTGCCTTTGTGATCCAATGTAACGTCTATTGTTACTTTCACTTTATGCACTCTCCTTTCGTCTAGTATTTATTAGACGGCGCGCAGGTTTTCAACATTCTATCCACACCCGCCGCCGGGATCTGGTAACTTAATCATTGTGTAGTGTTGTACCGGTCTGCCGTTAAATGGGTTAATACCGTTGTAAACGGTTTCTTTGTCTATGTAATAACCTTTTTTCGGCTTTGGATCCTCTAACCACTTCTCGGCTTTCTTTACGATCGTTACCTTTGTTACCGGTTTTATTAAATTCCTGCTGCAACTGTAACGCTGTCTTGCGCCTCCGTCGTGTTCCTTGTATGTCTTGTCTGTCTCCTTGATGAAATACGCCGCTAACTCCTTATACTGCCCGGTATCGTCTAACGGTGTGAAATGTGGGCTACCCCACTTCCAACAATCGCGAACGATTTTATTTACGTTTGCCTCGATCCCATTTAGTATTAAATGGTGGTGGATCGCTTTATTTTTGTACTCGGTTGTAATTATGTACTTTAGTTCCTCGTCTCGTTTCTTATATTCCCGGCGTAAAATCCTTAAGAATTTTGTTAACCTCGTCCGTGCCTCTGCCGGATCCGGTCTTAGATCTTTTTTGTAGGTTAAGACTAAGTGGTAATCACCGTAACCGAAATTAGCGTTTATAAGACGTCTTAGCCTTGTCTCTGCGTTCTTCCGGTTTACTTTCTCCATTTCCTCTGCGGTAGGTTTTTCTTTCCCTCCTCTTGTCCTATGATCTCCTATTCTCTTTGAATAGCTTTTTATTACCTCTACCGTCTTACCTGCCGTTATCTCTGTTCTGTAATACGGCATATCCTTATACCTCGTTTCTGTCCTAAAGTTAATAGTTTGAACAAGTCCTAAAAGCGCTTGTTTTCGCGCCTCTTTCCTTGACTTTTGGTACAAAACTTGGTATAATAATTGGTAGATTATTGGTGTTGCAAATTTTCTTTTTATACCAAGTTTGCAGCATGGCGGCAACTCTCCCGGTTGCCGCTTTTTTCATGCCAAAACGTATACATATACAAGGGCTATGTGCAGATCGGCATAATTGTATATGCCGCTATTTAATTCTGTGATCGTGTATCTGTCCTTTTCGTTCGTCCTGCGCGTTCCCTCGGCTCTTAAATGAAATCTCGCTACCTCTCTTTTCTGTAGCGCTTTTTGATCCTCCTTATAGCCGAAACAACCTTTATATCCGCGGTATAATACCGTTCCGTCTTTTTCCTCGATTGCCATTACTACCGGATTGTCTATAATTTCTACGTGGTCTTTTAATGTCATTTCTTGCCTTTCCTATTCAGTTTTCAGTTTTTCAAGGACGGGGCGCCAACCAATGATCGCGTCCGTGGTCGTCGTGTCGCAGCAATTGTAGCTGCGCGCGGAGTTATAGCCGCGAATCGACCGGTCGGACGCATCGTCGTAATAAGTTTCTTGGCACCAAGAATACATATTGTCAAAGTGCAAAATATCGTTGTCCTCGTCGTATTCATCCGCCAAGTGATCCCATTCGTTATCGCAGCCCTTGCCATAATCTTCGCCGTCGGATCCGGTTAAGATTCTAAGGGTATATTTTTCGTTGTCGATCTCGATTTCCTTACCGAACACAAAACCTTTTTTGTTTAATGTCTCCCATGAAATACCTTGTAAAATATTTCTGTCGCATACCCAAATATCGCCCAATTTAAGCCAAGTAATTTCTTTTCCCGGTACTGTATCGACAATGCCGAAATCTGTACCGTTGTAGCCTAATACGTCGCCTTTGCGATATGGTTTTTCCGGTGCTGGTACTGCTGCCCCTAAGATCTGCAAGGTTCCGAACTTCTTAATCTTGTCGCTTTCATCTGTGCTCAATAATGCGCCGATTTGTTCATAGATCTTTGTTAATTCTTCTTTGATCTGCTTATCCATTCTCTTTGCCTCCTCGTAGTATCTCTAATTCTTTCTCTATGTCCTTTCCGGTGTACTCTGCCAATAGCTTAGACGAAATATTGTAAGTCCAAATAGACGACATTTTAACGCAGGATCCTATATTTAATGCTCCCTGCTGCATTGCTACCCTTACAAACTGCGGCGACGCGCCAATGATCGCCGCAGCCTCCGCCGTACTTATCCCTTTTGCCATTTCTACCGCCTCCTATTCCGTTACCGGCTGTGCCTTTAATGCCTCGGCAAATTTGACGCCCTGCAAGAAAATAAGCATTTTGTTTTGTTCGCTATCGCTCATTGTCTTGATAAGTCTTGTTACGTTATCAACTTCCGGCTTGTCCTCTGTTTTAATTAAAACGTCTACATCCTTTGCCATAACTGCCGCCTCCTTTTCTTCTATGTGCTATCCTCTGTATTAGGGGCTTGGAACCCTCCGGCGTTGCCGGGCTACATTATAGCGGCGGTTTTTAACCGCCTATTTTTGCTCCTTGCAAAATTTTTAATATATTCTCGATCGTTTCGTTTTGCTCTTTCCAAAAATCTGCATTGCTCGGTGCGTTTGGAAATTTTAATGTTCCGTCCTCGTTTCGTTCTTTCGCCAAGCTCTCCCATGCCTCGCGTTCGCCTTTTCTATAATTTGTTGTCATAAGCAAGTAAAGATCCAACGCGTTCGCCTGCTCCTCTGTTAATTCTAAAGTTACTTTCTTTTCCATTGTTTCTGTCTCCTTGTCGTTATTTGATTTCTCTTTAGCATTGGCGGTTTCCCGCCTATGCGCTTAAGATTGGTGCCATTGAATACTGACCTAATGGGTAAACGCTTTCGGCGTCTCTGTATTCTGATAATTTAGCGATTATCCGGCACTTGATTGTTTTATTTCCGTCTGATAACGTAACCGTCTTTGCGGTTCTTGCGGTTACTGTGTAGCTCCAAATGCAATTCTGATCGCAAGCGCTTTTGCAACTGTATGTTTTTCCTACTTCAAATGTTTTCATTGTTTTTTCCTCCCGGTTGATTATTGGTTTTTGTGTTTCTATTGTTGTTTATGTGACTATTATACGTCGCGTAAACAATCTTGTCAATATCTTTTTTGTTGTTCTTGTGACTTTTTTAATTGACATTTTGTTTTGTGGGTGTTATTGTATAAACAGAAAGTGAGGTGTGCATAATGAATGAGCGTATTAAGCAGCTTAGAAAAGCGCTTGGATTTACTCAACAAGAATTTGCAGAACATATAGGCGTTAAGCGAAACACGGTAGCGCAATACGAAATAGGAAGAAATGAACCTATTGATAGTGTCCTTAACCTTATATGTAAGGAATACAACGTAAATCCCGATTGGCTCCGCAATGGATCCGGGGAAATGTTTATAGATCCTGCTACTTTCTCATTAGATGAGTACGCGCAGGCGAATAAACTTAATAAAACCGAAATTTCTATTATTCGCGGTTTTATGGAATTGGACGCGGATACGCGGCGGGCAATTTACAATATCTTTTCTAATGCCTTTAACGAAAACAACGTCGCTATCCCGGACGATCCGCAGGAATTAGAAAGACTATACCCGCCAATCGACACTGAAAATAGCGACGTTGGTTAAACGCCCGCCGGTTGCGTTATCTTATTACGTATAACTTAGTGTGGGCGGCAAACATAACATTGTAATATATTGTGTTTGTTGCCCGGTAATATATGGCGTAAACCTTTGGGCTATTAAAACAAATATATTTCTTTATCATGCGATCCCTCCTTTATGTATGGCGGGCGCAGACATTATTATAAAATTGAATGTGAGGTTTTTATCATGGGAATATTTGGTAATAAAGAAAGCAAGGAAGATAAGAAAGCTGCAAAAATGCAGGAAATAGCTAATAAATACAATTTGGGTGATATTAACCCTAAAGATTTCGAGGCTATTAAAAATATTAACTATGAACTTATGGGAACCGGTTTAATGGAATTTGGCACATTACTTACCGGAAAAGCGGAAGATAACGTTAAAATCGCGTATCTCAATACCTTAATACAACAAAATTGGGTTATCATTCGCCAATTAGACGAAATTTCTAAAAAACTCGATAAATAATATTTTCTGCATAAAATAAAAGCCGCCCGGCGCTGCAACGTCGAACGGCTTACATAGGCTTATTGCCATTGTTTTAACAAGTTGATTATAGCATAAGCCTTGCATTTTGTGTAGGCTTATTTTTTATACTCTTTTTTAGAAAGTTGGTGTGATTATGGATAATAAAAAACCAAAACGGCGCGCAATGCGTCTACCAAACGGCTATGGATCCGTAAAGAAATTAAGCGGTAATCGCCGCAATCCGTGGATCGTTACCAAAACGGACGGTTGGGAAATAACCCCCGATACCGGTAAAACGATACAAAAGAAAATTATTATAGGCTACTACCCTAGCCGCCAAGCCGGTTTGCAGGCTCTCGCAGAATACAACGCGGATCCTTACGACGTGAACGCGGCAAAAATTACTTTTTCTGATGTGTATGCTCGTTGGTCTGAACGAAAATTTAAGGAAGTATCAGAAAGTAACGTTAAGGGTTATAAAGCTGCTTATAAATTGTGTACCTCTCTGTATGATATGCGTATGATAGATATTAAACTATCGCACCTGCAAGACGTCGTAGACAATTCCGGCAAAAATACGCCTACCCTTAGAAAGTTAAAAGTTTTGTTAGGGCAAATGTTTGAGTATGCCGTAATCAATGAGATTATAACCAAAGATAAAAATATTGTTGAATATGTAGACATAAAAGCCGCGGGCAATCCAAATAAGATAGATCGCACGCCGTTTAGTGATGATGAAATACAGAAAGTTTGGGATAATGTAGACTGCAACGAATATATGACCGTAATACTTATGCTTATATATTCCGGCGTTCGTGTCTCTGAATTGTTGGAACTTAAAAAAGAGGACGTACACTTAGACGAAAAGTGGTTTAATGTACGCCATGCCAAAACGCAGGCGGGTATAAGGGCGGTTCCGATCGCCGATAAGACGTATAAATTTTTTAAGTATTGGTATAACAAGAATGATTGTGAATATCTCTTAAGCACGCCGGACGGCGCACACTTTGAGTATAGAAATTACTATGATAGTTATTGGAAACCTTTATTAAAAGAATTGAATATTAAGCACCGCCCACACGACACGCGGCACACTTGTATTAGCCTCTTGGCTGCTGCTAAAGTATATCAGACAACTATTAAGAAAATTGTAGGGCACTCCGGTAGCCAAACTCTGACCGAACGTGTTTATACGCATTTAGATATACAAGAATTATTGGACGCAATCAACCTTATATAGTGTTACCTGCGCGTTACCTATATGTTACCTATACACTTTTTTTCGTGTGTTTTTGTACTGTTTTATATTTTCTTTGAAATAAAAAGAAACCCCGCAAACATAGGCGTTTGCGGGGTATTTTCTTGATTTTCTGCGACTTCGTAAATTCGCTTGTTATTATCTCTTGCTGAACTGCGGAGCGCGACGAGCTGCTTTGAGACCGTATTTCTTACGCTCTTTCATACGTGGATCTCTTGTTAAGAATCCAGCAGCCTTAAGAGTAGGTCTGTACTCGTTATCTACCTGAAGGAGTGCACGGGAGATACCATGACGGATGGCACCGGCCTGTCCTGAGTATCCGCCGCCCTTTACGTTTACTAAAACGTCAAACTTGTCAACTGTCTCAGTTGCTACTAATGGCTGACGAACGATTACCTTTAAAGTCTCAAGACCTAAGTACTCGTCAATATCTCTTTTATTGATTGTGATCTTTCCTGTTCCAGGTACTAAATAAACTCTGGCAACAGATGATTTTCTTCTTCCTGTTCCGTAATACTTTGTATTAGCCAATGTTGTTTACCTCCTCTGATTAGAATGTTAAAGCTTCTGGCTTCTGAGCTGCATGCTTGTGATCTGATCCTGCGTATACAAATAACTTTGTGTACATCTGACGTCCTAAAGGTCCCTTTGGAAGCATTCCCTTAACAGCGAACTCGATGACACGCTCTGGATGCTTGTTGAGCATTTCCTTAAGAGTTGTCTCCTTGATTCCTCCAACGTATCCTGAATGACGGTAATATACCTTCTGATCTAACTTCTTACCAGTTACTTTGATCTTCTCAGCGTTCACAACGATTACATAATCACCGGTATCAATGTGTGGTGTGAAGATTGGTTTATTCTTTCCTCTTAATACTTTAGCAACTTCTGATGCTAAACGTCCTAATGTCTTGCCTTCAGCGTCTACTACATACCACTTTCTGTCGATGGTAGCAGGACTTGCCATAAATGTTTTCATGGTTTTTCCTCCTTGATAGATATTCAAATCAATAAAATGCGAACAGTTTCAAGCCTCGTATGTCCGGACGCTGCTCTTTCCTGCTCTGCTTTTCTATATAGTTTAAATGCTCGCCGGGGCTTTTGGCTCACATTTACGTACTATCACAGACTTATATATTATATTACCCGGGTCTTTTATTGTCAAGCAGATTTGTCCCTCAAATACCGCTTTTTCCTGCTTTATCCACAGGTTCTGTAAAAAGTGCCATTCCTGTCCACAATGGAAATCTGTTTTTCGACATATTCAACAAATCAACACAAAAATGATCCTATTCCGTGGTTTATTCGTACTCCAGTCCGATCATTGTCAGTCCGTGTGCAGGAGCCGTCGGTCCTGCCACACTCCGGTCACAGGCATCTAAAATCGTCTGCATCTCCTGTGGGGCAAACTCTCCCGCTCCCACCTTTATCAGTGTTCCTGCAATGATCCGCACCATATTATACAAGAACCCATTTCCCGTCACCCGGATCGTGATAATATCCTCTTCTTTCGTGACCGTACATGCATAGATCGTCCGTACGCTGGTTTTCGACTGTGCATTGACCGCACAGAAACTTTTAAAATCATGCTCGCCAACCAGATAATCCGCGGCCTCCTGCATTTTCTCCACATCCAGCGGATAATGATAAAAATATGTATCCAGCCGCCTGGTCGGCATGCGGAACCGCCGGTTTAGTATCCGGTACTCATAGGTCTTTCGGCTTCTGGAAAAACGTGGATGAAAGGTATCCGGCACTTCGCAGGAATCCTGCACCACGATATCTTCCGGCAGCCTCTGGTTTAATGCGTAGCTGATCTTCTCCGCCGGCATACGGGTATCCGTATCAAAAATACAGACGTTTCCCAGAGAATGTACCCCCGCGTCCGTGCGGCTTGCGCCGGTCACGCGGATGTCTTCCCCAAGAAGCGCCTGCAATGCTTCATTTAATTTCTGTTCAATGGTCACACCGTTGGGCTGAATCTGCCAGCCGCTATAGTTGGTTCCGTCATATGCGACGACCATTTTTACTCTCATATTTCTTAATCCTGTTCTGTCAAATTTCCTGTTTTCAGATGATTTATATGCTGCTGCCGGCGGTCACCGTCCTGCTACTGTGGCCAGCGCAACAGCACTCGTGCAACAATCACAAGCACAAGAAATGCAATCAATATCACATAGGCTTTGCGGTCTGTTCCCTGATAGCGCAGCGGTTTCATCTTTGTTCGTCCCTCTCCGCCACTGTAGCAGCGGGCTTCCATGGCCATGGCAAGATCGTCCGCGCGACGGAACGCCGATACAAATAACGGAATCAGAAGCGGCACCATGCTTTTTGCTTTCTGGATCAGATTGCCGTCCTCAAAATCGGCACCACGCGCCATCTGTGCCTTCATGATCTTGTCCGTTTCCTCGATGAGAATCGGAATAAACCGCAGGGCAATGGACATCATCATCGCAATCGCATGCACCGGTATGTGAATCCGGTTCAGCGGAGACAATGCTTTTTCAAGTCCATCGGTCAGCTGGTTTGGCGTCGTGGTCAGTGTCATGAGAGACGTTCCAATGATCAGATAGATCAGCCGGATCGTCATAAGCACCGCATTCATAATACCTGTACTGGTCAGATGAAACGGTCCCCAGTGCCAGTACTCCGTACCGGTCGGTGTAAAGACCAGATTAAACACTGCCGTAATCAAAAGCAGCACCACAATGGCTTTTAACCCTTTTACGATATACGAAAACGGTACTTTTGAAATTTTGATCATAAAAATAAGCATACCGGTTATGATCGCAAATCCCAAAATGCCCTGGAACGTAAACAGCGCAATAATATATATCATTGTCGCAAATAATTTTACACGCGGGTCCAGTTTGTGTACGACAGAATCTGCCGGATAATACTGGCCCAGAGTAATATCTCTTAACATAAATTTCTCCTGTGCTCTGCAAACACTAAATGACGTTTTTCTCCCGAAGTGCCGACAGAATTGTCTGTGCTGCTTCTTTTGCCGTGGTTGCCTGTGTATCCACAGGAAGTCCCCGTTCCGCAAGTTCATGTACCAGATACGTCACCTGCGGCGCAGCAAGTCCTACCGCCTCAAGCTCCTTATAATGCGCAAACACCTGCTTCGGCAAAGCATCAAACATCACGGCACCATGATTCATCACAATGATGCGGTCCACATATTCCGCCACATCTTCCATACTGTGCGATACCAGAAGAATCGTGATTCCAAGTTCCCTGTGCATCTTAGAAACCAGTCCAAGGATTTCATCGCGCCCTGCTGGATCAAGTCCTGCTGTCGGCTCGTCCAGAATCAGCACATCCGGTTTCATTGCAAGTACTCCGGCGATTGCCACACGGCGCTTCTGTCCGCCGGACAGATCAAACGGCGGCTGATAAAATAACTCTTCCGGAAACCCGACGTTGCGCAGCGCTTCAAACGCCCGCAGTTCTACATCCCTGCGATCCAGTCCCTGATTCTTCGGCCCAAAACAGACATCCTCAAAACAGGTGGTCTCAAACAGCTGATGATCCGGATACTGGAAAACCAGCCCCACTTTGCTCCGCAGGGCTTTCATATCATACCCTTCATCATAGATGTCCTGCCCATCCACATAGATGCTTCCCGATGATGCCCGCAGCAGTCCGTTCAGCAGCTGAGTCAGAGTCGATTTTCCCGATCCCGTATGACCGATAATTCCGATAAATTCGCCCTGATGAATCTGCAGATCGACATCCTTTAATGCCTGAATCTCATAAGCAGTACCGTCGCTGTATGTGTAATTGATCTTGTCTAAAATGATTTCTGCCATCTTTTTATCTCCTGCCTGTGCCGCATATCTTTGTCTAGGCATTTGCCACGGACATAATCGCATCCACCAGTTCTTTCCTCGTAAGGATTCCCTGTGGAATCGGTACGCCCGCGCTGCGCAGTTCATCTGCCACAAGCGTTGCCTGCGGTACATCCAGACGATGTTCTTTCAGCTCGTCCACACGCGAAAAAATATCGCGCGGTGTACCGTCCATCACGATCTTTCCTTTCTCCATGACGTACACATAATCTGCGTCAACCACTTCTTCCATATAATGTGTAATAAGAATGATGGTAACGCCCTTTTTCTTATTCAGATCATGTGCGGTAGCAATAACCTCTTTGCGTCCGTTCGGATCAAGCATCGCTGTCGGCTCATCAAAGACTATGCATTTCGGTTCCATTGCCACAACACCGGCAATTGCAACACGCTGTTTCTGTCCACCGGAAAGTTTATTTGGAGAATGTTTGCGGTATTTTCCCATATCCACAGCTTCTAAACTCTGATTGACACGCGTCCAGATTTCCTCTGTCGGCACCCCAATATTTTCGGGACCAAATCCCACATCTTCTTCTACCACACTGGCAATGATCTGATTGTCCGGATTCTGAAATACCATCCCGGCAGTTTTCCGGATCGGAATGGTATTGTCCTCATCGAGTACATCCATTCCATCCACCCAGATCACGCCTTCTGTCGGTGTCAGCAACGCATTGATATGTTTGGCAAGTGTCGACTTGCCCGATCCGTTGTGTCCGAGAATGGCAATGAACTGTCCCGCTTTTACATCCAGATTTACATGATCGAGTGCCGTCGTAATAGACTCAACATTGCCTTCCTCATCTCTGCGGAAAAATTCGTGTACAACATTTTTTGCTTTGATAATTCCCATTTTAATCGTCCCAGCTCAGTCTGTGAAGCTGTCCTTCCAGCTTCATATGGTCAAAATCGTTCTGGCGCAGTGCCTCATAAAGCACAATGGCAACAGAATTCGATAAGTTCAAAGAACGGGTTTCCCCGATCATCGGAATACGCACACAGGTATCCGGATTCGCCTTTAAGATTTCTTCCGGAATTCCTGCACTCTCTTTTCCGAACATAATGAAACAGTCCGGTTCATAATGGACATCCGAATACACATGACGTCCTTTTGTTGTCGCATAATAAATTTTTGCACCCGGATTTCTTTTACAGAAATCCTCCCAGTTTTCATATACGGTGACATCAAGATCTTTCCAATAGTCCATGCCGGCACGCTTTAAATGTTTCTCCGATAAAGAAAAACCAAGCGGCTCAATCAGATGCAGCTTTGTACCGGTTGCGACACAGGTCCTGCCGATATTTCCCGTATTTGCTGGAATTTCCGGCTCATGTAATACAATATTTAACTCTGCCATTTTTAATTCTTAATCTCCCGAATCTCCGTTACAAACTCAGCCACGCGATCCAGTGCAATCCGCAGATCATCCAGGGAATATGCATAGGATATACGAAGGAATCCCTCTCCGCAGGCACCGAACGCCGTACCCGGAACAACCGCAACTTTCTTCGTCTGCAGAAGTTTTGTTGCAAACTCATCACTGGTCATACCCAGATCCTTAATACAAGGGAACGCATAAAATGCTCCAAATGGTTCAAAACAGGAAAGTCCCATCTCTTTGAACCGCTCCAGTACATAACGGCGTCTGCCGTTGTACTCTTCCCGCATCATGGCAACATCTTCATCCCCGTTGCGCAGTGCCTCTACCGCCGCATACTGGCTGGTGGTCGGCGCACACATGATCGCAAACTGATGGATCTTTAACATCTGTTTGATGATTACTTCCGGTCCACATGCATAACCGAGTCTCCATCCGGTCATTGCATGCGATTTGGAAAATCCGTTGATCACGATTGTTCGCTCCCTCATTCCCGGAATGGAGGCAATGGATACATGATTGTCCAGATAGGTCAGTTCCGCATAGATCTCGTCACTGAGGACAAACAGATCATGTTTCTTTACCACTTCTGCAACTGCTTCCAGATCCTTCTTTTCCATAACCGCCCCGGTCGGGTTATTTGGGAAAGGCATAACAAGAAGCTTTGTCTTCGGCGTGATTGCAGCCTCAAGTTCTTCTGCCGTCAGGCGGAATTCGTTCTCTGCCTTCAGTTCGATCGGAACCGGTGTTCCATTTGCCAGTACACAACAAGGCACATAGGATACATAACTTGGCTGCGGAATAAGTACCTCATCTTGCGGATCTAACATGGCACGCATGGCAATATCAATTGCCTCACTGCCTCCGACTGTCACAAGCATCTCCTTGTTATAGTCATAGGAAAGCCCGAATCTCCGGTCAAGATATTTGGAAATCTCAATTTTTAATTCCTTTAAACCTGCATTTGAAGTATAAAAAGTTCTTCCTTTTTCAAGGGAATAAATTCCCTCATCACGAATATGCCACGGTGTATCAAAATCCGGCTCTCCGACGCCGAGAGAGATTGCATCATCCATCTCACTGACAATGTCAAAAAATTTCCGGATACCCGATGGCTCAATGGTTGTAATTGTTTTTGATAATGGATTTCTCATTATGCCATCATAATCCTTTCATCTTTTGCTTTCGGAGCCATAACAGTTCCGTGGTCTTTATATTTCTTTAAAATAAAGTTTGTCTTTGTGCTGAGTACCTGATCCAAGGCAGAAAGCTTATCGGATACAAACTGGGAAATCTCACGAAGTGTCTTCCCCTCCAATGTAACCATCAGGTCAAATCCGCCGGAGATAAGATACACGGAATTTACTTCCGGATAATTGTAAATGCGCTCTGCAACCTTATCAAATCCCATGCCGCGCTGCGGTGTCACACGCACTTCAATCAGTGCAGTTACTTTTTCCACACCGGCTTTGTCCCAGTTAATCAGCGTATGATATCCGCAAATAATTCCCTCCTGCTCCATAGCTTCCAGCTCATTCATGACTGCTGTCTCATCTACACCGAGAATTACGGCCAGCTCCTGTGTATCGATGCGGCTGTTTTTTTCTATAAAAGTTAAAATCTTCTCTCTCATATTTTATTGTTCTCCTAATTACATTTTACCATATTCCATAATTCGTCTGTCTGTGTTGTTTCTAAGAATCTGCGTTCCTCCCCATTGATAAGTACACGGTCATTGCTGTCGATTGTCCTTCCGATAATAACAGCTTCCTCGCCAGCCTGACGGATCGCATGCACCAGTGCATTGCCATCTGCCGCTGCCAGAAGAAGACTGCCTCCCGACAGAAGCTTGTAAGGATTTAAATCAAAAAATTCACAGATTTCTATGGTTTCCTGACGAATTGGTATTTTCTTCAGATCAATTTCCAGTCCGACGCCGGAACACTGCCCCAATTCCCAGAGAGCTCCGAAAACGCCTCCCTCTGAGAGGTCGTGCATTGCAGCAACGCCAGACTTTGCGGCGACTGCGGCCTCCGAACGGATAGAAAGATAATCGATATATTTTGCCGCTTTGTCAAGAAACGGCTGTGCGTATCTGGCCGATAACTCTTCCCGGTGTTCCGTTGCAAGAATCGCTGTTCCTTCCAGCCCGACCCATTTGGTCACAATCACATCCATATCCGGCTGCGCCCCTGCTGCTGTGACAAATAATTCCCTGTCAGCTTCTCCCACTGCCTGAACAATCAGTTGCGGAGAGGTCACTGTCCGAAGAACTTCCGTGTGTCCTCCGAGAACCGGAATCTGCTCTTTCTCACTTACACGGGATACTGCCGAAATCCATGCACGCAGATCATTTTCGCTTGCAGATGTCGGGAGCAGAAGCGTCATCGTAATTCCCAATGGTTTTGCCCCACTGCATGCAAGATTATTCAATGCCGCATAAACGCCGGCTTCCGGAAACGTGTCAAATGCACGGCAGGCTTCCGCAGTAACGATCTGCTTTCCATCAGAAGCATCCACTGTACCGAAATCTATTCCTACTCCCGGTGTCCGGGCTGCGGAATTATGAAGTTGTCGGAGAACCGAGCGTTTTAATACGGACTCGGATAATTTTCCTGCTTTCATACTGTTATTTTCTATTCACTTTCTTTGGACGATTGTGTTTTTTTCGTGGATGTATTTGTTGAAGATGTTGTTTCTTTCTTGGTATCCTGTTTTTTGGAATCTTCCTTCTTTGTATCTTCCTTTTTATTATTTTCATCCTTTTTGGAGGAATCCTCTTTCTTGTTCGTATCGCTCTTGTCTGCGTCCTCCTTTTTATCGGTATCGTCCTTCTTTTCTTCTTCTTTCTGCTCTTCTTCTTTCTTTTGCGCGTTTGTCTTTAAACCGGCTGCCGCACTTCTTACTTTTGCTTCATCCCCGATTGTAATTGCTGCCTTTAAAGCAGAAAGCGTCTCGCTTGTCGCATCTTTGGTTCCAATGGTAATAAGCTTTGGAGTTGCCTGATAATTACTCTTGTTGAACAGATCCCTGCTCTGCTGTTTTCCGTCCACCTTCACAATCTTCCACAACTGCGCAATGCATCCGGACTGTCCGGACTGGGTAACAGAAACCGAACCGGCGGTAAGGGAAGCATCCATTGTAAACTGCACCTTTGGATCTGTCTTTGAAACGGTTTCACTTTCAAACGAAATCTCCCGGTTGGATGGTCTCGTTTCTTTTCCATATACATTAAAATAAATGATACCGCCACTGCAATATCCTTCGATATATACCGGCGCATCCAGATTATTTTTAAACTTCAGATCTTTATAATTTCCGGCAATTGCCGCATCCATGGACGGTTCCACATAATGAACCAGCATGGAATGATTAAAACGCATCGTAATTTCCAGTTCTGCCCGGATAACTGCATTATATAAAGTCGTTGCAACCTGACAGATTCCACCGCCAAACGATTCCACTACCGTTCCGTTCTGATAGGCACCGGCCAGTTCATATCCGTTCTCCTGTGTAAACGGGCTGACCGTTTTTGCCAGATCAAACTCCTCTCCCGGATAAAGGATTGTACCATCTACTTTGCTCACTCCGGTTATGACATTTTTTGCACGTCCTGCACTCGAACTTGCAAAGTTTGTCGTATAAGAACCGATCAGATCCGTAATTTCTGCGAGTTCTTTCTCATCCCCGCGCGGTTCTACCGTCTTTGTTACCAGATCAATCTCATTATTGGAGCCGTCCCAGCCCTGTGCAAGAAAATCATTGATTGCATACACGGAATTTACGACATCCACCTCGACGCCTTCTTTTCCCTTTACAAATTCAAATTTTCCATTGACACGCTTTAATCCATTATCAACAGCCCCGACGGCAAGATCATCTGCGCTCTCATATATCTTTTCGGCCGTCGCCTGTTTGTTTACACTCAGATGCATATCGAGAACCAGTTTTTTCTTTTTGAGATCCTGCAGGGTTTTATACCGGTTGATCAGACTTCCGGCGTGTCCCACCGCCAAAGCTTCCTGCACGGCAGTATCCGCATCCGCGGTCACTCCCATATCTTCCGCAGTCATCTGAATGGAACCGGTTTCTCCTTTCAGCGTAAAAGTTGTATCCATCAGCCCATCCACGTATTCTTCTACCGCAGATATCGCCTGATTTTCTGTCATTCCTCCGACGTTTACATTTCCGATGGAAATTCCATTTTCAATGGTAGTCTCCTCTGCTGCCATCGCTGCCTGTGTATGAGAACCAAGTCCCACCACACAAAAAAGTACTGCTGCAGCCATTCCTAACTTTGTTATCTTCTTCATATTCTTCCTTTAAAATAATTTTAGCGTTATCTTGTATTTTAACATAAACAATCACTTTTTCAAGTGCCGCTACCCATAAATCAGCGCTGAAACCAGTGTTGTAACAACCATTGCAGCGATAACAACCAACGATATGAGTGCAATCAGCTGTCTTTTTCGTTTTGAACCATTAAAATTATACATACTATTCACCTCTTTCGCAAAATCAGTTATAATGAATACACAACAATATCAGAAAGGATTTCCATTATGTTTGTATTTCTTGCTATTTTTATCGTTTTTCTGCTGTATATTAACTTTTTGATGCATAAAAATAAACGCGCCCAGGAAAATCTCGAAAAACAGTTCTGGGACCGGGAGCACAGTGCGAATTTCACACGCAAAAAAGATATCAGCAATCTTAATTATCTTATCATAACAGAAGATAAAATACCACAAAACCTTACGACCGATGCCAAAAAATCACTGGAAACACTATGCGGTCAGAAAATGCTGAATCTTTCTTCCATGAGTAACACCGACCTGAAACTTGAATATGGTGTCGCAAACCTGGATGAACTCAGCGCATGTGATGACCGTTTTTCCACATTTGAACGAAATGCTGCCATCTATGCCCAGGAACTGAGTGATGCCGGATATACCGATCAGGCACGCCAGCTGCTGGAATTTGCAGTTTCCTGTCATGTCGACAACAGCAGCATCTACACACAGCTGGCAGCAATCTATCAGACCGGGGGCAATCTCTCCGGAATCTTGCAGCTGCAGGAAGCAGCTGCGCAGCTTGCGCCGTTTCCGCAAAAAATCATTCTGGAAAAACTTAAAAGTTTCCAGCCCTGATCTTATCCTGCAGCCGGGAGGCTTCACTGCGTGTAAGAGTCTCCCAGCTGATACTGTCTTTCCTTCCATATTGTTCCATCAGTTCCCTGAGCCGTTCTTTCTGATGCTCCGTTGCCGGCGTCTGTCTCTTTGCCTTATACACCAGAGGTTTCGGGACAAACAGTTCCATGGAAGCACCTTCTATGGATTTTAAATTTTCAAATACCTTATAGGTTTCTACTGCATCATCCAGAGCCCGGTGTGCATGTTCCCGTTCAATCTGAAAATATTCGCACAGGCTTTCCAGTTTTTTCGACTGTGCCCCCGGAAGGAGTGCCCGCGCAATCCGCAGGGTATCACAGGCCGACAATTCCAGTGGAATTTTCTGATTGACGGCCCACTGCTTTAGAAAACTGTAATCAAAAATCAGATTATGTCCCACAAGAATATCATCCCCGATAAATTGCAGAAGTTCCTGCATTGCCACATTCTCTTCTTTCCCCAAAGCCGCCATTTCGTCTGTAATCCCGGTCAGCTGTACTACCGTTTCCGGAATTGACATTCCCGGACGCACGAGCGTTCCATATGTATCTGCAATCTCTCCGTTCCGTACACGAACCGCCCCGATTTCTATTACTTTGTCCCTTTTCGGAGCCAGTCCCGTCATCTCCAGATCAAGAACCGTATAATCCATTTTATGCACCTGCCTTACGCTTTCATACATGTTTATTATACACATATAAGAAAAGAAAACCAGCCAGAATATGGCCGGTTTTCTTCCACAATAACGCTCTTTATAAAATTCTTCCAAATAATACATCCAATCCTGCCACCCACAGCAACAGTGCGCCAACGATATATACTTTGGTTTTTGCTTCATATCCGACACGATATCCGGTATAGATGCCGCCGATCACAAATGCAACGGTACATACAACAATCATGATCAGAATCATAAGCACATTCGTTTCCAGAAATCCAAATGCAATTCCCGTAAGCAGCGTGTAAATTCCACTGATACATGCCATGCGGACAAATCTCCGGATTCCAAGATGATGTTCCAGATGTTCTTCCACATATTCGTTGCGGATTGCTTTTACCATCAGCCGGATGCCAAGAATCACAAAAATCACCATGGATATAATCTGTCCCAGCAGCTTTTCGTCCGGCACCGACCGGTAATGGCAGAACAGGGAGGACAAAAAATGCCCCAGATATAACGTAATCAGCTGTGCCAGCGCAACGATTCCACAGATCACTGTCAGATTTTTTTTATTTATTTTTGCAACCAGTGATCCCTGACATTCCATTGCTGCGAAAATATCCAGAGATACCCCTGCTATTATCAGCAGGTTTTCCATCCAGTTCATCCTTTTTCCTCCGACCATCAAAATTATTTGTTATTTTCACTGTCTGCCTTGATCGCATCCTGTTTATAAATAAATTTTACGCTTCCGTTTACACCGTCTGCAACCTTTGTAAATGTCTGGTAATCCTCACCCGCATCAAGCATTGCCTGCAGTTTGTCGGTCAGCGGTTTGATATCTCCGTTATAGCTGTTCGCAATCTTGGAAATCCCCTTCTCGTCGAATTCTACCATGCCATCTGCCAGCGTATGGGACCCGTCATCCAGTTTATCTACACCGGACACAATCTTTACCGTGGCATCGTTGAGTGCCTTGATTCCCTTCGTCAGTGTTGGAACTGCGTCTGCCAGAGACTGTGTTCCCTTACTGAGTGCTGCGGAACCGGTAACCAGACTGTAACCGTTTTCCTGTACTGCTTCAATCTGCTGTGCAATTGTAGCCTTTGCACTCTCTGCTCCTGTAACAGCGGCTGCACTTGCTGCCTGTACGGCCACATTCTGACATGCTCCTGCCAGCTGTGTAGCCAGTGTCTTTAAGCTGCTCTCCACACCGTCTGTCACCTGCTCATTGTTTCTTCCTGCTGCAAGCTGTGCCTTGATTGTGCTCTGTGTCTTGTGAAAGAGTGTGTCCTTTGCCCCACTCTTTGCATACAGCAGTTCCGCAAGCTGTGCACTTGTCATACCATCCGATACGGCATACATAACCGTTGACGTCTGATCGTTTGCCTGTGCGCCCTTTGCCCACGCTGCTTTAATGCCGGCAGCCGCCTGATCTGCAGTAAGTTTGCTGTCTGCCGCCTGTCCTGCAGCTTTCAGCAATACCTGTCTTACCACTTCATTATACACGGTTTCAGCTGCATTTGCACTATAAGCGCCATCATAAAGAGAAGTAAATAATGCGCCATCCGTTGTGCTGCCATCTTTTCCTGTGCTGTAACGGAGTGCGGCATAGATCTGGTTTGCGACTTCCTGCGTTTTTCCGTTTGCAAACTCTTTTGCCACCGTCTCGGAAGCGGTCTTTGACGCTGCCTGTTTCTCTGTATCACTCATCTTTGTATTTAACGCTTTATCAAGTGTCTGGATTCCCTTGCTGATGGATTCTGCGCTGGTGTTTAATGTCTCCACACCTTTGCCCAGATCTCCGCTCTTTGAATTCAGCTCATTCATGCCGCTTGCATAATCCGCAAGATTTTTCTGTAACGTGTCCAGTCCATCGGATAATTCTTTTGATCCGTCTTTTAACTTGCTGCTTGCATCCAGCATGTCATCAATCATATCATCCAGAGAAGAAGAATCCCCGCTCTTCATGGAAATCATGCTTCCGGCATTTGCCACGATCGTCATTGCCGTATCCAGCTTGAAGTCTTTTACATCGGCAGTCACTTCGAAATCTTCCGGAAGTTCCAGATCATCGATGAAATCAGAATCTTTCACATTCAGACTTTCTTTGATTCCCGGCAATGCATAGCCGATAACCACATTGCTGTCCCCGTTCTGGGAAACTTTTCCGTTCTTTACTTCCACATTGCTGAAACTGTCATCCAATACCAGTGCCGTTACTGCTGCAAACGGAACCTTTACCGTCTGCTTGTTTCCGTTTACGGTTTCTTCATAAGAAGAATTATTTGTGTAATCATAATGTATGGTAACTTTTCCGGATTTTCCAGCCAGATCCTTCGGTGCAATCTCATTTCCATCCAGATAATAAGTAACTTTCAGAGAAACCGGAGCTTCACTGTCTGTTTTTCCCTGATAGTAAATATCGGCTCCATCTGCCTGCCAGGTCAGCTTCTCTCCGTTCTGTGAGAACTCCTCGCTTCCCTTCACATTTTTGATATCTGTCAGATTGGACTGATCCTCCAGTGTAGCGGACTGGTTTTTATTGATCAGGTGATCGGTGACAATGGTATCATACACACTTCCCGTTGCATCGGAAATAAGGTAAACATTTTCATCTTTTCCGATTTCTTTATCACTGACAGATACCTGAAGCAGATCCTCAATATCATCCTTCTTATCGGAAGAATCCTCTTTCTGCTCTGTCTGAACTGCAGCATCTTTCTTCTGATCTGCCTGCACGGCAACTGCTGTCATGCTGCTTCCAAGAAGTGCAATGGTCAGCACACCTGCCACAATACGGACTACATATTTATTTTTCAGTCTGGTTTTTAACTCTGATAATTTCATAATTCCATCCTCCTATTTGATTTTGTTGCGAAATCCTGCACTTGATGCACAGATCACACGGTCAAATACCATGAACATGCTTGGCAGAATAAAGATTACGACAATCATACTGATGATCGCACCACGTGCCATCAGCATACATAATGAACCGATCATATCGATGTTGGAATATAATCCTACACCAAACGTTGCTGCAAAGAAACTGAGCGCACTGACAATGATCGACTGAATGGACTTGCTCAATGCATCGGTAATTGCTTCTTTCTTATCCATACCGCGGAAACGGTTCTTCTTATACTTGTTCGTCATAAGAATTGCATAATCGACCGTAGCTCCCAGCTGTATGGTTCCAATTACAATGGATGCAATAAACGGCAACACCGTTCCTGTATATGCCGGAATACCCATATTGATGAAAATTGCAAATTCAATAACACATACCAGAATGATTGGAAGTGAAATGGACTTAAATGTCAGTAAAATAATAATAAAAATAGCTGCAATAGAAATAATACTTACATTTTTGAAATCCACATCGGTAATCTCAATCAGATCCTTGGTACATGGCGCCTCACCGATCAGCATTGCGGTATTATCGTATTTTTTAATAATCGCATTGATCTCATCACACTGTTTATTTACTTCATCCGTTGCAGATGCATATTCCGAAACAATGACCATCATCTGGTAATCTCCACTCTTGAAGATATCCTTCACATCGTCCGGAATGACATCCTGCGGAACCATCGGTCCGGTCAGGGAATCCATCGAAACCGCAAGTTTTACACCGTCTACTTTTTTGATCTCATCGATCATATTCATACTGTCTTTTTCAGACAGACTGCTTTTTGCCAGAACCATGTGGGTTGCACCCATATGATACTGTTCGGACAGCTTATCATTTCCAACTTTACTGCTGAAAGTCTCCGGCAGCGTACCAGTCAGATCATAATATACATTGGTATGTGTATATCCGTAGATTGCCGGAATCAGCACAACCAGAAACGCAATGACAAATACCACATGATGTTTTGTGATAAACCCTGCAATTCTACTAAGATCCGGAAGAATTACTTTATGTCTGGTCTTTTCGATTGCCTTATCGCAGACAAGAATCAGGGACGGAAGAATCGTTACACATCCGATAACACCAAAGACAACCCCCTTTGCCATAACGATACCAAGGTCTTTTCCAAGGGTAAAGCTCATAAAACACAGTGCGATAAATCCGGCAACTGTTGTAATGGAGCTGCTGACCACGGAAGTAATTGTATTGGAAATCGCATGTGCCATGGCACGGTTTTTATCTCCGTCAAACCGCTCTTTCTGCTCCTGATAACTGTGCCACAGGAAAATGGAATAATCCATTGTAACACCGAGCTGCAGTACCGCCGCCAGTGCCTTGGTAATATAAGAAATCTCCCCGAAAAATACGTTGGAACCCAGATTGTAAATAATTGCCATGCCGATACTGATCAAAAACAGGAACGGAACAACTACGGAATCCATCGTAAGTGATAATACGATCAGAGAAAGCACAACGGCAATCAGAACATAGATCACACTCTCATTCTCTGCCAGTTTTCGGATATCATTGTTCACCGATGCCATACCACTGACAAAACACTGCTTTCCAACCAGATCATTGATCGTCTGGATCGCATCCATGGTGCCGTCCGACGACATGGACTCATCAAACAGGACTGCCATCAGCTGGCTGTCTGCGTCTTTGTTATTGAAAAAGTTGTAGATATCATCCGGAAGTGCTTCTCTTGGAATACTAAAATCCATAACGGAACCATACCAGATAACATTTTTTACATGAGGTACATCCTCAATCTTATCTGCTATTTTCTGCAGATCCTTATCCTGCATTCCCTCAACAACTACAAAAGAGAACGCGCCTGTTCCAAATTCATCCAGAAGGATATCCTGCCCTTTCATCGTTTCAATCTGTCCCGGCAGATAGGACAAAATGTCATAATTAATTCTGGTTTTCATATAGCCGATCGCGGATGGAATCAGCAGTAAAAAAGCCAGGATCAAAATCAGAAACCGACATTTAACGACTCCTTTTCCAAATTTAATCATTTTTTTCACCATCCTCTATTTTTCTCTCAGCCTATCATAAAAAAAAAGACCGAATATGAAAATATTCAATCTTTTCGTCATGTACTGCATGATTATACATTTTGAGTGATTTGTATGAATTCGTATACAAATCATTCAAAATGTCATCACATATTCTTTTTATAATTCTTTGATGATGTCGGTCAGAGACCGGGTCAGCATATACTGATATGCTTCGGCCATTTCGCGCGGCGAGATGATCATTCCCATACTGATCCATTCCTCTGTTGCAAAACACATGGACTGTGCATAGTAGGAAGATATCACCTCCGGCGTCAGCCATTTGTGTTTTGAAACCCTTCCGCTACTTTCGTTTTGAATCAGTTCAAGCAATACTTCCCGCACACATTTTTTTGCGATATCGTGAAATTTGACCGGTCCCTCCATTTTTACCAGCTGTGAATAAAATGCCTTGTCCTTTTCAATGTTGGTAAACAGCAGAACCATTGCTTCTATAATCATATCATTCCGGATCAGAGGTTCTACCGGCTCTAACAGTTCTGTCCGGATGATCCATTCAATAAGCTCAAATTTATCCTGAAAATGATTGTAAAACGTTGGCCGGATGACCCCTGCTTTATCAGTTATCTCTTTAATTGTAATTTTTTCTACCGGCCGCCTGACAGCAATCTCTTTCAAACTTTTTGCAAGCAGCTGGTCAATATCGGTTTTGCCCTGTATTGCCATTTCGTCTGTTATCCTTATTCGTCAAATTCCATGGTCACAAAGTACCCTTTTTCTGTCTCCTTCACATCAATCACATCGCCTTCCCGGCTTTTTAAACGTTCGCCTACCGCATAATTTCCCGACATTGCTATTGCATGCTCAATGGTATAATAATAGGAAGTGGGAAGTTTTCCCTCTGTCACCTTCAGATGATCCCCTACTTTGGTCAGTCCCGGACGTTCCATTTTAAATTCCATCTGTCTCATCACGGTCACCTTCATTTTCCACAAACTCTGTATCAACAGTCTCTGTGCGCCGTCTGTAATCCCTCGCTGCACGCGTTGCTGTGACAGCAATCCACAGATTCAGCGCTCCGTTGATAATCAGCACGATTCCTACCAGCATAATAAACTGTTTCAATACTCCAAGCGGACAGAAAACACAGACCAGACCGCAGACCAGACAGATGATAGCAAATACAAGATCCATGCCCCACTTTTCATATCCGTATTTTTTGGCATTCACTGCCTCTGTCACTGCGCGGATTCCATGAAATACAAGTCCTACACCCAATATAACCGGAACCAGACTGACAATCAGCGACGGCTGGATGAGAAACCAGATTCCAACTGCAAGTACCAGAATTCCGACAATCGTTGATGCTCCAAATGTTGCAAGGCTCAAAATAAAGCTTCCCAGATAAATAATTCCAACGATGATCATTGCAACCGAAAGAATTGTTCCGATCACATCAATGACTCCGCCTTTCCACACAACAAAAATAATTCCAAGCACAATACACAAAACAGAAGAAAGCAGATAATCCGCCTTTGCCCGCTTCAAAAATTCTCTCATGAAATGATGCCCCCTTTTGAAATATCTTTTGCAACATTATAACATTTCCTTTTTTATTGTTCAACTTTTCCTCTAAAAATGATATACTGTGCGCGGAGGTGAATATCATGGGAAAAGAAGTAAAAACCAATGCCGTGCGTATTCTGGAACGAAATAAGGTTCCCTATGAACTGCTGACTTATGAATGTGACGAATTTATAGATGGAATTCATTCTGCCGAAGCCACTGGCACCCCGGTTGCCCAGACTTACAAGACACTTGTCATGCAGGGCAAAAGCAAAAAATACTACGTATTTGTCATTCCGATTGCCGAAGAGGTTGATCTGAAAGCTGCCGCGCGTGCAGTTTCCGAGAAATCCGTAGAAATGATCCATGTCAAAGATTTAACTGCAATCACTGGTTATGTCCGTGGAGGCTGCAGTCCTCTTGGCATGAAAAAAGCATTTCCAACCGTTATCGATGCCTCTGCCAGGCAATATTCTGAAATTTATGTAAGCGGCGGCCGTATCGGAACCAGCATCCGGCTTGACCCTCAGGATCTGGCACGGGTTGTCCGCGCTACTTTTGCGGATATCCTTGCCAGACCATAAAAAGAAAAGTGTGCCAGATTTATTTCCCTGACACACTTTTTCTTTTAATTTTCGCCCGGCTGCCGGATAATATCCAGCACACGCTGCAACTCGGCTCCCTCTGCCGGAGCCTCTCCATAGTCAACATGCTTCCAGTCTTTTTTGAATTCTCCAAGCAGATGTTTTCCCGGATCCTGGGTCCGTTCAATCGTAAAATATCTGCCCTCCTGCGTTTCGTCATTCCATGCAAAATATACACGGAAACAGGATGGAACTCCCATATCGCGTACCGGCAGATCCACACGGACAATCAGTAAACTGTCGGACAAATCCATAACCATAACGGAGAAATCTTCCGGCAGATACGGATACATACGTTTCTGCTGATAACATTCCTCAAAAAACTGATCCATATATTCTTCTTTCTTCTCACAGAGGTCATCCATCATCTGTTTGCCCTGCGCAAAAAAGCGCTTTGGCATAAAACCAAATTCAAACTGCTTACGTTCAAACAACAGATACTGTTCCTGTGTAAGCTGCATCTTCTTTGGCTGCGCTCCCTCTTTACGCTTCTTTTCCACTTCCTCGATTTTTTCCACCAGTGCACGTTTAAAAATCAGATTCTGTGTGAATGGATTGATCACTATTCCGGATACCTTTTCATCCTGCTGAAAAACCATGTTATTCGTTGCAAGGAACGGCATGTTTATAACTGCTTCACTCCTCGGAGATTCCGGAATCTCCTTTTTACTTGTATAAATTGGAAGAAACATTCCGTTTTTCGGACTGTTGATCAGACACGGAACCGGCTTCTTTTCATCATTTAAATTTGCCGGAACAAGCACACGTCTGGTTCGCATCAGCTCGATCAGGGCATTTAAATTCTCACCGGTTTTTTCTTTCAGATATAGATCTATCTGTGCTTCCACATCTTCATTTTTTACATCAAGTGTCATGCTTGGATCTGTTGGTTTCTCCTGCTTGAGATCCTGCTTCTTCATGACATCTTTTAACTTCTTTTTGTCGATCATCTGTGTATATCTCCTAACCCCATGCTGTCGGTATTGTACAGGTTAATCCCTGTGCTCATGATATAAAAGCATTTTAGCACATATTTTCAGGAGATTCCATACCTTTATACGGTTTTTGAATCATCAAGCGTTTTCTGGATCAGTTTATCAAGTCTTCTTCCGATCCTGGCATATTTTTCAATGCGGCGTTCCATTTCCGGCGGAACTCCTTTTTTGTAAGAAACCCGGTTATCCATTCCTGCCCACGCATCCATGATCATCGTCCGCAGCTGCAATTCCACACGAACCACAGTTGTCTTTCCTTTGTAAGACATCGGGATATCCAGAACGATATGGTAACTCTCATACCCATTTTTCTTTGGTTTTCGAATGTAATCTTTTGCCTTTACTACGGTATATGTGTCTGTTTTTCCGATCTGCCGTGCAATCCAGTAGATTTCCTTGACACTGTAGCAGATACAGCGGACCCCGGAAATATCGTTTAGTGCAGTAACTGCGGTATCAAAATCCACGTCATAATCCTTGCGCTGCAGCTTCTCTGCAATGCTCTCCGGCGTCTTCATCCGTGTTTCGATAAAACGTACAAATCCCTGTCCTGTTTTTTCTTCATATTCCCGGTTCAGTTCCCGCAGCCGGTTTACCACAATCTCTCTTGCCAGTGCATGTTTTCTCTGAAAATCATCATCTTGCCAGTGCTTCCGGAGTTTTTCTAATTCATCCATAACTTACCTTCCCTGCTTTCTGTTATATCTATCCTATTCTCCACTTTTCTACAGAATAACAGGGGTGTGTAAATACAGACTTCTTCCCTATGTAAATTGTTTGTAAAAACTATGTGGTGAGAATCTTTTTTTCCACAAGCATTTTAACAAATTCCCGATCCCGGAAACTCCATGGCTGCGTCTCACAAAATGGTTCGTTCCCATCGATAATCTCCTGTGCGGTTGCCCACTCCAGATGAAATCCTTTCTCGATCTCGCTTTCGGTCATGTGCGTCTGTGTCATTTCTGCTTTCGCATCACAGAAAAAAAAGCAGGAGTGGCAGACATAGATCTTGTTTTTTTCAAACAGATCGCGCCGCCGCTCCACAATTTCTCCAATCGGACGGATGGATTCCGGAATCACAATAAGCCCGGACTCCTCCCCCACTTCACGAATCAGTGCATCTTCCAGCTTCTCGCCCGGTTCCACACCTCCGCCGAGAATTTTATAATCTCCGGCACTGCCATGTTGTGTTGCAATTTTTCCATCACGAATAATCACGCCGCGTGTCGAGTATTTTTCGAACACGGGCATTCCCTCTTCATAATCTTTTTTATCTAATGTTAAAAGTATCTGCACGGCATTTCTCCTTTGCTGTTCCGACATACAATTTTGTATTATTATAGCACTATCATGGGGGTTTGTGCAGATGTTTTAAATATAAGTTTTTTCAATGCGACGAATTTGTGCAAGTGTTTTAAATATAAGTTTTCTCAATGTGACGGAAGAAGGGGGACATTCTCTTTCTACAGAAAAATTTACAAGTCAGCGCCGATGTTGATTTCAGGTTGGTTTAGCAAAAGTTTTACTTTTATGCTATTAGCTTTATATGATGGAACTACGGCGCAGTTGCAAATTTGTTCTTCCGAAAGAAATGTCCCCCTT
>OIWS01000373.1_pt1 | contig 60882 bp, 59 predicted proteins | sample 1587611 | NCBI WGS metagenome assembly OIWS01 (sample SAMEA3888919, study PRJEB22519) | human gut metagenome | biome: human gut; feature: human-associated habitat; material: faeces | place: Denmark | collected 2010 | reverse complement strand
GCACATCGAAAGCCTTTTGGATGGAAAGCAACAACTGCTCGATGTCCTTGTTGGTTTCCACGGCTTCCTTGCTCTTGCCCTCCAATCGGCTGGCACGAGGATTCCAAAGCGATGGAGTGCAAGACAACTTGCAGGAGAACTGCGCCATAGTCCTGTTCACCGTGATGCGTCCCATGATGGGAGCTTTTCCATTCTTGTCCATTCCGCTCTTTTTTAGGTAGAGCAACACCTTGAATTTTTCGATTTTCATAACGCTTACATTTTGAGTGTGCAAATATAATCATTTTGTAAGCGTTCCTTGATACGCAAAACATTGAGAATCAGCGCAATAAAATCCGTTGATGCACAAAGTTGCCTTTCCGTATTGTTACCTGCTTTGCATAGGTAACTGTGGCTCACGATTTAGTAACTGAACTACTTCAATATTCCTCACTCGCTTGCTTTATGCCGATTTGGCAACTTTGTGCAAATCTACTCATTCCCAACTGTTTACGTTCCAACCTCTCTTATTCTCCTTTGGCTGCTTTAGAGCTTTATGTTATAATGGTAAAAGCACAGGTTATGCTGAAGCAACCCTAACCACAGACAGCGATTATATCACAATTGTAGGAAATATTTTTATCGAAAATGATAATGACACTATGCGTGAAGGATATATAAAACAAGAGTTAATGGTAAATTGTAAAATTTCCCAAAGGACTCTTGAGATTATCAAAAATGAAACAGAAAGAGATATCAAATGACCGACCAAGAAATAACATTCTCCCTCATCGCCCATGGTCCTAAGGTGACGGCACAATTCTTCTTTAAGGATTGCCGGCCATTGTTCCTTAGCGTCATCAGGCGAGTGTTTGGGACACAGATTGTTGATTACGACGAGATAATCAGCGAGATATACATACTCCTTATGGAGAATGATGCAAAGAAGTTGCGATCGTTTAAGTTTGATAGTACACTATACCAATGGTTAAAGACCGTTGCTATAAGGCATTGTCTGCTACTGAAGAGTAAGGCGAAAGTGATAGATGACGAGAGCCAAGAACCTCTTAACAATAGTCATCGTGAACTTTCGTCGGCAGAAAGTTCACAAGCACGAATGGATATGGAGACTCTATTAAGGCAGATGAAGAACCAACGTTACGCTATGGTAATACGTCTGCTGATGATAGAAGACAGGACACCGGAAGAGGTAGCTCAACAACTATGCGTGACCGTGGACAATCTCTATAATATCAAACGCAGAGCGATACAAGCTCTCACCGAAGTTGCACTTAAAGACAAAAAGCATTATGAACGATAACCATATTATTATATCAGATGAACTGTTGTCTGCTTTCCTTGACGGCAACACATCCGCTGAAGATACCATGCGTGTGTTGAAAGCTGCAGAACAGGACCAAGACTTACAGGATATTATTCGCATAGCAAGTGAAGTGGACGAAGACATGGCAGCCTTGAAACCTGCTGCAACAAAGCCTGTCCCCATGACTGCCATGGCAGCCAAACAGAAGGAAAACTACCTTTGCGACATAGAATGTGAGGAGTTCATCCTCCATCAGTTTGGCATAGAGACGACCCACAAGACGCTCCTTGATGAAGCCTACCGCAACTGCTGGCTAAAAGACAAGGGTATGCCTTTATATAATATAGGTAGACTCTTGGAGAAAAATAATCTTTCCGTCAGCCGACGCTACAACTCTACCACAGAAGACATTGCTCGCCTTTTAGCCAATGGTAACCAACTGATAGCCGTAATTGACAACACCCAATTACTGCATGACGTGACAGAGGACACAACACAACCCAACCATGCCGTAGCCATCAGTTCCATTTCCATAGAGTCAGATGAAATAACGCTCTTCAACCCTTACACCGAAGAGGAACTCACCACCTATCCCCTTTCGTTTTTCGTCAAAGCCTGGGGACAATCCAACCATTATCTTGTCGTGGTGAACACCACAGACCGCTTCATCTACGAGCCATACCCAATAAACCTTGATGATGTACAACTCGATGACGACCTCACCGAATTGCAAGAGGCAATCGCCGAGAACGCTCACGAAATATGGGCAAAAGCACGCACCGATCAAGGCTGGTCATACGGCCCAGAGCGCAACGACCAGAAGAAAAAAACGCCCGACATGGTGCCTTACTGCAATCTACCAGAGAGCGAGAAACTGTATGACAGAGAAATGGCGATGCAGACGCTGAAGTTGGTGAAGACGTTAGGATATGAAATTGTAAGAAGAAAATAAAAGAGAATGAATATGAAGCAATTAATAGTAAATCCGTCTGATACAATACAAGTTTTGACAGGTCATGCAGAAGAGCATGAAGTCCATTCTCATTTGTCTCATATTGCAGAATGTTTTTCAAATTGTATCGATTTTTTTTCTCAGAGAATATTCGAATCTAATTGGTTGGATGGTCTTAACATAGTTATTGTTTTATTGGCTATCATATTTGGTGTTTCGATATGGAAGCCTAAAGTAAAAGTCATGCTATTCCGCCATTTGAAAATCCAAGCGTTTTTGATATGGATGAGTGGTGTGATTCTTTATATGGTAGGTTTCAATGAGCATGGCAGTGCAGCAAGTAATATCGCTTTGTTGCTTCGTTCTTGTCTTTCCTCAATGGAGATGTTCGTGTCTCATTCCGACTTGATAGAAGTGAATGAGGAACTTCATAGTAATCCTACCTATATGGCATTGTTTGCATTAACCCATTTCTGTGCCGTTGCTATTAGTGCTATCTTCATTCTTCGTTTGTTTGGCTTCCGCTTGCTTTCGTGGGTGAAAGTGACGTGGGCGTATATATGGAGCTGGTTGCCATTAGATTGCAATTATTACGTCATGTTTGGTGTGAATTCCAATACGCTGATGCTCGCAAATAGTATCCACAAGAAAAGAAAGGACGAAAAACTGCGTATTATATTCATCAACATGCCTGAAAAAGGGCATAGTCATGCAGCTACACGTTTTTCTTTCAGTCATTTCTTTCATTCCGACAGCAATGGAATTGATAAGTATCTTGAAGATATAGAAATGATGGGGGCATGGCTTTTCAATTCTTCTCGTTCTTTTGACAATCCTATTCTGAAACATAGTATAGATGAAGTATTCAAAGTATTCCAAGCCTTGGATTTTTCTTGGATAGTACGAATACCATTGCAGAATTTGTTACGTAATTCTGCTACAAGAAAAAACAAAAAGTTCTATGGGAGTAAGGTTGAATTTTTCTTTTTGTCAGATGAAGAAAAGGATAACCTCATAGCAGTTACAGTGCTGCAAAAAATACAGAAGAAACAGATAGACTACAAAAACTCTTCTTTCAACTGCTATTGCCATGCAAGAAAAAGTCAGAACAATGCGGCTATGCTCAACGAAGGAGCTTTGGCATTCAAGGTGCATATCATTGACACAAGCAATTTGGCAGTATTAGATTTGAAACGAGATAATAGATGCCATCCAGTAAACTTTGTTGAAAAGGACACTAATGCAGGCACTGTTAAATCAGCTTTTACAGGCATGGTTATAGGTTTCGGTGAAACGGGGCGTGATGCCTTCCGTTTCCTCTATGAGTTTAGTTCTTTCACAAAAGACAATCAAGGTAATCCAAGTGCAAAGAAGATACATGTTATTGATAAAGACATAGATGATTTGAAAGCAGAATTCCTTGTGGAAGCTCCTGCTTTTAAAAACAACTCGGAGATAGAATGGTGGAATGTTAAATCTACCCATTCGACAGAATACTGGGACAAGTTGAAATCTGTAATTCAAGAGCTGAATTATGTCGTTATTTCCGTGAAGGACGATGAAGAGGCTGTTGGCATTGCCACATCAATCTTTGAATACGCATATAGGTATAGAGAGAATCTTAATCGTTTTAAGATATTTGTACGCTTGCGTAAATCTATGCATGAAGATTTCTTGTCTATGCACAAGGAGTTCTTTGATATCATCATTCCGTTTGGCTCTGTGAAAAAGGCATTTTCCTATGATGTTATCAATATGGATGTACTTGAGAAATCCGCAAAACAATTTAAATATCGGTATGACATCGTATGTAACAAGAGAACCTACGTTCCTTCAGTTGATGATGAAGAGAATGCTGCAGATGCTTGGCTGAATCGTCGACAGACTTATCTTTATGAGACCGATAGCCTGAAGCGCAAGGAAAACGAAATCAAGGTGTGGTATCAAGAGGAGCAAGACCGTTCCAACGCATGGCACGTCTACACAAAGGTTGCCCTTGCCAAGGATGGCATCACATTAGAGACGTTGTTGCTTGATTCCAACAAACAACTTCTGCATAATCTCTGTGACTGCGAGCATCTACGCTGGAATGCGAAGATGGAGCTTCTTGGATTTGTGCCAGCAAAGGAAGAGGACATACAATCGTTAGAAGAAAAAGTTGATGGTAAGTTACGTGGTGCATGGAAAGATTGCAGACATCGCCGACATGAATGTATTGTAGATTGCCCAACCTTGCATTCTAAGCCTGTGCTTGCAAATACCATACAGTATGATGAGTCCACGGTAAGGTTGAGCTTTGAAATGAAGGATGAAATAAGGACAAAAAACTGTAAAAGTCAATACTATCCTATTGTGTTCAAGAAATGAGTGCGACATCGTTATGTATTATCAGTTAGGAAATGGAGTAAAAATTGATAATAATTTGATATATGTGTTGAATAAGTGACAGATGGAACAAAAATATAAGTACTTTGCATTTATCAGCTATAGTTCGAAAGACTATAAGTGGGGAAAACGTGTACAACATAAATTGGAACACTATCGTATGCCTGCAACATTATGTTCTGAATATGGTTGGAAGCGCAAACCAATTAATCCTGTTTTCTTCGCTCCCACAGATATACTACCAGGTCCATTGACAGAAGAGCTGAAAGCACGGCTTAATGACTCAAAGCATCTGATTGTTATTTGCTCTCCTAACTCCGCCCAGTCTGATTGGGTGGGGCAAGAGATAGAGTATTTCTATAAAGGGTTAGAAAGAAAAGATATACATTTCTTTATAGTAGATGGAACGCCTCATACAGGTGATAAAACAACAGAGTGCTTCAATTCTGTTGTCGAAACACTAGGTATGCCAGAGATACTCGGTGCAAACATTCATGAACGAATAAGCCGTTGGTCTTGGATAAATAAAGAGCGAGCGTACGTTCAACTTATAACGAAGTTGCTCTGTGTTGAGTTTGATAGTATTTGGAAACGCCATCGCCGAATGCTGATAGAAAAACTTTTGGCATGGTGTATTGGTATATTTGTTATTTTTTCAGCTATCATTGGAGTCTGGCTTGCCAATCAACCTGTTGACGTGACGATTTCATTGAAAGAAACATCTATGCACAATAATGATTTACCACCTCTTCGTAACGCAATTATTACGTTGGTTCTTGACAACGAAACAAAAACAGATACGTTGTCCTCACTTGATGGTAAGGCTTTGTTTAACAATATTCCTCATAGTGCTATAGGAAAAGATGTGCGTATTAAGGTAGTATGCAAGGAATGGTTGCCTGTAGATACGATACTCATCCTACAGGAGAATCAGATAATTAATATTGCTCGTAATCCAGAAACCTATGGGAATGTAAGTTTTATGCTATGGAGTTTAAAGAAAGAGAAAGGTATGGGACATGTAAAGGTCTCAATAGCAGGGCACACATCTGAGTCAGATGCAAAAGGATATGTCAAAATGAAGATACCCTTAAAAGACCAAAGTGAAAAGTATGAAATTTCATGTGGTCTTGAATTGGAAAACAATATCATTATGATGCCAACAACACAAAGTACGGCATTGATAGTAAAAGATTAGCATAAATGATGAAAAGAATAGTCTCAATATTAGTTGCTCTGATAATTGCATTGCCAGTATTGTCGCAAAGCATAATTCAAAAAGGTGTAACCTATCGTTATAATGGCAAAAATCCTCGTACCCCAATTGGTGGTGTTTATATTAAACCAATATCTGCGGACAACGGGGTGGTAAGTGATGCTTCAAATGGCTCATTTTCTGTTATCTTGAAAAACTTAACGATGGGGGCTCGCATAGGAAACGTGAGGGTTACAAAACAAGGCATGATGGTGTTTAATCAAATGGCCGTTGATGAGTGGAGCGTTCGTAAAGAACCGCTTTGTCTAATATTGTGCGATGCGAATGAGTTCCAAAGACAAAAGAAAATTCTGATAGCTATAGGAGAAAAGGAAGCCAAGAAAAAATACGATAGGAATTTAGCAGAACTCAACAAACTGTTTAAAGAACAAAATGACGTTTATTATAATAGGCTTGATTCTTTGGAGAAAGAGTATCAGAATGCCTTGAAACATATGGATGAATATGCTGATGTTTTTGCACGTATTGACGAAAGCGAGATTGATACCCTTGCCCGATGTGCTCTAGAGCTTTTCAATAAAGGAGAAATTGAGAAATCTATTCGGATGTTGGAAAAGGGAAACTATATGAATAAGTTGGATAATGCGTTAAGGGTAAAATTGCAAGCACAGGAACTTCGTCAGTTAGCAAATTCTGCAGAAACACTTGCAGACAAAGACATCGAGGAATATGTTAAAACAATAAAAGCACAAATTGCCGCTTATCGGTTAGTCAATGAATATAATAAAGAAGGAACTTGATTGAAAGGTTTGGCTGATAGAATTCGAAGTTTAGAATTAATAGGAGATTATATTGTGTTTTGTAACAGACAGAATGAATTTTTAAATGCAGAACAATACTGGTGGAAAATCATTAATATTTTAGACAAATCAAAAGATAGCAATAAAAAAGAACTTCTTATGATTGCCGCCTATGCAGGTATTGCAGAATTGTACTTGAGAACCAACCGCTTTGATAAGAGTGAAAGCATGTTCAAATCTTCGTTATTAATATATGAGCGGTTGCTTAATGAATTTAAACAGAATTTAGGATCAGAAATGGTCTATATTTATAGTAAATTAGCTACGCTCTATCTTTGTATGAATCGTTTCGAAGAATGTGAGAAAACATTAAAGTTAGCATTGACTATTCAAGATAGTTTACCAATAGAGCAAGCTAAAGCCAATGAAAAGTATTTCTTGACTTTATATAAATCATTGGGCGATTTCTATCTTAAATCATATCGCTTCTTTGAATGCGAAAAAAACTACAAATCTGCACTTGCTATTCAAAAGAGTTTGGCAAATAATAATACTACTGCATACGAACCTGACTTGGCTATTTCGTATAATGATTTGGCTGACCTCTATTTAGATACTCATCGCTTTCAAGAATGTGAAGATATGTATAAATGCGCTTTGATGATATGGAATCGTTTGTCAAAGGTGAATCCTAAAGCATACGAACCTTTAAAGGCCGTTTCATGTCAAGGTTTGGCAATTCTATATTCCTACACCCATAATTACCTTAAAAGCGAAGAAATGTACAAAATTGCATTGAACATTCTTGAGCGTTTGTCAATAGATAATCCTAAAGTTTATAAACCTGATTTGGCATCGTTGTATATGAACATGGCGACTCTTTATATAGATTCTAATCGTTTCAGTGAATGTGAGAAAATGTATAAATCAGCATTAGCTATTCGTGAAAAATTAGTACAAGATAATGTTAAAGCGTATGAACCAGACTTGGCAATGTCATATATGAACTTGGGAAATCTCTATTTAGAGACTCATCGTTGGGATGAATGTGAGGAAATGCACAAGGCTGCATTAGATATTCGTGAGCGGTTGGCAAAAGAAAATCCCCATGTGTACGAATCAGATTTGGCAATGTCGTATGTGAACTTGGGCAACCTTTATAAGGCCACTCAACGCTTTAGCGAATGTGAAAAAATGTACAAATCTGCACTTGCCATTCGTGAATGTTTAGCAAAAGACAATTTCAAGGTGAATGAGTCTGATTTGGCGATATTATACAATAATTTGGGAGGTCTTTATATGGACACACACCGTTTTCACGAATGTGAGGAAATGTACAAGTCCACATTAGTAATTCGTGAACGCTTGTCAAAGGAAAATCCAAACGTATACGAATCAGACTTGGCTTCTTCGTATGCTAATTTAGCATTATTATATAGTAACACTCAGCGTTTTGCCGAAAGTGAAACTATGTACGATGCATCCATAAAAATATATACTCAGCTATATGAGGAAAATCCGCTACTATATAAAAAGAAGTTGGCAGATAGTTACTATTTCTTAGGATTCTCCATGGTTGATGGAAAAAAATATCATGAGGCTATTGATGTTCTTGAAAAATCATTAGAGTTGCAAGAGGACATAATAAAAACAGATAATGATTCGTTGTTATGGTGGTCAAGCCTATCTTGTTTGGTTGATTTGTACGTTAATGAAAAAGACTATAAGTCGGCCATGAATTATAATGAAAGATTGTTACCCCTATTAAAGATTATGTTCCTCGGAAATACGGAAAAATATAAAAGAATCTATTCTAATAAGTTTGTTGCTCAATCATATTGTTCAAACTGTTTAGGTAAATTTGCAAAAGGAGAGCAATTCTCATTGAATGCTTTACAATGTGATTCAAGCAACCATATTGCTTACACTAATCTAGCAGCAGCATTGCTCTTTCAAAAGAAATTTTCTGAAGCCGAAAAGTTTTATTTGCAATTTAAGTCTGAATTAAAAAATGTCTTTCTTGGTGACTTCTCTGAGTATGAACGTTTGAAAATAATTCCAAAAGAATGCGAAGCTGATGTGGAGAAAATAAAGAAAATGCTATTTGAATAAAAAACATCAGAGATATTAATTATGGTCACAATACACTTCTTCAAGTCCTACTCCATACAAGGACAAGAACTTCAAAAATCTTAGAGGAAACTCTAAGTGGATACATGAAAAATGAGTTGAATGTGGAAATGCGTTTGGAAATCAAAGACTCTAAAGGGCTTAGCGTACAAGATGGCAACGCTCCGCTTCAAGTTCTTACTGCGGCATTCCAAAACGACATTGTTATAATCGATGGGTCGATAGAAGAATTTGAAGAATATCCGTTAGGTGCAAACTATGAATGTGTTACTCCTGCAGTATCTTCATTCGATAACATATTGGTAGTAAGCAGAACCCAACTGCCATTGAACTTCATTCCATGCCGTTCAAATGTGGCTCGTTTAGGAGAAACAGACTTCGTTAATCATGACAATGATAAGGGGGGCTATAAAAAGGCGTATACTAACGATATGATTCTAACATGGCTCAAACATGAACTTAAAAAGATGTACTTGAACAATCGTCTCGTTCGTCCTGAAGAATGCAGAATTGATTTTAGCCTTTCGTATGCAGACTTAATGCAAAGAAAGCAGAAAAATATGATTTTATATATCAGTACTTGAAGTCTAATAGTAAGGTTTCAGACGCGGAATGTCTGTGTCTGATTGAAAAAATCAGAGAAATTCAAGAACGAACACATGTATACAGGCTATCTAAGCTCAGAACAAAATTTAATAGATTTGAAGGGAACAAGGAAATCCTATTGTCAAATTTGTACATTCCAAATAAAGGGGATAAGGAGATTTGTTCAATTCGCGCAATTTATGGTATTCCGAAAACGACAGATTTGGAAGCAATACAAAAGGATGAGTTTAATCCAAATGTAAAAGTGGCTGCGATTTATGATGATTTATGCCTTCCAAAATCTTGTTATGAACATGTTGAATGGCTCAACAATGAAATGCGTGGCATTGAACTGATAAAAATGAGTAATATGCAAGAAGAAATTGAACAAAAGTTGTTAGGCTATGAGAAAGAGAAGAGCCAAAACTCTTACAAACCTTGTGTCTTTCTCTCAGCATCTGTCCCAAATGTAGGCGATGACAACTATGATTATTTAAGGATTCATGATATAGTCGTAACTTTGACTTATGAAATCATAAAGCGTGGAGGTACCCTCGTTTTTGGTGGACATCCAACGATTACTCCTATAATTCAAAATGTGATGGAGATTATGGGCTTTGATAGGCAGAGTGGAATATATCCAGATATAAGGTTGTATCAAAGCAAATATTTTAAAGAGGAATATCCTTTAGAAGTAAAACTGTTTCCTGAAAAGCTATTACAGGAAACGGAAATAAGAGGGGAAAATATAGAATCTGGAGAAAATTCAAAGCAGGCATCTTTAAAATATATGAGAACACGCATGATAGTTGATGATGGAATTAAATTCACTTCTGCGGTCATTTTGGGTGGAAAATATGAAATAACTCCAAAAGATTCAGGTGTATGGGAGGAATATGAGATGTTTAACCCAAATCAGTCATTAGAAAATTTTGCTTTCATTTTGTCTTGAAATTGAACGAAAGATGCATATTGTGTTAGTATACAGCTGCTATAACGATAGTACCGCCTACTATAATCTGACTTTTTGCACGAAAAAAATCTCTAATGACCGATTTGGGTTTAAAATACATCATAAGAACGCCAATTGCTTGTTTTTTGAAAATACAGGTAATGTCCCAAAGTTTCTAAAAGAAGAGGAAAAACCAAAATGTGAATTCGATTCTATTGAAAAACCTCCAAATTTACTTTAGAATGAATGATAGTTTCTTCATAGCCAAATGCTCACTATAATAAATGTTGAACAATTTGAATCAAGACTACAATGAAAGAGTACATACCAACCCCAGTGGACACACAAAGTATCCAAATACCAGAAGAATTAAAATCCTTGGCAGAAGATATGTCGAAAAACGTTCATGAAGTGTGGGCGCAGACTCGCATCTCTCAAGGTTGGACGTATGGAGAAGAGCGAAATGATACTGAGAAGAAGCATCCTTGCCTTGTGCCTTATGAAGAGTTATCAGAGGAAGAGAAGGAATACGACCGCAACACGTCTCAGGAAACGCTCAAACTGATAATAAAACTTGGTTTTAAGATAACAAAAGAGTCGTCACAATTTGATTGATTTTTTGAAATTCAAAATACAAAAAACGTATTTATGTAAAAAATAAAACTATGAGAAGAATCGAATTCAAAAGAGGCATGATTGTTAGTGCTGCTTTACTGCTACATTGTGTTGCATACGGTCAAATGCCTAATGGGGAAAGGCCGAAAATGGTGAAGGCCATCGGTGCTTTTGACATAAAGGAAAACTTATCGGAAGAAGAACGAAAAGCAAGAGAGATAAAGAGAATTACTGACAACATGATCTTTGAAGATGGTTGGCTTGATGAAGCCCCATATCCCTTTTTGAATACTTCCGAAGCAAGGAAAGCAACATCTACTTTCTTGAATAATAAAGAAATTAAGAAGCTTAAGAAGCAACGTATTTTTCTGATAGCCGAGCTGACGGTTGAAAAAGACGGTTCTATATCAGAAATCAACATTTTCCAATCTGATGCTACCGTGCTAAAGACAGATAAACATGTTAAAAACATAATGAGGATTTTCGAAGACAACAATCCTAATTCTCCATGGAGACAAATGACATTAGAGACATCCAGATATAAATACGCTTGGGTTTCAACAAACGAGAAAGCCAACAATGCGGTACGCTCTTATATCAAGGGACTGAAATGGAGCTTCGGAAAATTATATGAATTACCAACAAGGACCTGTATGTATTACGTTTTGCCATAATACCCCAAAAACAGACAAAAGCCAATATATCAACAAAAAAGCGAGATTTGGGAATAAAGAAAGCCAAGTCTCGTTTTTTATTTTTATTTGATAGGTTTTTATGGCTTGCAACATCTCTATTATAAAATGATTCGAAGTAACCGTTTATGTAAATATAATAAAATGAATTGATATGAAGACGATTAAGAGTACACAACCTTTTTATGTTCTTGGAGTAAAATTCGAGAGTATACAAGAGGCTATTGAATATGCCATAAAGGGAGGGGCCAAAGATGGTGTTTACGTAGGAAAAAACGCAGAGCGATATCCTTGTTTCGACTCAGAAGACTATGCTTCTGAAGACCGATTCTTTTGGAATATAGTATTTGCAAGTTCTAAAGAGGAATTGAATAGAAAACTCATAGAGCTGAAGAGTGTTTCACCTCAAACCAACTACAACAAGTTTTCGGAAACATTGGCTCCCATGATTTATTGGGGAGGTGACAGCATCTATGATGTGATTACGACTGAAGACATAGAGTAAAACCATATCAGTAGCATTGACCATAGTAAACAAGTTTGGGACAAAACATAATTCCCTTCCATTGGCAATGCTACCTTCATGGATTATGAAACAATGGAGTAAGTTTCCACTTGTCATATAATATTAAACATTAAAATAAACAGAAATTATGAAAAGGGCTATTATCTTATTATGGAAAGGATTGACTGGCATCATTGCCGCTACAGCCAATTGGTTTACGGTGATATTGGGCATGCAAGACGAGTCAAAATATGGCAAGTTCATACGCCGTGTGGTTGGAGGTAGCTTTGCACTCATCATGCTGCTGCTCGCTGGCTCAGCTTTATCCTCTTGTATCGACCATATTCGTTGTAAGTATTGGGCGTACAACTATTGCCATATTTCCAGTTACACGCCACAGTATCTTTCTCGTAATGCCACATATTACAGCCAGGAATATCAAACAGACGGTTATGTTGAGACTCGCGACGGGAAGAAGACGGTAAAGGACATTCATTGGATTGCAAAACCTCTGGGCAATGATTCGTTGGTGTGCTATAGCGACGGTGTCAATCGAGGTTACTTCAATATGCTGACAGGAGAGTTGATCATCAAGCCACAATATAGACACGCTTGGGTGTTCTCTGATGGCCTAGCCTCTGTTGATGACAATGGTTGGATAAAATTCATTGACACTAAGGGTGATGTGGCTATCGACCCAAAAATTCCTTATATCACAGGTGCTGACGGTTATGTGTTCCACAACGGCCATTGTGTGCTACATAACGACCGTCGCGACAAGTTCGGTATGATTGACAAACATGGTAATTGGGTGATGAAGGCAGAGTATGATTACATTCAACCTGTCGACACATTTTGGATTGCGAGCAAACGAGGCAAACAATGTGTGATTAAAGATGATATGAAAGTAATCATTCCCTTTATTGATGCCGACCTATATATATCAGGCGGAAAGATTACAGCAGAAATGGCAGATCACACACTTCGCACCTATGACCTGCAAGGCAACATAACAGATGCATTCTTGATAAGTGGTGTAGAAAACTTGGTTTATGAGACAGGCGAGTTGCGCTATCTCAAAACAAACAATGGCGATGAAGAGGGCAATATGATAGGAGAAACGGAAGACCTTAACCCCACCCCTATACATAAAACATCCCGATGCAAGCGCTATGAGGCTGCCAACGGGTGGTATGGATTAATGTCCCCCGAAGGAAAAGTGCTGACTAATCCTAACTACAGTGAAATCACCGCAATAAGCTACGACTTGTATCTCTGTAAGAATGGCAGCATGAGTGGTGAAGTGTTAAATGGCAGAGGGATGAAAGTGAAGTGAAGCACCCATTAGACAATGCTCATACCGATTATACCAAGAAGAAAAAGCATGGCTTCCTCTTTTAAGGAGCCATGCTTTTTCGTATCTAATTATTTAATGTGTATTGCTTATCTTACTTTGCCTCTGCATTAGCATCAGTCATTGTGCCTTCAATATAGAGGCGAACCATACTGGGGTCGCCATTGGTACGCACAGTAACGGTTTTCTTGAAATGGCCGGGATAAAGACCTTTGCCCTTGTACGTTACCTTTATCTCGCCCTTCTCGCCAGGGCGTATAGGTGCCTTTGTATACTGCGGGATGGTGCAACCACAGCTTCCCACTGCCTGATTGATTACGAGCGGAGCACTGCCCACATTGGTGAATGTAAACACACACTTCTGTGTTGACTCGTTCTCTGAGAACGTTCCAAAATCATGTACTGTCGTGTCAAACTTTATCTCAGCGACATTACTTTTCTGTGCCATTGCGAAGCCAATATGGCCTAACAACAGAAAGGCAATAAATAGAAACTTTTTCATACTATTACGTTTTATTGGTTACAAAGTTAGCAAATCTATCCACACAGCATACACATCAAGCCATATTTTTAACTTTATTAAAACATTTGGCACCTGTTTACCACTTTAACGCCTTGTAAATGGGGCTACATGACCGTTATTGTTATTTAGTGAAAGAAGCCTCTATCTACCTCACTTTGACCTGAACATACAGACGAAAATAGAACAAAAATCATTTAAATTAATTCAGAACACCTACTTATTGATATTTTTTTGTAAATTTGCACCTTAAAGAAAATATTAAGTTTTTATCTACAATGTATAGAACAAATACATGTGGAGAGCTTAGGCTCTCTGATGCCGGCAAGACAATAACCTTGGCCGGATGGGTACAGCGAGTAAGAAAAATGGGCGGTATGATTTTTGCCGACCTGCGCGACCGCTATGGTATAACACAGCTGGTGTTTGACGAAGAGTCGGACAGCGACCTGTGCGCCAGCGCCTCAAAGCTGGGACGTGAATTCTGCATCCAGGTGAAAGGTGCTGTAAGAGAACGCGAAAGCAAGAATGCTAACCTTCCTACTGGCGACATTGAAATTATGGTGAAAGAGATGACCGTTCTCTCAAAGAGCCAAACACCTCCCTTCACCATTGAAGATAACACCGATGGCGGTGACGATATTCGTATGAAATATCGCTATCTCGACTTGCGTCGTCCTTGCGTAAGAAAGAATTTAGAGCTGCGTCATAAGATGACCATCCTCATACGCAACTTCCTCGACCAGCAGCAGTTTATCGAGGTTGAAACACCTATCCTTATTGGTAGTACGCCTGAAGGCGCACGCGACTTTGTGGTGCCCTCGCGCATGAACCCAGGACAGTTCTATGCCCTACCCCAAAGCCCACAAACCCTGAAGCAGCTGCTTATGGTGAGTGGTTTTGACCGCTACTTCCAGATTGCCAAATGCTTCCGCGATGAAGACTTGCGTGCCGACCGTCAGCCCGAGTTTACACAGATTGACTGCGAGATGTCGTTTGTTGATCAAGACGATGTTATCAACCTGTTTGAAGACATGGCTCGCCACCTATTTAAAGAAATTCGTGGCGTAGAATTGCCCGCTAAGTTGCAGCAGATGACATGGCACGACGCTATGCGCCGCTTTGGTAGCGACAAACCCGACTTACGTTTCGGTATGGAGTTTGTTGAGCTTATGGACACACTGAAAGGCACTGGCACATTCTCTGTGTTTGACGATGCCAACTATATAGGCGGTATCTGCGTGCCTGGCTGCGCCGACTATACTCGCAAACAGCTTGACCAACTGACCGACTTTGTAAAGCGTCCGCAAGTAGGCGCAAAGGGCTTGGTATACGTAAAATTCAATGCCGACGGCACTGTAAAGAGCAGCATCGATAAGTTCTACTCGGCAGAGGTTATGCAACAACTGAAAGAAAAAATGGGTGCCAAGGATGGCGACCTCGTGCTTATTCTCTGTGGCGACAATGCCAATAAGACTCGCGTGCAGCTTTGCACACTGCGTTTGGAAATGGGCGACCGCCTTGGTCTGCGCGACAAAAATAAGTTTGAGTGCTTGTGGATTATCGACTTCCCTCTCTTCGAGTGGAGCGACGAAGAACAGCGTCTCATGGCAACACACCATCCCTTTACCATGCCTAACCCCGACGATATTCCTTTGCTTGACGAGCATCCCGAACAGGTGCGCGCTAAGGCATACGACTTTGTATGCAACGGCATAGAGGTAGGCGGCGGTAGCCTTCGTATTCATGATTGCGACCTGCAAGAAAAGATGTTCCAAATTTTGGGCTTCACACCTGAAAGAGCGATGGCACAGTTTGGCTTCCTCATCAACGCCTTCAAGTATGGAGCACCTCCTCACGCTGGTTTGGCCTTCGGTCTTGACCGCTTTGTTTCTATCATGGCAGGCCTCGACTCGATACGCGATTGCATTGCCTTCCCGAAGAACAATAGCGGCCGCGACGTGATGCTTGACGCACCTTCTGTATTGGACCCCAAACAGTTGGAAGAATTGCACCTGAATGTTGACGCAAGTCAAGAAAACGAGTAAAATTACTGATTTAGAGCTTTTTGCAGCCGTAAAGTTAACGTTTTATTAAAAATAATCGTACTTTTGCAATATATTTATTCCGAATGAAGAATAAAATTGTTCGGTACGAATGTTAACTAAAATCATTATGGTAGAAAAGAAAGCAACAACTAAAAAATGTGCTACAAAGGCAACAGCTACAAAGAAGACAACAAAGAAGGTAGCAGAGGTAGCAGTAAATGCCGAGAACGTAGGTTTCCGCGCCGGTGACGTTTATCAGGCTCTGGCAGCTGCCGAGAAGCCCCTTACTGTAGCAGAAATTGCAAAAGCAGCTAAAATCAGCAAAGAAGAGACCTTTCTGGGTATCGGATGGCTGTTCAAAGAAGGAAAAGTTAAGAGCGAGGAAAACCTCATCGCCCTGGCTTAATAGCTTTGAAGCAAGCTATGGCTCTAACACCCCTGTGTAAAGAGCGATACAATACCTGAAAAAGGATTAAATATAAAGAGAGTTGACGTGTAATGTCAGACACATTCGCGTTCAACTCTCTTTTTCGTTTCACATCCCCACTAACTTTTTGCCTCACAAACAAGTGAAACATCAATTAATAATGCAACACACACACCTACTTGCATCCTACTCTCAAAGAAGGGACATTTGTAAGTAAAAAGTTTTTTTGTTCAAAATAAAATGATTACATTTGCATTATATATCCAAAAATAAGTATGACAAATAATCACAACCATATCGTCATTATGGCTGGCGGCGTTGGTAGCCGCATTTGGCCCATGAGTGTTGAAAACAAGCCTAAACAGTTTATCGACGTGCTGGGCGTAGGACGCTCGTTGCTTCAGCTCACCTACGACCGTTTTAAAGGGTTATGCCCTAACGAGAACGTATGGATTGTGACCAACAAGAAATATGATGCCTGGATAAAAGAGCAGTTGCCCGAAGTGCCTGCCGAAAACATTTTGCTGGAACCTTGCCGTCGAAACACAGCCCCTTGCATTGCCTACGTAAGCTGGCACATCAAGGCTAAGGACCCGAAGGCCAACCTCGTTATTACCCCCAGCGACCATATCGTTATGGATACGGCCGAGTTTAGACGCGTCATTACACAATGCTTAAAGTTTACCAGCGAAACAGATGCTATCCTTACCTTGGGAATGAAGCCTAATCGCCCCGAAACGGCTTATGGCTACATACAGGCCGATCTTAGCTCGAGCTCGCCACGCAATAAAGAGATATTCCGCATCGACACCTTCCGCGAAAAGCCCGACTTGCAAACGGCACAAAAATATATACAGCAGAACAACTTTTTCTGGAATGCTGGAATTTTTATTTGGAGCGTTAGCACCATTGTTAACGCCTTTCGTATATACAGCCCCGCCATCAGCAAGATTTTTGAAAACATGCTGAGCATATATGGCACCGACAAAGAGCAAGAGATGATTGACTTGCACTATCCCGAATGTGAAAACATTTCTGTCGATTATGCCATCATGGAAAAGGCAGAAGAGATTTTCGTTTGTCCCGCCAGTTTTGGGTGGAGCGACCTCGGCTCATGGAGCTCGCTGTATATGCACACTCGCCACGATTTGTATGGCAATAGCCTCATTGGACCCGACATCAATGTGTACGACACACATAACTGCATGATACATACCACACAAGAAAAGAAAGTTGTGGTACAAGGCCTTGACGACTATATCGTAGCCGAGAAAGACAACTTGCTGCTCATCTGCAAGATTTCAGAAGAACAACGTATCAGACAATTCTCGGGAGACAAATAAGGAGAATTTTCTGTTCGATTGCACACAATCAAAATAAAAGGCGAGATATTAGCTTCAATGCAGCCAATATCTCGCCTTTACTTTTTATATATATATCTATTATTCTTCGTTTTTCTTACCTTTCAGCATTTTGCGTATAAGGAAATAAATAATAGCTACGATAACAAGCACAAGAATAATCCACTTGATATACTCGCCATACTCAAGAATCTTGTCGTGTAACTGATCTTCAGGAACAATGGTATGCAGATACCAACCCAGGCCAGCGAGAATACAATTCCACAGGCCAGCGCCTAATGTTGTATAAAGCAAGAATTTCCAATAATGCATCTTGGCCAAACCTGCAGGAATAGAGATAAGGTGGCGTATACCCGGAATAAGACGACCTGTGATGGTGGCCACCATGCCATGATTGTCAAAATAGCGCTCGCTCTGTTCTACCTTCTGCTGATTGAGCAGACACATCTTGCCCCATTTGCTATTGGCAAAACGATAGATGATGGGACGACCCAAATAATAACCTGCTACATAGTTGATGGTAGCTCCGAAATCGGCACCCAATGTTGAGAACAGGATGACGAGAAAGACATCAAGGTTTCCTGCAGCTGCATGATAGGCAGCTGGCGAAACAACAAGTTCGGAAGGAACAGGAATAACAGTACTTTCAAGCATCATCAAAAAGAAGATGGTGCCATAATTAAGATTTCCTAATAGTGAAGTAATCCAATTCATTGTTTAAAATAAAAAATAATAACAGGGTAAGGCCAGTCTTAACACAGGCCAGTCTTAACGCCCAACCGTCAACCTTATAAATGATGTTGGCGAGCATAGTTTACATAATTGCTCACAGGGCAATCGTTAGGGAACAGTTCTTTCAATATATAACGTGCCTCTTGCGGATTAATCTCGCACGCCTTCTGTAGATACAACAAAAATTCGTCGTGAAGCCCAAGCTTTTGACAGGCATAGGCCAGATAAGCATAGCCATCTTGAAAGTCGAGGCTTGGTTGTGCGAAGAGGGCCATCAAGAGGTCGTGTGTTTGCTGGAACATGCCGAAATCAAAATAACAGCAAGCCACTTGCAAACATACCGCAGGGTCGTTCTTCGAATTAATGATAGCATATAAGAAGCAGTCGCTGGCGTTTTTCTCGCGAAAGGCAGCAAGATGTATATACCCCTCTACCACCATTCGGTCAACATGATTAATATGGTGTGCACTCTCGGCGCTGTCAAGATACACCATCACCTCGTCTTGCTTACCCATATTAATCATCACATAAGCCGTTTCTTTCACCATCTTGCTTACCATGATAGGGTCTTTGCTCTCGGCTTCAACATGTGCAAAGGCGGCAATGGCTTCTTCGTTTCGGCCAGCCTCTTGCAAAGCATAACCATACATCGACCACAGATAGCAATCATCGGGCGAGAGGTCAACACAGCGTTTGTAATAGTCGACAGCTTTATCTACCTGTCCCAACCACACCAAACAATGAGCTTTGTTCAGTAAAGCATCCTTGTCGTGCGGATTGATGGCAATAGCATATTCACTACTCTCCATCGACTCTTGCACCTTGTTCAGCATAAACTGCGACGAGGCCATACAATTCCATAGCTCTGTTGAGAAAGGTTCATCATCCAATAAACGGTGCAAGATGGTTTCGCTCTTCAGATAGTTGCCTTCGCTATAAGCCACCTTCGCCTCTAACGTTTGATAGTCGGCCGACTGTTTCTCATCAGTGCGCAGCATCCATTTTTGGGCCAGTTCGGGCAAATTATAATCGAGAAAAAGTGTGGGAACCTCAATCAAAAAATCGCTGAGGTCGTCGTCATCAATCACATGGAGTTTAGCCTCAAGATATTGATCAGCTTCATCAATACGCTCCTCCATGATCATGATTTCGGCTTGAAGATAATAATATTCAATATCGTTTTTATCATCGGCCATTGCTACCAATTGTTTAGCAAGCTCTACATTGTTATCGTTGAGCATCGCCATTCGGGTAAGGATAGCAATAGGTTTCAATGCACCTGGATATAGGCGCATGGCATATTGGGCTGCTTGCTTAGCTTTTTGGAAGTCGCCTTCTTCATAATAATAATCAGAAACATCGACAAGGTCGTCCAAGTCGAAGAAAACACTTTCATCCGACTCCTGAACAGCTTTATATTTGTTCAGGAGCTCGGTGAAAGCTTTATTATTGAATTTATTATCCTTATTGTTCATTATTTGTTTTGTTTTGCCCACGTGTCTTTCAAGCCCACGGTCTTGTTGTAAACAAGATGTCCGGGAGCGCCGTCGGCATCAGCCATGAAGTATCCGATACGCTGGAACTGCAGATATTCGCCAGGTTTTCTCTCGGCGGCATAGTTCTCTACGTAGCAGTTATCAATGGTTTGCAGACTGTCGGGATTGAGCAATTCGCGGAAGTCGCGCTCATCGGCCGAAGGGTTCTCAACATTAAACAGACGGTCGTAAACACGCACCTGCGCCTTCTGGCAGTGATCGGCCGATACCCAATGCAGTGTGCCTTTTACCTTACGGTTAGCGCCTTCCATTCCGCTCTTGCTTTGCGGATCATATTCAGCCTGAATTTCGATAATATTTCCGTTCTCGTCTTTTGTGCATCCTGTGCACATAACGATGTAAGCGTTCTTCAAACGAACCTCCTTGCCCGGGGTCATGCGGAAGAACTTCTTCGGAGCATCTTCCATAAAGTCGTCACGCTCAATCCACAGGTTCTTTGAGAAGGTAATGGTGTGTGTGCCTGCATTTTCGTCTTCAGGATTATTTACTGACACCATTTCTTCGGTCTGGCCCTCAGGATAATTGGTGAGCACCAGTTTTACGGGGTTAAGCACAGCTGATACACGAGTGGCTTTCTTGTTCAGATCGTCGCGCACAGCGGCTTCAAGCAGTGCCATGTCGTTCAGGGCATCAAACTTGGTGTAACCGATTGAGTCGATAAACTTACGGATGCTCTCGGGCGAATAACCACGACGGCGCATGCCACAAAGTGTGGGCATACGTGGGTCGTCCCATCCTGCTACAAGATGTTCATCAACCAAAGTGTGAAGCTTACGTTTACTCATCACCGTATAGGTAAGGTTTAGGCGGTTAAACTCAATCTGACGAGGACGGAAATCGTGCAGATTCTCAGTCTCGCCACGCATCTCCTTCAAATAATCAATCAGCTTATCGTAAAGCGGACGGTGAGGCACAAACTCGAGCGTACAGATTGAATGGGTTACGCCTTCAAAGAAGTCGCTCTGTCCGTGCGCAAAGTCGTACATAGGATAGGCGTGCCACTTGGTGCCTGTGCGATGGTGCGGTGTGTGAATGATACGATAGATGATGGGATCGCGGAAGTGCATATTGGCATTGGCCATATCCAACTTAGCGCGAAGCACCATGCTACCCTCAACAGCCTCAGGAGTGTTCATCTTGTTGAACAGCTCAAGACTCTCCTCTACAGGACGGTCACGATAAGGCGAAGCCACACCAGGTGTAGTGGGTGTGCCCTTCTGTTCAGCTATCTGCTCAGCAGTCTGCTCATCAACATAAGCATGTCCGTTCTTTATCATCCAAACGGCAAAGTCCCACAACTTCTCAAAATAATCAGAAGCGTAATAAACATTGCCCCACTGGAAACCCAACCAATGAATATCGTTTAAAATATTTTCAACATATTCATTGTTCTCTTTGCTGGGGTTTGTATCATCAAAGCGGAGGTTGCACACTCCGTTATAGTGCTCGGCCACTCCGAAGTCCATACAGATAGCTTTGGCATGTCCTATGTGCAGATAACCATTAGGCTCTGGTGGGAAACGTGTCTGAATGCGTCCAGCGTTTTTGCCATCGGCAAGGTCTTTCTCTACCATCTGTTCTACGAAGCTAATGCTCTTCTTCTCTTCTTCAGGTCTTTCTTCCTTCATAACTTATTATTCGAATTAAAATTTTACTGCAAACTTACATAAAAAAATCGAAATTACACCTTTCTTTATATAGAAATTGCATTACAAAAATATAGCTTATAAATAAAAAACGCCAAAACCTCTACATTTCTTCACGAATATTTAGAAATATGTTGTTTAACATAAAAAAAAATTTGTAAGGAATGTAAAAAAAACGTAACTTTGCATTCGTTATCCTGAATACAATCTTTATGCCTTAAAATGCTAATACTTGTTGAGATAAGATGTCTGCCTCTGTGAAGAGACAGACATTTTTGTTTTTAGCTGGTTTTCAATGCTCTCAATCCAACAGCGTTTCTACTTTGCTGAGCTTTCGCTCCCTATCTCGTATGTATGTGTTCCCATATTTTTACCAATATTACGACGAGCAGCAAGAATTGCATAAATATACAGTTTTGAGATGCATGGAGAGCGTTTTGAGAAAGACATCAAATTACGGTCTGAAAGCATTGGTTTTACATCATGAAACCCTTGCTTTCACAGCCTGAAACCCATGCTTTCACGACCTGAAAGCGGTCTATGGTACGCATTGCATTCGGGAAACAGCGTCTGGCTATAAGTCGCATGGAATTCGACATGTCCATTGTTATCTCCTTAACCATCAGTCTCTTGTCCTCTTCTATGCGCATAAGTGCTTCTGTGATAACATCTGCCGCCACACCTTTTACAATAGCAATGATGGTACCTTTACCTCCATGTGAAGTTCTGTTGCTTACTATTGTGTACAGTTCACCGTTACTTGGAGCCGTTTCGTCAATACAGATGCTTTCACCTATGTTTTCGGGAAAGACAAGCCAATCTTCTGCATGCGAGAGTTCGGACCACTCGCGATAGCCGCTGAGCACTTCCTTGTATTGCTTTTCAAACGTATCCCCGTTTATATGATAATAGCAGTCAAGCGAACGGGAGGTCGTAGGAATCGTCTCCATACACTCCTTTTAAAAAAGCCGCAAACTCCTTGGAGTAGCGGGTTCCTTCAGCCTTCAGCTCATAAGAGTCGGAGAAGTATCGGTTATTCTGCTTGTCGTACCATTTGCGTCTTCTGACAATCAGATCAACACCTTTGTCGCGAATCGGGAAGTCACGTATGGTTACGGCTTCACAGAACCCTTTGGATTCAATCTCAGGGTTCTCCTTGTATTCAGCCTTAACCGATTCGTCAAGATAGATGCGGATAAGGGAAGCCTCTTCTTCTACACGTACTACTTCAAAATTTGTAAGTATCTCTGATGGCAGGATTAACTGTGCCAATGCTAATAGTCCTTGATTATTCATGGCACAAAGGTATAAATTTTCTGTAGAATCAAAGATTCTTCCCCCTGGGTTTATCGGGTGAGCCGGTAAATGCCTTTTATGGCAAACATTTACCTACTACCCGATTTTATTCAACTTTAATAATGAGCTTTATATTTACATTGATTTTAAACCTACAAATAATAATTAAATAAAATATAAATGAAATAATATCCATATCTCTTTATTTAAAAATTAATAAAATGGATATGGCTCGTAGGCTCAATCTAATTGAAGACTTTCTTCAACACAGCAAAAGTACTACTTTTTTGTCAATATACCAAAAATATGTCTTTTAATTTTCTTTTTAATGCGGTAATTTAGTTGTATGAACGCATTTTATATATTCCTTTACAATGATTGACTGTACCTATCCTACTGCCAACTTTTCTACTTCTTCCGTATACTTTTGAACAGGCTGCAGATAGAAGAATTGGTCACCGAAATCGAGAATACTGAAAAAATCCCTTTTTTATGGCCAAAACGAGTTTTTAACTTGCTCTTTCCATAACAAATTCCGATATCTAAAACAACCGACTTTATTCTGTCAGCCGGCTATACTCATGGCTTTGCTACCAAAAGCAGAGGAGGTAGTGGAGGATACTTTAGCGTAAAGACTGCCTTCAACTTCCACAAACGTGATACGAAAAAAGTAAAAGCACCACGAGAGATTGTTGATACACGCGACAATGGACTACAATTCACCATAGAAGGAAATCTTAACAACAAAGAATGATTAGGGGGTGGGGGCAACTTGGTCTACACATATAAACTCAACCCACACATTAGTGTAGGTCTTGGTGGTGGTTTCCACGCATTCTCACCTTTTAACCAAGACTACGATTATAGCAACGACATACAATACGTAAATGGTATGCGCGAAACGACATACGGTTATCAAGGCTCTCCAACAATGTACACTTTCTTTGCACGGGGCAACTACCGTCTCCTCGACACGCGTCTCTCACCGATAGGCACAATTGATATCGGCATGAGAAAATATAAATGGGAGGACGAAGAGTATGAACCATATGGATATGAGTTGAGAGAATACCTAAAATCTCCGAGTACTTCATTTTTTGTTGCTCCTGCAATCGGTGCATCACTCCGTACAACCAATAATTCATATCTTGAACTGAAAGTAGGTTACAATATTGCCTCAAATTTAAAAGCTCAAAAATGGGGCGATTTTGAAAATGGAGTTTATTACTCAACCAAATCAAAAAGCATGTCTTATGGATTTATCTCGATAGGATTTACTCATACTTTTGGTGAACGAGGAAAACGTGTAAGCCACTAAACTAACATCACAATATCATTAAAATCAGATACTTCCGTGTTATACATCAATATAGATGGATACTTCACTATACGGAATTATCTGATTTTATTGTTTTACACAATCTATAATAATTCTTGTTTTGAAAACGCACGAAGCACGAAATAGATAATTTTAGTCACGAATATATAATGTAAGATGCTATTTTGTATATTTATGCAAAAATACCAGCTTTTTTGTATATTTATGCATTTCTGTATCTTTACATTATTTAATATAGTATTTGTTAATAATCTAACAATCGCGTTGATTCTTGCTTGTTTTGCTTACACTTTTCAAAGTTGATACCTCTCATATGCAAAAGCATGGGTTTCTTGAGGGGAAACTTGCATGTGATGCCTTGCAGGAGATGCGCATCGCGCATAGATGGGATGCCATTCAAGCAGACACGGACGCTAGGGAAGAGGCCAAATGCTTGGGTGAAGCATACACTCCAATTGTGCTTGCAAACGGTGACACTCACAAGCAGTTGTTGGCTCGCAGCAGATATCTGCTTTTCAAATCTGCCGACAAATGGACAGAAAGTCAGAGACAAAGAGCTGAGGTGCTCTTTGAAACGTATCCTGATCTTAAAGAAGCCTATTCGCTTACGCATTCATTAAGAATGATATTTTCCAAGAATACTGTCAAAGATGCAGCAAGACTCTCGCTTGCACGCTGGTATAACAAAGTGGACGACTCTGGTTTTAAGAGTTTCAATGTTATTGCCGCCACGCTTTACGAGCATTATGATGAAGTCTTGAACTTCTTTGTTAATAGGGCTACTAATGCTTTTGCAGAGTCATTCAATGCTAAAATTAAGGCGTTTAGAGCTGCTTTAAGGGGAGTAACGGATATAAAGTTCTTTCTTTTCAGACTTACAAAGCTATATGCTTAATCCCCCTGGTTTATCGGGTGAGCCAATTTACCTACTACATTCTGGGGGTAGTGATAAATTGAAAAATGAGGATGTATCAAAACTCCAAATATCAACAACAAAATACCGTTGTATAATTTGTTGACAGAACTCAGATCAAGATGATCTACAATGCTAGAAACAATGCGAACAGGGTCATTTTCTGCAATATTTTCATCTATTCGTTGCGGAAAAAGAATGATTTGGTTGGTAATGTAAGAGCGAAAGTGTAACTTTGCCATAGTTATTTTTTCTATGGTATAAAGGTACAACAACTTTTAAACATAGCAAAGGCTCAGTCAATAACATAACAATGGCCATGTGTAACGAGACATCCTAATTATTTGTTGGCTCTACTAGTTTTTAAGGTTTTCTTTCTGGAACAATTAACCCACTAATATTTTGCGTTCCTACTCAATATCAGTGGGTTCGCTTGTTCAATTTATTTTATTATTGTTTTAGTACTCTTATTTCCTACATTATTAACATTTCTATGTATTGAGGTTGGTTTAGGTGTACTATTTGTTCGTTTTGTACTAGATTGATGTTTTGTTTTTTTTGTGGATGAATTTGTTGATACTGAAACCGTCCGGAATCCTAATTTTCCTGTAAATCTTTCTTCAGACAATAGCTCGATTAATCTTGACAACTCTTTGTAAAACTTTTTAGCTGTCAATTCTTGCGAAATAGCAAAATTATACTCAGCGATTAACTCTTTTGTTCCATTTTTCGTCATTAAAATTCCGCTGTCATTTTTGATTTTAACAGAATAATACTCACCACGTGACGCATAAGAACTGTTCATAAAAGGAAATTCCAATGTAGTACCTTCGTTTATTGGTATCTGAACAATATAATTACCAGGATTCCAATATTCACTGTTTGCGTAACTATCTTTTTTCGGAACTTGTTTGTAGCTTACAACTAAATAAGTACCATCATATCTAATCCTTTGTTCTTTAAACATAAGTGTACCACGAAAAGTTTCTCCACTAAATCTGTCGATTTCTTTAACATCAACTGATGTAACGTCAAATTCCTTAAATGTTCTTACGACATCTTTATAAGCTGTTAACAATTCTGAAGACTGCGCATTTGCATCGAGGATTCCTCCAATCAAGAAAAAAATAAGTATTACAAGTTTCTTCATAGTTATTTACAATTTGATTATTATTTTCATTGTTTTATTTTCTACATTGCTCACCGATTTTCGATTGTCTGATTGCAATGCATTTGTGGTATATTGATTTTTAAATCTCAAACTGGTATTGAAACCATATATGATTCTGTTTCGCTAAAAATACAATTTAGCCAAGAAAGTACATTTTTCTTGGCTTGTATGTATGGAAAGATTATATTCTGATCAACATATCTAAATTTAGGATTCTTAAGAACTATTATACCCTTAAACCGCAAATCGTAGCACACATGAACCTCTTCGATATTTATGGAGGTTACAGAATAATCCTTCATCGTTGTTACTAAATATGTATAAGATTTCATAATATCATTGTTTCGTGACATTGCTGATAAGTAGGAACTAAATAACCTTAATTCCGCAACACTATAAATTTTAACTTTTATAATATCCTGAGCAACAAAAAGTTGCCAAGGATTTTGCCATGTCAGAGGATTCACTTAATTTAGTGTTGCAATAATAATCAAACAAAACCTCATCAGGCATGGCAAAAATACAAATAAAATCCGAGAAATTCACATCTTTTGGTGGTATATTTCCAATTATGGAGAAATTCGACAGGATGTTGTCTCATACAATAGACTCTACTTTAGGTTTGCGTAGCAAAGTGTATGGCTATCAATATAGCGAGATAATCCGTTCTCTGATGTGTGTGTGTATTTCTGTGGAGGGTCATGTGTCGAAGACGTGTCCTCACACCTTATGGAAGCACTTTGCTTGCATCCACACCTCCGTACATGCAGTGCAGACACAATACTTAGGGCCATTCGTGAATTGACCACACCGAATCTGACCTACATATCTGATTCGGGTAAAAGCTACGACTTCAATGTGGCTTCCGATCTTAACAATCTGCTTGTCAATGCATTGCTGGCAACCGGACAGTTACTGCCAGACAATGAATATGACTTTGATTTTGACCACCAGTTCATTGAAACGGAGAAATTTGACGCAAAAATGACCTACAAGAAGTTCACCAGTTACAGTCCAGGAATAGCATCGGTCGATGATGTCATCGTCGGGATAGAGAACCGCGACGGCAATACCAATGTCCGTTTCCATCAGGAAGACACTCTAAAACGTATTTTTGAGCGTTTGGAGAATGCCTGAATACATATAAACCGTGCGAGGATGGATTGTGGCTCCTGCTCTGAGGATATAGTAGAAATGATGGAGAAGCACTGTCGGCATTTTTATATCCGCGCAAACAGGTATGTATCGTTGTATGACGATATCTTTGCCTTGCGCGGATGGAAGACCGAATACATAAATGGTCATGAGTTTGAGATATGCTCCATCATTGCAGAGAAATGGGTCGGCAAAGCATACCGCCTTGTCATACAGCGGCAAAGAAGCATCAATAAGGAACTCGACCTGTGGGAAGGTGCCTATACATACAGATGCATACTGACAAATGATTATACTTCGACAGACCGTGACATCGTGGAGTATTACAACAAACGTTGCGGTGCTGAGCGTATATTGGACGACATGGACAATGGCTTTGGCAGGAATCGGTTGCCAAAGTCGTTCATGACAGAAAACACGGTGTTCCTGCTTCTGACCGCTTTGATACGAAACTTTTACAGACACCTCATATCTGACGCAAACATGAAGAGCTTTGGACTTAAACGCACAAGCAGAATCAAAACTTTTGTATTCAAGTATGTTTCTGTCCCTGCAAAATGGGTTAAGACTGCAAGACAGCACATACTAAACATATACACAAGCAATGATGCATACATGATGGCCTTCAAATTTGATTTTGGGTAGCCTAAAATCTTCGTTGTCTTTTGCGTATTGCCTCAAGTCGCATCATGGGGTAAGGGGATTTTGTCTCTTGCGACTACACCATAAGGATTCTTTACGAAAACGAGTCGTTTTAGAGAGGTATCCGCAACCCCAGATATCAAAAAATATTACAGGTTGCGGATTTTAGGAATAATAAAAAACTTCATCATATTTCGATTTACCAATTATATATTCCTAAAGACCTTAGATTATTGGCTGCATCCTCGTTACCTAATTTTGCAGATTTAATATATAATGATACTGCATATTCATAATTATATGACTTGTATATGATTGCTAAATTATTATACGCTGCTGCTAGACACGAATTATTATCTTGTATTTCAATTACTTTTTCATAAAATCTTATGGCTTCCTTAATATTATTTTTGGATGTTGCAATATTGGCTAATCTAAAATACGCAATACCATCCTCTGTATGTAAATCTAACATTTTATTCGCCCAAATGGTAGCTTTTTCATAATCCTTTTGATAAGTATATGCCCATGAAATCACATCCATCGCAGGAATATAATGTAAATTATTACATAGGAGTTCTTGAGCGGTTTCGATTGCTTTGGTTGGATTATCTTTCTCCAAATACGATACAGCCAAATAGTATATACATTGATTATAACTTAAACTATCGCCTGAAAGGAAGATATAATTTTCCATTTTTTTGTTTTTATTCTTGTATTTTAATAAACTTGTGATTGAATTACCATCACCTTGCTGTGTTAAAATACAACCTTTAACACCATAAGGTTCCCATCTTGATGAATCACACTTAATTGCTTTATTACAAAATTTTACAGCCAATTCTGGCATATCATTATCTAATGCTTCTTTAGCACAGTCTAAATATTTGTCTACTTTTCTACTTAGACCTAATAATAAGGCAATCTTGTCATACCATTTGTCCTCTGGTTGCAATATTTGGATATTTTTAACACCAACAGTCCTTAATGGTTTTACTATGTTACCTTTATTGGGCTTTATATACAGAGAGTCACCTTTTACTTCAAATGAGCCAAGTTTTTTTATCGCAGACTGTCCTAAAAGTAATGGTGCATCAATACTTGATGATACTAATGCTTTCACATCAGTTATTAATATACCACCAACATCTATACTATGTAATAGAATTTCTGTATTTTCCACAATGGATCCATCTGCAATTTGAGACTGAGTTTTACCAATTATATCAGAATCACTAAGAAAACCATTTTTATATAAGAATAAAGCTTCGGTAAGTGATATACATACATTACTAGCACCAGTATCAAATATAAAGTTCATTTTCACCCCATTCACGACACAAGGTATATCATAAACGCCACCATTAGGATTCATCTTAATAGCTACTTTTTCTACTCTTACAAAATCTTTATTGGAATCGTCGATACTAGTTGATTTGTTCTGTTCACAAGAAGAAAAGAACAAAATTACTAAGAAGCATAGATAGTATTGTATTCTCATAACTTATCTTTTTTTATCTTTTTTTAATAATATATAATGCTCTCAAGGAGAGATTGTGACTTTCTTTTTGATTTTGAATGAGTAGTATCACCATTACCACTTGGACGACAGAGAAACAAATCGACAGTTATTAGATTTTGTTCCAAAAGGAAATCGAACTATCCTACATTAGGATTCATTGTGAGCTCGACCTGCTTTTATATGAGATACTCCTTGCCATCATTGACTTCGTTTTCTACTTCTATTTAGAAGATTTCATGATGTATAGTAAGAAAAACTGTGCAGCTTCATATATCGCCATACAGCAATATCTTCCTTCTTTCTACGTTCAGTTTGTAACTCCAAAATCTCGTCAAGTTATTTTATTTGAGGAATAGTAGTTGACTGTTTGGAAGAGAGCATTGAAGAGTATTCTAGTAGGTCAACTTAGCATACTCTGTAAGATAGCCATACTTTGCTACTATCTCTTAACCTGACTTCGATACGCTAATATACCAATCTAGAGTCTGTGTAAAGAGAACTTTCTTAAGGAATTCTTTTCTCGATAATTCTTCTACTCGACACCCTCATTGACTGGAGCCTTATCACTATTCGTACTTATTTCAAGGAAGAACTCAAAGGTTCATCCAATACCAGTATCAGCAAGCGCTTCAGATTCAAAACATTGTCCTTTAACCGTCAGCCCTCATTAACTCAGTCTTTCATATCAAGAAGTTCTGCAATCATGAAAAAATCCCTAATATTGATTGTATCTGATTAGTACACCACTTTCATACTATTGCAAGGTCATTATCTAAGTGTTCAGACACCCATTTACTGGTACGATGTTTTTCTACAAGTATCATCTTGATCTTATAAAAATATTTATTTTCCATTGTAATACCATTATATTTGCGACAAAAGTACAAAAATCCTTTCAAATAACAATCAAGCCTTACAAAATTATATATTTTTCGCAAATTTATATAAATATTTCCAAATTCGCCTAATAAAAGTCACATTTTTGACATCCAAAAGAAAATTCCTTGACTATTCATTTACCCAAAAGGACATAGCAATTTGCGCCCCAAAAATTCTTAACTTCGGCGGTTTTAACATTTCAGAGCGTATTACATGCTTGAATACCTGATAAACACAGGATATCGTCTAAGGCCTTGGGTAACCCAAAACTTAGATGTATCTTTGCAACATGTTCCCACGCAAGAAGAAAAATAGAACTAGCACCATTAGCATTGTAGTAGTTGACAAGGGGCGTGGAAGTTTCAAGGAGATCAAGCACTTCGGTGTAGAAAAGACCGAAAAAGAAGACCGCCTATACGCCGAGGCGTCTGCATAGATACGTAGGTTAGGCGGTCGGCAAGAGATTGACTTTACACAAAGCAGCATTATACAGCAAGATTTCCTTGAGTCTGAACGCATACTGAACAATATCTCAGCCATTGTCCTCAATGGTCCTTAACAAATATTGGACCAAATCTATGACATTATCGGCTTCGACAGGATCAAGGATAAGGTTCTGCGTTACCTCGTCATTATCCACATCGGTCAGCCATTAAGTAAGGCAACAACAGACAATCTGAAGTCACGAGAATATCAAGCACAACCTAATATACCGCTACATATGGAAATGTTGTACAACAAGCGACGTGAACTAGTGTAGCAGATAAGCGTGGAGCATACCCGTAAGATACTTGGCGGCAGCATAGGGCTGATGTTCTACGATGGGACTTCACTGTACTTTTAAACAGACATACACGTACGAACGGATTCTACAAGTACGAATAGACCTCTGAATCTCAGATAATTTTGGGGCTACTGGTCAGTGCCGACGGTTATCCTCTGTCATACTCGATATTCAACGATGCTCAGTACAAAGGGCGTACGATGGTTCCTATCATAGATGACTTCATTGAGCGTTTCTGTATCAAGGACCTTGTCGTAATAGTAGACTCTGGGCATCTGAACAAGACCTACGTGGAGTTACTGCGTCAATCGGGTTACAGGTAATACTCAGTACAGGAATCAAGAAAGAACTTACCAACATAGTAGAATGGATATTGGCACAGGGAAAAAATCTGGCACATACCACGAGTACATCCACAGTAATGGAGAGAGACTGATTGTGGGATTCTCAAGCAGCGGACCAAAAAAGATGCACACAATCACGAGAAAAGCTTTGAGAGACTGTACAAGGCATACATCAGTGGAGTGTCCACCAAGCCTACCATCAAAAGAGGATATTAAAGTTTCTCTCCATCAGCAAAGACGTACAAGTGACGATCAATGAGCAGGAGATAGAGAACGACTCCAAATGGGACGGCCTAAAGGGATATGTCACCAACACCAATCTTGACGCTGAGCAAATTGACGTTCAATATTACAGCCATGGTATGTGGAACAGGCATTTAGAGTAACCAAAGACAACTTGGAAGCAAAACAAATATTCCACTTTACGGAAAAACATATCGAAGCACACATCTGCTTCATCGCATACAATGTAGATAAGGACCTACAGCGTATTATCGCGCTACATGGCGGAATTGACCTGATTGCAAGTAAAGTACTGGATATTGCAAAGATCATTCCTACAATCGAGCTCAGTCTGCCGTATGGTGATTCTGAAAGGATAAAAACGCTATTCCTTACTACAGCAGCAGTAGATTAAACCTCTGTTAGAAATGAAGTCCATCCTCAAATAGAAAAAGCAAACGAACAGAGCCACGCGAACAGGGTGATGCATCGCTGAAGTCCAAAAATGCGTTGATAGCGAGCCACAAACACGCTATCAACGCAATGAGTAATTATTTATGCCGCAGATGCTCAGCATCAAGAGCGACAGTCGGTTCTAATGATTCTTTATCTCAACTATTTTTGTAGCAGCACGCTCTTTGTTACGTCTGTTGGTAACCGTTACCACTGCTTGTGCCAAATTGATGAATGCTTGGCCTGTTATCGTGTTCACATCAAGCGCAGCGGGGGTACCTTGATCGCCGTTCTCGCAAATGCTCTGCACAAGAGGTATCTGTGCCAGCAAGGGCACATTCATCTCCTTGGCAAGATTTTTGCATCCCTCTTTACCAAAGATGTAGTATTTGTTTTCGGGCAATTCGGCAGGCGTAAACCATGCCATGTTTTCAACCAAGCCGAGGATAGGTACGTTCACCTTGTCGTTTTGGTACATATCAATGCCCTTACGTGCATCGGCCAAAGCAACGTTTTGAGGTGTGCTGACAATAACGGCACCCGTAATAGCCAACGTCTGGAGCAAGGTGAGATGGATATCGCTGGTTCCAGGAGGGGTATCGAGAACAAAGTAGTCGAGCTCGCCCCAATCGGCATCAGCAATCAGTTGTTTCAAGGCATTTGACGCCATACCTCCACGCCATAAGGTTGCCGTGTCAGGATTAACAAAGAAGCCAATACTAAGCAACTTTATACCATACTTTTCAATGGGTTCAATCAAGTTACGACCATCTTTCTCTACTGCGAAAGGACGTGCATCTTCAACATCGAACATTTTAGGCACAGAGGGGCCAAAAATGTCGGCATCGAGCAATCCTACCTTATAGCCCAAACGGGCCAATGAAATGGCGAGGTTTGCTGCCACCGTACTTTTTCCTACGCCACCTTTACCCGAACTTACTGCAATGATATTTTTCACCTGTGGCAACAGTTTTCCCACCTCTGGACGTGGCTTTGATGTAAACTCGGTATTGATGGTTACCTGCACATCTTTGCTCACGTGATAGTGGATAGCAGCCTCGGCAGCCTTCAATGTCGACTTAAGGAAGGGGTCGGTATCTCGTGGAAAGATAAGCGTAAACTGCACCTTCATGCCATCGATACGAATGTCGTCGGCCAGCATGTTGCTCTCAATAATGTTTTTCTTGGTTCCGGCATAAGTTACCGTAGCCAATGCATCTGTAATAAGCTTTGGATAAAGTGTAATGTCCATAATGTCAAATATATACTAATTTCATTATATTGTATGAAGTGCAGACGACCACAACACGGTGTTGCCTCGTCTACACATCATGTAGTTATTGCGGTTTCACATACTGTAGCGTTTGTCCTGGTAACGATAGCGATGGTGCAATATCGTGGCTTGACACAGCCCATCTTTTGTTGGGCTTGGTGCTCATCACAAACTGCAAGTTAATGCCATCTTTTACATCTTCCCAGGTGATGTACGACTTTGTATAGGGTTTACCATTTATAAACACCTTGTCAACATACACAGCCTTCTTGCTCCAGTTTTTCGTCGTCACACGTATCTGCTTTCCGTTACTCATCGTAACAGTGATGGCAGGTAGCGCTGGCGACCCAATGTTGTAATATCCACTGGAAGGACATATGGGATAGAAGCCCATGCAGTTGAAAATATACCATGCCGACATCTGGCCACAGTCGTCATTGCCACATAATGAGCCTGGCTGGTCGCCATAAAACTCATCGATAACGCGACGCACCCACTTTTGGCACTTCCAGCCCTCACCAAGATAGTTATACAGATAAGCTACATGATGACAAGGTTCGTTGCCGTGCCAGTAAGCGCCAATGCGCCCTTGTATGTCGTGTGCACCAGGTATATCTTCGGGCAATTCGTATTGGAAAAGCGAGTCGAGACGTTGACGGAAGATGTCACGCCCCATGAGGTTCATTAACCCTTGCACATCTTGTGGTACGTACCAATGATATTGCACGGTAAAACCTTCGGTAATATCGCCCCACCCGTTTACAGAGCCTGGACCTTGATAAGCCACTGGTGCAAAAGGTGTGCGCCAATGTCCAGCGGCATCTTTTCCACGCATATACTTAGTTTCGTTGTCGAACAAGTTTTGATAGCTCATGGCACGGTTTAAGAAATAGGCATATTCTTTTTCTTTGCCAAGCTTCTTCGCGGCCTGTGCTATAGCATAATCGTCATAGGCATACTCAAGTGTCTTCGATACTGATTCAGCCTCTTTATCATACGGCACATACCCCAACGCTCGATAGTCGGGCAAGCAATCGTAATGCTCATTCATAGCAGTGGTAACCATAGCTTCAAAAGCACGCTCGTAGTCGAAGCCTTTCACGTCTTTGCATATCATGTCTGACAACACAGAAGCTGCATGATACCCTATCATGCACCATGTTTCATTGCTTGCGAAAGACCAATAAGGCAACATTTTCTCTACGCTTTTGTCGTAATGAGCCAACAACGAATTAGCCACATCAGCCTGCACATCTTGATGCACCAAATTTAAGAGCGGATGAAAGGCGCGATAGGTATCCCATAATGAAAATTCAGAGCGGTTTATAAACCCATTTTCTTGTTCTATATTCTTATCTAACGCAAGATATTTACCATCGGCATCATCGTATACATATGGGCACAAGGCGGCATGATAGGCTGATGTATAGAAGGTGGCTTTTTGCACCTCATCGCCCTCAACTACATAGCGTGACAACTCATCGTTCCATCGTTGCACAGCATCACGATGAACATCTTCGAAAGAACGATTGTTCAACTCACGCATATTAACGATACAACCATTTGTGCTGGTTGCCGAGATTGCTGTGCGCACTGTAATTTGTTCACCTTCAGAGGTATTAAAACGTGCTGTAAACAACAGGTTCGGTCCCCAAGCCTCACGATTACTACGAAAACGCGAAGTGTTATATATCACAGGCTTTTTATCTTGATAAATGGTAAACTGGCGGAACGGTTTTGAGAATACCGCTCTGAAATAGATGTGGCGTTCTGGTCCCCATCCTTTCACCAGTTTATAACCTACGATGGTAGAGTCGTTCTCTACACGGATATTCGACCATACACACTTCTGCCATAACGTATGATTCATATCTACTAACACAAAGGCATCACTGCTCTTAGGATATGTAAAGCGCAACATACCACTGCGCACAGCCGATGTCATCTCTGCCTTCACACCGTAGTCGCTTAACATTACACTATAATAACCTGGCGTGGCCACCTCAGCGTTATGCGAGAAACGCGAGCGATAGCCGGTATCAGGGGCATCATCGGTGCCTGGCTGAAGTTTTATTTCCCCCACACCTGGCATGAATAAGAAGTCGCCTAAATCAGGAATACCTGTACCACTGAGATGCGTAAGTGAAAAGCCTTGTATCGAGTTACGCTTCCACTTGTATCCCGACGCGCAGTCGTAAAAGTGCTCATCGGTGTCAGGGCTGATTTGTATGCCACCAAAAGGCACCTGGGCGCCAGGATATACGTTACCAAACCCATCTGTTCCTACAAATGGATTAACATAGTCGACAGCCGTTTTTCGGCCATCAACATTGTTCTTTTTAGCAGCTGAAGCTGTTAACGTAAGCCCCGACAAGGCCATAAGTATTACAAAAAGTTTTTTCATATCATCAAAAAAAACATATTTGTTTATTACTGTTTGATGTCGCCCATCGCAATTTGGTATTCATGCCACAACGCATCGATGGTGTATTGTTTTCCTAAACATTTTTGTATGGCTGCATCCCACGACCATGTTTCCAACTCGATTGCAGTGCGGTTAAACTTGCGCAAGAAGTTGGGGTCTTTGGTTTGCTGTATCCAAGCCAAGAAATAGCCTGTATAGCGATATCCATTTTTATAGCTACCGCCCTTAGGTCGATCTTTCTCGCCATGAAATCCATCATTGGCTACACGCACAGCATCGGCCATTCCTTCAATAAAGCACCAATTGGTTTTATTCGTGCCATATGAGCCAATGCCGTGAGGCTCGAGCTGAAAGGCATGTGTTAGTTCGTGTAACAACACGCCACGTGTTTCGAAGTCGACCCGCGCTGTATCATTATTCGCAAACGACTTTTGTATGTGGCGGGTGCTATAGAAAATGCTCACATTACCGTTTCCACCACCTTTTGCCGAGACGCCATCAACATCCTCTAACGTGTAATGCAACACATTAAAGGCGGGTATGCTGTCTTTCTCTGAATAATAGAGGGTGTTTAACACCTCACGTGCCACCTTATTTATATATGCAGTAGGATTAGGTATGAGCGCATGATAAATCTTCGACCCTTGGCTCTGCGGAGCCTTATCCTCAAACAGAATTTTAGGTATCGAGAAATTTTTCCAACGCTTTGCAGCTACCTGCTGTTTCTTTGTTTCTTTCAGTCCGCCAGCAATGCTTCCATTGTCGGCAGTAAGTCTTGTTGTTCCGCATGAAGCAATAATTGTTGCGACAGATAGTGTCGCCAATACATTTGTTAGTTTCATTAGTGAATTGTTTTTAACGTTATTAATAAAATGATTTATTTGGTCATTGAGTAAGGTTTGGCATCAGCTGTCAAGCCACGCTTTTTGTTGGGCTTACTGCCCATAGCAAACTCGATGGTACATCCATCGGTAAGCATTTTGTGTGTGAGATACAGTTTTGAATAAGGTTTACCGTTTACTTTCACGCTTTGCACATAACGGTTTTTATCACTCACCTTAGGAGCTTTTACCACAATGTGCTTACCATTTTCAAGTGTAACGTTCATGTAAGGAAGATAGGGAGCCCCCAATACATACTGGTCGGTACCAGGACATACAGGATAGAAGCCTAATGCCGAGAAGATATACCATGCCGACATTTGTCCACAGTCGTCATTGCCACCCAATCCGCGTATATGGTTACGATACATTTTATTCATAATGGTGCGCAACCATTGTTGCGTCTTCCAGGGAGCCGATGTCCATGCATAGAGATAAGGTATATGATGACTGGGCTCATTGCCATGCACATATCCACCTACCAAGCAATCGGCCGTAATATCCTCATTATCCTTATAGTATTTTTCGGGCAAATCCATGTCAAACAGGTTGTCGAGTTTTTGCACAAACTGCTTGTCGCCACCGAAGAGGCTGATAAGCCCTTTTACATCTTGAGGAGCAGAGAACGAAAAGTTCCATGAATTGCCTTCAATAAATCCCTCGCCATAGGTCTGATAAGGATCAAGATCGGCTTTAAATGTACCATCAATACGTCGGGGCGAAGCAAAGCCTACCGTCGTATCAAAAGTGTTACGATAATATAAGGCACGTTTGGCAAAGATGTCTGCTATATCGTTACGCCCTAAAGCCTTTGCTGCAGCATAAATAGTGAAGTCGTCGTATGAATACTCAAGGGTGTTTGATGCAGCTGTTGCATATTTATCGAATGGCGCATAACCATATTTCATATAGTCGCCTACACTCTCATAGTAAGGACAAGTGGCCGTTTCAACCATCGCTTTGAGCGCTGCATCTCTATTAATATCGGCCCCTTTTACAATAGCATCTGACAATACTGATACAGCATGATATCCCGTCATACACCAGCCCTCATTGGCCATAAGGCTCCACACAGGCAATAGGTGATGCACGCTTTGCTGCTGATGTGCTATCATTGATTTAACCATATCGGTATTGCGGCTGGTTTTTAGTAGTCCCAACAACGGATGCTGCGCGCGATAGGTATCCCATAGCGAGAAGATGGTATAATTAGTAAAGTCTTTTGCCTGATGTATATTGCCATCAAGACCACGATACTGGCGGTCGACATCCATGTATACCGACGGATTAATCATAGTGTGATAAAGCGATGTATAGAGCATGGCCAACTGGTCTGACGTACCTGTACACTCTATTACATCCAGTTCTTTATTCCATTGCGCATCGGTTTCAGCATACACTTGCTCAAACGATTTTCCGCCCACCTCGCTTCTGAGGTTCTTTAATGCGCCCTCAGTGCTCACGGCCGATAGCGCCACTTTCACCACCAGTTCTTGCGATGTAACGTTGTCGAAATTAAAATAGGCCACAATGTCGCGACCTGCAATCTCGGGAAAATTCTCATGCAAACGCAACTTACCCATAAAGCCACGATACTTAGGCTTTTTCATATCGCGGTAGCCATAGCTTTTAATGGGCTTGCTCAGTGTAATGGCAAAATAAGTATAATTGCAATTGGCCCAACCATTGGTGATACGATAGCCAGTGAGCAAGGTGTCGTTTTCTACGCGTATGCTGCTCCACAACACTTTGCCATCATAATTATAAATGCCATGCAACATATCAAGAATAACACGCGAGTTGGCACCTTTAGGAAATGTATATTTATGTACACCTACACGCTGGGTAGCTGTAAGTTGAGCACGAACGCCTTCATCAGCAAGCATTACTTCATAATAGCCAGGGGCAGCCTTCTCAGTGTCATGATTAAATCGTGAGCGATAGCCAGCATCGGGATGAGTAGCCGTCCCTGGATTTAAACGCAGACGTCCTGTTTGTGGCATCAGCATTATATCGCCTAAATCGGAATGACCTGTACCACTGAGGTGCGTATGACTAAAGCCTACGATAGTAGGATCAGTATGCTGATAGCCAGCACAATATTCGTACACCTTTCCTTGATAACGTCCATCAACGTTCTGGGGAATGGTATCGGTTTCAGGGCTAAGCTGCACGATTCCAAATGGGGCACAAGCTCCTGGAAAAGTATGTCCCATTCCGCTTGTACCAATCATCGGATTTACGTAAGCCGTCAGCTTCTTGCCGTCAACAGCCGACACCGTTGCCGTACCAAGCGCGAAGAAGGCTGTTAAGATTACAACAAATTGTTTCTTCATAGATTCTAAATGCTTTTTATATTTATTTTTTATATTTATAATTGTGATTTGTGATATGTTTGTGTTATAATTTCTGTCAATATGAAGATGTGGTTTGCAAAAGATACGAATTAATATTATTTGCTTGTTTCCAGTCCGCTACGCTTAGGACGCTTGTAGCTACGGTAATCATCGAGCGGAATCTCAATATCGGGCTCGGCTAACTCGCCTTCTTGCGGCAAACAGAATTTCATATATCGTATGTTTAGTCCACGCTCTATCCACTGACTCTCATAATAGGTTTGTATGCCCAATATGGTTTGGGTTTGAGCATCAATACCCTCGGTATGATACAAATCTTCAGTACGGAACAACACTGGCAACGCGTTGCGCTCTACCATATATGTGGTGTATGTAAAAAGAAAATTAGAGTCGGTTTTCAAATGCACCACGCCTCCTTCTTTCAAGAAATGGCGATAACGGTTCATAAAGAAGGTGCTGGTAAGACGTTTGCGAGGATTTTTCATCTGTGGGTCGCTAAACGTAAGCCATATCTCGCTCACCTCGCCAGACGCAAAGAAGCGATCAATAATCTCAATATTGGTACGCAAGAAGGCAACATTCTTCAATCCCTCTTCTAAGGCCTGAGTAGCACCCGTCCACATACGAGCGCCCTTAATATCTACGCCAATGAAGTTGATATTGGGAAACAGTTTTGCCAATCCTACAGTATATTCACCTTTACCACAACCCAGCTCTAACACGATAGGATTGTCGTTCTTGAAATACTGTCTTCCCCACTCTCCCTTCATTTCAAAGGGTACATTATCAATCACTGAATAGGGGTATTGGAACACATTGCTATATCGTTCCATATCGGCAAACTTGGCCAGTTTTCCTTTGCTCATTTCTGTTATGCTCTGTTTTTTAATTTTATATTCATTATTTTCACATTCTCCTCTACCAACACGACATAGAGAAAAAGGTTTCTTTACATTACAATAAGGTGCAAATAGTTGTGCAAAGGTAGTGTAAATATATGGCAAGACAAAACAAATAAAGAAAAAAGCGAAAAAAAAGAAGAAAAACAAAAAACATTTGCTTACACGCTACGAAATATCAACGATATTCATTATCTTTGCACTATTAATACCGAAAAAATGCCTATAACAAGCCTTCGCTGGCTCATGAAAGGCATCACTAACTCGATTTTAAAATATAAACAACATAACAATGAACAATACTGAATTAATGAATCATGCAGCAGATAACATTAGAATTCTGGCTGTATCGATGGTTGAGAAAGCAAAGTCTGGACATCCTGGCGGTGCCATGGGTGGTGCCGATTTCATTAATGTACTCTTTTCCGAGTTTCTTACTTACGACCCGGAGAACCCTACATGGGAAGGTCGCGACAGATTTTATCTCGACCCAGGCCACATGTCACCGATGCTCTACTCGGCTCTTGCGCTGCAAGGAAAATTCTCTATTGAAGAACTAAAACAATTCCGCCAGTGGGGATCCGTAACTCCTGGACACCCCGAGCGCGACATTACACGTGGCATAGAAAACACATCAGGCCCCTTAGGACAGGGACACACTTTTGCAGTAGGCGCAGCCATTGCCGAGAAATTTCTCGAGGCACGACTGAGTCATACGATGATGCAGCATAAAATATACGCTTATATTTCTGACGGTGGCATACAAGAAGAGATTTCACAGGGCGCAGGTCGCATTGCGGGCTTGCTTCACCTGAACAACCTTATCATGTTCTACGATGCCAACGAGATACAGCTCTCTACCGAGTGTGATGCGGTAATGAATGAAGATACCGAGATGAAGTATCGTGCTTGGGGCTGGAATGTATTACACATCAACGGAAACGACCCTGAAGAGATACGCGCAGCCCTCATCCTTGCAAACAAGGAAGAGAAACGCCCCACCCTCATCATCGGCCACACCATCATGGGCAAGGGAGCCCGCAAAGCCGATGGCACAAGCTATGAACATAACGTAAAGACCCATGGTGCACCACTTGGTGGCGACGCCTATATAAATACGGTAAAGAACCTTGGTGGCAACGTTGAAGACCCCTTCATCGTATACGATGACGTAAAGGAACTTTATGCTAAACGCAATGAAGAACTGAAAAAGATTGTAGCCGAGCGTCACGCTGCAGAACAAGAATGGCGTAATGCCAATCCCGAGAAAGCAGCCCTCATGGACGAGTGGTTCTCTGGCAATGCACCCAAAGTAGACTGGAGCGCATTGGTACAGCCGCGCGATGCAGCCACACGTGCCGCCTCAGCTAACTGCTTGACAGTATTGGCTGAACAGGTAGGCAACATGGTATGCTCATCTGCCGACCTCTGCAACTCAGATAAGACCGACGGCTTCCTTAAGAAGACACACGACATCACCCCCAACGATTTCAGTGGTGCCTTCTTCCAGGCAGGCGTAAGCGAGCTCACCATGGCTTGCGTATGCATTGGTATGTACTTGCATGGAGGTGTTATCCCCGCTTGCGGCACATTCTTTGTCTTCTCTGATTATATGAAGCCCGCCATCCGTATGGCAGCCCTTATGCAGGTTCCTATTAAGTTCATTTGGACACACGATGCTTTCCGCGTAGGCGAAGATGGTCCTACCCATGAGCCTGTAGAGCAAGAGGCACAGATACGCTTGATGGAGAAACTTAAGAACCACAACGGAAACGACTCGGTACGCGTATTCCGTCCTGCCGATACAGACGAAGCTACCGTTTGCTGGAAGATGGCCGTAGAGAACATGGACACACCTACAGCACTGATCTTCTCACGCCAAAATGTAAACAGCTTGCCTGAAGGCACACAGTATGAAGAGGCACGCAAGGGTGCATACATTGTTGGTGGTTCTGACACTGAATATGATGCTATATTGTTGGCTTCTGGTTCAGAAGTTTCTACACTCGTTGCCAGCGCAGAACTGCTTCGCAAAGACGGCATTAAAGTGCGCATCGTAAGCGTTCCGTCTGAGGGATTGTTCCGCACACAATCAGCCGAATATCAGGAGCAAATTCTGCCTAAGGGCGCGAAAATATTCGGCCTCACAGCCGGACTTCCTGTTACTCTTGAAGGCTTAGTAGGTGCTAACGGTAAGGTTTACGGCCTTAACTCGTTCGGCTTCTCAGCTCCCTACAAGGTGCTCGATGAAAAATTAGGCTTCACCGCCGAAAACATCTACAACGAAGTAAAATCGTTTATTACCAAATAATAACATTAACCATTAACAAAACAGCCTATGGAAATCAAGACAGTGGGCATCGCTTGCGACCACGCAGGCTTTGCTTTAAAAAAATTTGTGATTGAATATCTTGAAGCTCACGGATATCAGTACAAAGACTACGGCACTTATAGCGACATGAGTTGCGACTACCCCGACTTCGGTCACGCTCTCGCTGAAGGCATTACAAGTGGTGAGGTATATCCTGGCATCGGCATCTGTGGAAGCGGTGAAGGCATAAGCATCACATTAAACAAGCACGCTGGCGTACGCGCAGGCTTGGCATGGTGCCCCGAAATAGGACAGCTCATACGTCAGCACAACGATGCTAATGTACTGGTTCTCCCTGGACGCTTTGTCGACAATAAGACAGCAGCAAAAATCATGGACAACTTCTTTACAACATCTTTTGAGGGTGGACGCCATGAACGCCGCGTAAAGAAAATCGACTTAGAAAAATAAAAATACTGCAAGGCCACTACGCCTGCAAACAAAGCAAAAGCCTCGCTCCGCACCTTCTCACACTATGAGAACACCGAAGCGAGGCTTTCTGCGCCACATAAAAACTCAAAAAGTGAAAGAAATGAAGGCGGTAGCAAAAAAAAGGTGCAAATATTTTTTGCCAATCAAGTGAATTTTAGTAACTTTGCAGCCGCTTATTATAAAGTGAATGGATGAAAAATGACAAAATGAAGAACCAGTACCGCGTGAATGAACAAATTCGCGTTCGGGAAGTGAGAATTGCGGGTGAGAGTGGCTCTACGGTCATGCCTACTCGCCAAGCATTAGAAATGGCTCGGGAGCAGGGCGTAGATCTCGTTGAGATTTCACCAAATGCGCAACCTCCAGTTTGTCGTATCATCGACTATAGCAAGTTCCTCTACCAACAGAAGAAACGTGCTAAGGAAATGAAACAAAAGCAGGTTAAGGTTGATATCAAAGAGATACGTTTCGGACCACAGACCGATGAGCACGACTATCAGTTCAAGCTCAAACATGCACAAGAATTCCTCAGCGAAGGCAATAAAGTGCGTGCCTACGTCTTCTTCCGCGGACGCTCTATTCTCTTCAAAGAGCAAGGCGAGGTATTATTGCTACGTTTTGCAAACGACCTTGAGGAATATGCAAAGGTAGAACAACTGCCAAAACTCGATGGAAAGAAAATGTTCCTCTACTTGGCACCCAAGAAAGCAGGTGTAGCCAAAAAGAGCCAACAGAAGATGGACCGCGAGAAGCGCGAGGCTGAAGCGAAGGAACAAGCTCAAGCCGAGAAAGAGCAGAACAATAACGGTGGACTGCTGGCAAACGCCAAAATAAGCAGCGAAGCTATGAAGAAATTGCAGGAAACTGCTGAATAACTTCTTTTCACCATACATAGAGATAACGAATACGAGAATGTGTGCGTAACGCCAGGTATATGCGTTGCCACCTTAATAAATAATTATAAAACAATAAAACAATGCCAAAAGTTAAGACAAATTCCGGTGCTAAAAAAAGATTTAGATTCACTGGTACTGGTAAGATTAAAAGACATCACGCTTACCACAGTCACATTCTGACTAAGAAGACCAAGAAGCAGAAGAGAAATCTGGTTCATCAGACAATTGTAGACAACAGCAACCTCAAACAGGTTCGTGACTTGCTCTGCCTCCGTTAATTTTTAGTCAAACTTTTAAAAAGAAAGAAAAACTATGCCAAGATCAGTTAATCATGTTGCTTCTAAAGCAAAGAGAACTCGTATTCTGAAGCTTACCAAAGGCTACTTTGGAGCAAGAAAGAATGTTTGGACGGTAGCAAAGAACACCTGGGAAAAAGGTTTGACCTATGCTTACCGTGACCGTCGCAATAAGAAACGTAACTTCCGTTCTTTGTGGATTCAGCGTATCAATGCTGCTGCACGCCTCGAGAACATGAGCTACTCAACTTTGATGGGTGCCCTGCACAAAGCTGGCATCGAAATCAACCGTAAGGTTCTTGCTGACCTCGCTGTTAACAACCCCGAGGCTTTCAAGGCTATCGTTGACAAAGTGAAATAAATTTATTTGATTAGAATAATCTATTCACAGTCATAATTACAGGGCTACACTTCATACAAGTGTAGCCCTGTTTCTGTATACATACAAACCTACAACACACATAACGCCTCATAACGCTGATAAATAAAAAAATATGAACAAATAAGCATAGAAATAACTTACATTTCCATTTTTTTTATTAATTTTGTGGCATATTTTTATTGATGCACAAACTCTCGAAATGAGTACAAACGATACGACTCATGTTATCGCCGCTACTGTGAACCAACTGTCAGAAGCCAATTCGCTAAAAGGTTTGTTCCACCAACATCGCGACGGAAATCCTTTACCTTCGGGCACGGCGCTCGAAGAAATTGTCCAATTATCACGTTCTATCCTTTTTCCTGGCTATTATGGCAACTCTTCGGTTTGCACAAAAACCATACGTTATCATATCGGAGTAAATGTTGAACGGCTACACACATTGCTAACCAGCCAGGTGCAAGCAGGCCTATGCTTCAATACCCCAGACGAAGAATGTGTATTATGCTCGCACAACATAGCCATCGCCAACAAGGCAGAGGAAATATCACTTCAACTCATAGAACGTCTACCAGCATTACGCCACATTTTGGCAACCGATGTTGAAGCAGCATTTAATGGTGACCCCGCAGCAGAAAACTTTGGAGAAATCATCTCATGCTACCCTGTCATCAAGGCGCTTACCAATTATCGTATAGCACACGAGCTATACTTGCTAGGTGTGCCCCTTATTCCACGCATGATAACAGAGATGGCACACTCAGAAACAGGCATCGACATACATCCTGCTGCCACCATCGGTAGTTATTTCACCATCGACCACGGCACAGGCGTTGTTGTAGGTGCCACTTGCATCATTGGCAACAATGTTAAGCTTTACCAAGGCGTAACCTTAGGAGCCAAGAGTTTCCCGCTAGATGAGAACGGCAACCCTATTAAAGGCATCCCCCGCCACCCCATTTTGAAAGACAATGTCGTGGTATATGCCAATGCCACAGTGTTAGGACGCATCACCATTGGCGAAGGCTGTATTGTAGGTGCTAACGTATGGATAACCGAAGACATGGAGCCATACACAACAAAATACTACACCAATAGCGGCAACAACAGCAAATAAGAAAACATACATTACATAAAGATAAAGACAAAGAAAAATAAAAATGAACGAATTCGAACTCATTGCCAAAACATTCATGGGCCTAGAACCCGTGTTGGCAAAAGAACTGACAGCACTGGGCGCCAACAACGTACAGATAGGACGCCGTATGGTGTCGTTCACTGGTGACAAAGAAATGATGTATCGCGCCAACTTCCAGTTGCACACCGCCATACGCATTTTAAAGCCCATCTGCCATTTCAAGGCAGCATCGGCCGATGATGTATATAACGAGGTACAGAAAATAGACTGGAGCCAATATATAGAAAAAGGCAAGACATTCTCTGTCGACTCAGTCGTCTACTCAGAAGAGTTCCGTAACTCACGCTTCGTAACCTACAAGGTAAAGGACGCTATCGTTGACCAGTTCCGCGAGAAGACGGGCACACGCCCCAATATTTCGGTTGCTAACCCTGATATCCGTCTGAACATTCATATCGCAGAAGACAAAGCTACCCTATCCCTCGACTCTAGTGGCGAGTCGTTACATCGCCGTGGTTACCGTCAAGAATCAGTAGAAGCCCCCCTCAATGAGGTATTGGCAGCAGGTATGATTTTAATGTCGGGTTGGAACGGCGACACCGACTTTATCGACCCTATGTGTGGTTCAGGAACATTACTTATCGAGGCAGCCCTCATCGCTCACAACATGAGCCCTGGCATCTTCCGTAAAGAGTTCGCCTTCGAGCGCTGGAGCGATTTCGATCAAGATCTGTTTGACAGTATCTACAACGATGAAAGCCAAGAGCGCGAGTTCAAGCACCACATCTATGGCTATGATGTTGATATCAAAGCCGTTAACACGGCACGCCTCAATGTGCGTGCAGCAGGTCTCACCAACGACATCACTGTTGAAGAAGCCGACTTTAAAGATTTTAAGAAGCCTACAGAAAAGAGCATTATTATCACCAATCCGCCCTACGGCGAACGCATCTCTACCCCCAACCTGTTGGCCACATACAAGATGATAGGCGAACGTCTGAAACACGAATTTATGGGCAATGAGGCATGGGTGCTGAGCTATCGTCAAGAATGTTTCGAGCAGATAGGTTTAAAGCCTTCTATCAAGATACCTGTATACAATGGATCGCTTGAGTGCGAATTCCGCAAGTACAGCATTTTCGATGGCAAGATGCGCGACTTCAGATCAGAAGGTGGCGTAGTAAAAACCGATGATGAGAAGCGCCAGATGGCCGAGAAACATCGCTTTAAGAAGAACCGCGAGTTTAAAAAACGTCTCGACGAAGACGAAGAAAATGCCGAGGCCGACATTCGCTCATTTAAGTTCCACTCATTAGAACGTACACGCGGGGGTGAACGCCGCAGTAGTTTCGATGGTGAACGCTCAAAATATGGCGAACGTCGCGAGCGCAAATCATTCGATCGAGACAATAGTAGAGGACGCGGTGAAAAACGCTTTGATAAAGGCAACAAGCGCTTCGACAAAGGAGGCAAGCGCTTCGACAAAGGTGGTAAACGTGGCGGCTTCAGAAAGAACGACTATAACGATGAAGACTAAGCCTCTCGTCATTAACATAAAGTAAATAGATACATTTTATGAAACAGTCATTATATAAACTGGCACTGGCAACCATGATAACCTTATCATCTACCGCGGCCACACAAGCCCAAACACTGGGCTGTGTAGATGCACAGAAAGGCGACAAGTCGTTCACACTTGAAGACCTCAACTTTGGTGGCAAGAACTATCACAACATGTCGCCCAAAAACCGCTGGTGTACATGGTGGGGCAACCAGCTGGTGCACCAAGATGCCGATGCTTGCTATCTTGTTAACAAGACGACAGGCAAAGAAACAAAACTGTTCGGCAAAAACGACATCAACCAATGGATTGCACCCACACGCGACATCAAAGTACACTCGTTGTATCAAACATCATTCCCCTACGCTAACAAAAGCATCGTAGTGGTGAACACGGGAAGCAAGATATACACCATCGATTTCAAGAAACACGCATTGCTGTCAGAACACAACTTTGAAAACGGCGAAAACATACTTGAAACCTGTCCGGCAAGCGAAGCTGTGGCTTACTTAAAAGACAACAACCTGTATGTAACACGCGGTTTGAAGGTATGGCAACTAAGCACCGACGGTTCACGCGATATTGTTTACGGACAAAGTGTACATCGCGACGAGTTTGGTATACGTAAAGGAACATACTGGAGCAACGATGGCGAAAAGCTTGCCTTCTATCGAATGGACCAGAGCATGGTGACCGACTATCCTCAGGTCGACATTCCTGAAATAGGCTTCAACCATCCCGAGACACAGTCGTGCATTGCTACTGCAGCTCCCGACAAATATCCTATGGCAGGCGAAACATCGCATAAAGTTACAATAGGCGTTTTCAATCTCAATACAGGCAAAACTGTATATCTTCAGGCTGGCGACCCCACCGACCGCTACTTCACAAACATAAGTTGGAGTCCTGACAGCAAGACAATTTATATGTTTGAGCTGAACCGCGATCAAAACGATTGTCACCTTGTAGCCTACAACGCTGAAACAGGCAAGAAACAATGCGAGCTATACCACGAAACCGACGAGAAATATGTTGAGCCCCAGAACCCTATCGTGTTCCTACCTTGGGATAGCAACAGCTTTATCATGCAAAGCCGCAAGGATGGCTACAACCATCTGTATCTCTGCACCTTAGGAAAAGAGAACAAACTGAACATACGCCAACTAACAAGTGGCAAATGGGAAGTAATGGATATGCTGGGCTTTAACACAAAACGCAAAAGCATCATCATTGCCTCAAACGAGTTGTCACCCATACAGTGCAACATCTTTGCTGTTGATGTAAAGAGCGGCAAACGCACCTTGGCCGATGATGGAGGTAAAGGATGGCACAACGCACTGCTCAGCACCAGTGGCGAATATGTGTACGACAACTACTCTACCCCATCCATTCCTCGAAAGATTGCCATTGTTAACACAGCTAACGGAAAGGCAACACCCTTCTTTACTGCCGAAGATCCTTGGAAAGGTTACAACGTGCCCGAATACAGCATGGGTTCAATTAAAAACGGCGATACTGAATTATTCTACCGCATGGTGAAACCCATCAACTTTGATAGCACGAAGAAATATCCCGTAGTGGTATATGTGTATGGCGGACCACATGCTCACAATGTCGATGCTCGCTGGCACTACAGCAGCCGTAGCTGGGAGACCTACATGGCACAGAAAGGTTACTTGTGCTTCATCCTCGACAATCGCGGAAGCGAACATCGTGGTAAAGAATTTGAACAAGCCACCTTCCGCCAATTAGGTCAGGTTGAGATGGAAGACCAAATGAAAGGGGTTGAATATCTTAAAACACTTCCATATGTCGATGCCGACCGCATTGGCGTACACGGATGGAGTTTCGGTGGCTTCATGACCATCTCGCTCATGACCACCTACCCCGATGTATTTAAGGTGGGCGTAGCAGGTGGACCTGTTATCGACTGGCACTGGTACGAGGTAATGTATGGCGAACGCTACATGGACACACCACAAACCAACCCCGAAGGCTACAAGAAGACATCGCTGCTGTATAAGGCAAAAAACCTTAAGGGTAAATTGCAAATTATACAGGGATACAACGACGTTACAGTAGTGCCCCAACACTGCCTGTCGTTCCTCAAAGCATGTATCGCAGCTGGCACCCAGCCTGATTTCTTCATGTATCCTGGCGAGCCCCACAACATGCGCGGACATCAAAGTGTGCACTTGCATGAACGCATCACACAATATTTTGAAGATTATCTGAAATAATCGTCATACGTTTCAACCACGAAACAACAATTGAGAAAAAGGCTGAACATCATATATTCGATGTTCAGCCTTTTTTATTTCCAGCATATAAAGATGCGCTTAATTGTTGTCATTGCCGAAATATCGCCGCTACCACCTCTTTATCGGCGGGTAGCCAATCAACGCCCATCAGTTCATCAGCCTTCAGCCATCGCGCTGCCTCAGCCTCTACAAGTTGCAACTCGCCTTTCACCACGTGGCATATAAAACATAACATATGTAGATGAAAGGATACATAGTCGTAGTCGACTGTGCAGAGCAATTTGTCGATAGAAATATCTACAGCCAACTCTTCGCGTATCTCTCGGCGCAAAGCCTCCTCTGGTGTTTCGCCAGCCTCAATTTTTCCACCAGGAAACTCCCACCCATCTTTATATTCGCCATAACCACGTTGTGTGGCCAAATATTTGCCATCGTGAACAATGATGGCAGCTACAACATCTATCGTTTTCATACACTCTAAAGTTATACAGCCTTTATAAATTTTGCCATGGCAGGTTGCTTCAGCTGCCATTCAATATTCATTGGAAAATTGCCGTGCGAACTTACATAGTCAACCAACCCCATGCAATAATAAGGACTGGTATTGCCATATCCGTCTTTTTTATCTTCGCGTACAAACAGCAAGAAGCGCCTGCCATTATTGCATTGGTTTACATATCTTGCACCTGCATTGGCATGCGACATGGTGTTTTGCGATTGCCAGTGAAAACGACGCTCACTGATAAAATAATCGTTATAATTGGTTGACGGCGAAAAGTCTTTTTCTGATTTATTCAGCGTAACGAGAAACAATTCTATATTGCTCTCGTCAATAGAAAACACACCTGCCGCCACGCCCTGCATACGCTTATCGGCCGTTTGTCGTCCGAACAGCGCAAACACTTCTTCTCGGGTATAGCAGCCGTATAGTTCAAGGCCTTCGGGCAATCCAGCCCCCATGGGATAAGTTTTAAATTCAAGATTTTCGTGCAAATAATCAATAAGTTCTGCAATCTCTTGCTTAAGCAAAGGATAGTTGTCTACCTTATACAATGCTTCGTATATATTATCAAACCCAAGCTTGCTAATTTTTTCTTGAAACAGAGCATAATAAAGCATAATAGCAAACCTATCATCAGCATTGCTCACTCCTGTATCATTAGTATCATCCAGTTTGCAGCCATTCGCAATAAAACGTTTGATAAACCGTAAAAATGCCACCGAATTAATATGGGTAAGATTACCTATTCCTTTCATCAAACGCTCGCCTATTGCATCATGTTCTATTGGTTGACATTTGCCTGCCGCACTTTTCAGTGTGGTCCAACAGTTGTTACCCTTATATATCAGCCGAACATCTTGACCACAGTTTTCAACAAACTGAGCCAAGGTAGGCACTGTATCATAGGCCATCAGCTCTTTAATCAGTCGGCGTGTGTTATAAATGGCGCTATGTATGTTGTTCAAGATATAGCTCTTAGCCTTGCTCTCCATATAAATTGAGCATCCATGAGGCAATAATGTAAAGCCATTGGCCACCTGTTCTTCAATGCTACGGTCTTTACGCAAGCATAAGGAACGAAAACGGCTACTAAAGTCATACTGTTTATTTACCTGTGCCACAAAATCAAGAACAGTAAGAAAATCTTTGCCTGCACTAAGACGTAAACCACGGCCTAACTGTTGAAGGAAAATAGTCAAACTGTCGGTAGGTCGAAGGAACAGCACCGTATCAATTTCAGGAATATCGACACCCTCGTTGAAAATATCTATTACACACAGATAGTTGATGCGGCCTGCAGCCAAATCGCGGTTTAGCCTAACGCGGTCGTCGTTGCTTGATGCAGAGGTAAGCGCAGCTGCTTGCAAACCGCTTTGGCTTAACTGTTCAGCCATGAACATGGCGTGACGTTTATCAGAACAGAAGCAAAGAGCATGACATTTAGTTTCGTCAGGCAGATACTCGTGCAGTTTCTCTACGATAAGTTTTACACGCTCGCTGTTGCAAAGACAATCACTTAGTTTTGATAGTATATATTTACCATTGTTCCATAGTTCACTGCCAGAAATGTCAAGCGGGTCAGTGATGCAAAGATATTGGAAAGGCGTGAGCAGCCCCTCGTCAAGTGCTTGGGGTAGCCGTATCTCAGCACTTATCTTTCCACCAAAGTCAGGCAGTAGGCTCTGTCCGTCCATACGTTCGGGCGTAGCTGTGAGGCCCAGCAATATCTTTGGGCGAAAGTGGTCTACAATAACACGATAACTTGTGGCAGCAGCATGGTGTGCTTCGTCAATAATAATGTAGTCGTAATAATCGAAACCAAGGTTACGAAAGACATCAATATTATTGTTCAGCGTGGCAACAGACACAAACAAATTACTCATACTATCTTCGGGGTGACAGTTGCCTACCCACAACTCGCCAAAGTTGGCATCGCCCAGCACACTACGAAAGGTGCGTAACGATTGTTTCAATATTTCTTCACGATGAACAACAAACAGTAAGCGGTTGTGTTGTGGGTGCAACTGTCGAAAGCGTTTATAGTCAAATGCCGATATCACGGTCTTTCCTGTGCCCGTTGCAGCAACAACAAGGTTTCGATAGAGATGGTTTTCGTCACGTTCCACCTGCAAACGGTCAAGAATAATCTTTTGGTGTGGAAGAACCTGATAGCGTGCATATACTTCAAGTGCCGAACTGGTGTTACGACTTTTCTGTAACGCTAATTCACGCCGAAACTTTTCTATTCCGCCCACACTGAAATCTTCAAAATTCTCGCTATGCCAATATCTTTCGAAGGTAGCAAGCGCCGACTTTATGATATGTGGGTTCTCAACATTCGTCACACGCAAGTTCCACTCCAACCCTTCGGTTTGAGCCGAATGTGATAAGTTAGACGACCCTATATAAGCTGTGCTAAACCCTGAGTTTCGAACAAAGATATACGATTTGGCATGAAGGCGCTCTATTGTCGTGTTATACGATATTCGTATCTCTGTATTTGGTAGTTGTGAAAGACGTTCAACAGCCTTTGCTTCGGTTACGCCACAATAAGTAGTAGTAATAACGCGAAGTCGATGGCCCTCTTTTTTACAAAAATCGGCCAATTGGTTTAGCATCATTCTTATACCTGACATGCGTAAAAACGATACAATGATGCAGATTTCATCAGCCGAAGCAATATCTCGCATAATCTCTGAACCCAGCGACAAAGATGACTGGCCTCCTGTAAACAGATTGCTTACACGAAAGCCTGACAGCGGACGAACGATATCTTTCTTCGTTTTCTTCAGTTCGGTATCACGCTGTTTGCTTACAACGGCTGAAAGAAGTTGCGGAGCGGCAGCAAGCATATCAACATCGTCAATATCAGCCGACGCTAAGATACGATTCGTGAATTCTATCTTTTCTTCAACGCTAACATCAGTATCTTCCAGCTTACGACGTATAGAGTGAGCCAGAAAATCAGCAAGCAACTTTGCCGACTCAGCAGCATCTATCGGTTCTGTCTTACAGACCCCTCCTTCAGCTTCTGTTTCTTTCATGTCGGCCGTTAGACGACTGCTGATAAGATTTTCGTAAACACCTTCTTTTAATTTCATAGATTTACGTTTTCGCTTAGGCACTCACTTAATATTGATGGTAATGCCCGTGAAAATAATGTTTAAATGATGCTCGGCAGATGAGACACATGGCTCAATCTGTTTAAAATACAAATATAATCATTTCTTGCGACAATGCATAATGATTGCCGAGCATTTAACAATTAAGTAAGAACGTTTAAGGGGCATCAATGCTGCTTGAGGTTTGCCATGAGAAAAAAATGCTATGAAATAGAATCTTTGCAAAAGACGATGCGCTGCACAAATATGTTAAATAATGTATTAAAACAGAAGTTATCAAACCATACCTTTCATTATCTCATAAAATTTTCTTAACTTTGCACCCGCTTTTGGGGTTCCGTAGCTCAGTTGGATTAGAGCAACAGCCTTCTAAGCTGTGGGTCCTGGGTTCGAACCCCAGCGGAATCACTTTGTGACCCCATGCGGGTCACCAAGAAACGAAATTTCAAATTGAAAGAAAGAGGACTTTTACATAACGTAAAGTCCTCTTTTCGCGTATAATAGGCTGATTTTCAGTGGAAAATCTATTTTCTATATTAGGTTATTTAGAGGTTAACATTATTGTCTAACATCACGGTGGAATTCTGCTATGAGTACAGAAGAGGACATAATGTGTGACACGATGAGCCCAAAATGCGTTACACATTGCGTTACACGTTACGCAAAATGCGTTACACATTTTGAGAGTTTGCGGTACAAATCATCTAAATAACCTTATTTCTGCCTTGGGAGCATATTGTTTCTTTGATAACAAGCCAAAGGCATTGCAAGGATACTGCATCAAAGACACGAAGCTACTTTCATTGTTCTAAGGACAGAATAATCTCTTTCGATTCTTTATATATAGCCCATGTCTGATGGCATGGGAAGAGAATTCGTGTATCTGTCTTCACAGGCAACTAATCGCTATTGGTACAGAAGTGTGGCGAGGTGGTTAAGCAAAGCCTCGTTCTTGGTGTGAAGAAAGCCCTGATAGTAGTTGTCGGCATAGATGAATGTCGAGAACGGTACTGCTTGGAAGTCGGCTGCTATTGCAGTTGCTCTTCTGATTTTGGTGATGCGAACCGGCAATGGAGCGAATTGCCGTAAGAAATCCAAAGAAGCCGTGGCTGCTTGCACTTGTCTGATGGTGAGCGTAGCCTCCTGCTTGGGCGTATGTCGCTGCTTCACAAGATAGCTGCCGTCATGCGTCTTACACAACACCCTTATGTCTGCCCATTTGAACAGACAGAGGGTGAGAATTTCTTCCATTGGCAGATCATGCGAGAGTTGCGTGAAGAAATACTGGAGTTGGCTGTCAGATAGTGACTGCCAATCTTTGGGGACTGATAAGTTAAATGTGTGTATCATGGCACAAAAATAACATCTGATTAGTAATTCGAGAAAGACAAAAATGACAAATAGTATATATAAACAATGGATTTTTTGTCATTATATTGGCACTTTGGATTTTAAGCAGTAATTTTGCAGATTATGAATCAGAACTTAAAGTTTGCCACTAATATAGAAGAACAAATCACCAAACTTGTTGAGAGAGGAATGGTGATAGAGGACATAGAGAAAGCCAAAGAAAACCTGTTGGATATAGGATATTTCCGATTAGGTTTTTACTGGTTTCCTTTTGAGAAATCATACCCACGTAAACAAAAAAGAGACCATATATTTAAAGATGGAACGAAGATTGACTATGCAATTCAGTTGTATTATTTTGACTTTGATTTGCGTAATTCTTTTCTCCGTTACATAAGTCGTGTAGAAATAAACTTCAGAACGAAGTTGATTTATATGGCTTCAAACAAGTATAAGGAGGATCCTTTTTGGTATGTTAACAGCAAATATGTTGAGAAGAGTTTCTTGAATAGTAAAGCCTTTCAAGATGCCATTCGTGATGCAAATACAGAAACGATTGTAAAACAAGACTTGAACAGATATTCCAGAAGCCACGCTCCTGCATGGAAAGTTCTTGAATATTTATCTTTTGGAGTAGTCATATCTCTGTTTGACAATCTTAAGGACGGTGGATTAAAACATGCAATATCAATGGAATATGGTATGGGCTCTTCCACTCAGTTCTCCAACTATATGAATACCATTCGTCGTTTGAGGAATTTCTGCGCCCATGGCAAAGTCCTTTACGATACAAACCTTCCTGTAGCAATAAGTAATGGACCTGCAGGAGATTTGGGCAGTCGTAAGACCATGCTATCCGGAGCATATTATATACTGAAGTATATCCTCGGTAAGGTGTCAACCAACCGTCAGCACGATTTAGTAGACGATATGCGTAGGGCATTTGACAATGTTGAATTTGAAATCGTAAAGAAGATAATTTGTGATAATTCAGGATTTGACATTAACACGTTATAAGAAAAAAAATAGTTTAGTTGATAAACAAAGATATAAAAAGTTTGTTATTTCAAAAATTCGTTGTATCTTTGCAACGGATTAAGCCAGTGCACTTGATATGCTATATGCTATCATACTGCACTATAAAAGAAACTGACAAGGGGATTGGCAATGCCAACCCCTTATTTTTTTGTTTAGAAAAAGTAGCCTCCTGCTTGCTTTTTATTTTTATATCCATGGTCTTCAAAGAGTTTGGCGGTGTCAGACTGTTTCCATTCAGCGAATACGTTGCCTTTGGCTAAACGTATGCTGTTCACTATGTCGATGATGCTTGGTATCGGATATTCCCCGATGCGGAGGATGGAGAACTCGATGGCAGAGATGCGCTGATACATACGCTTGTATTGAGCGGTGTCGAGAGTCATATTCCACTTGTTGAGAGCGTTGGCCGTGCGAAGCATGTCCATGAGTTCGGGACTGAAAAACTCCGTTTCGAGGCGGTGCTCAATGGTGAGTAACTTGGCACGAGTGTCCTGATATCGCAGCCAGATATGGTCAGCAAAGCCCAGCTGGTGCACGATGTCGAGCGTGGGGAACATCGTGGCAGCGAAGTAATTGAACTGCTCCGAAGCAGTCCAATGATGAGCGTCCGGAAGCATGGTGAGGATAACGGCAAGTGCATCGTCGCGCTGCTTTTCGAGAGAAAGAAGAAGTCTCTCGATGCGCTCCTTAGATGCCGGTATCACATTCTGATACATCTGGCAAGTGCTCAGTGTCTCGTCAGACTCGATGAGGTCGATGATATTATACGGCATCTGGTTGTCGCCTCCCCACGGGATGTACTTCATCTTGTCGTTGATGATGATTGGTGCGATGTTATGCTCCTCCTTAAAGACTTCAGATGTCTTGGAGGTGAAGGCTGCGGAGGCATGGGTGCCGGGGATGGTGACAACGGATGTCGGTGGGATAAATGAAAAATCGCTCATATCTTGCTTTTTTAGGGCAAAGATATGAGCGAATGGGAGGTGGGGAAAAGACAAGGCTAATTCTTAACTCCTTAGGAATTATATGCTTTTATATTAAAAGGCTAATCTTTAATACGTGAAAATCAATCGTGGTTTATACGAAAAGTTCTAAAATAACGTTATTCCATTAAATCATCTGGGTTTAATATATGATTAACTAATAATTTTAGACAAAATGAAAAAGACAATATCACCTATTCTCTCAATCGCTCTTTTTACAACCCTCATTCTTCTATTTCTGATACACTTTCAGAGAGTAGACGCACAATCTATTTATAAATGCGATAATGAGAAACACATCTGTTACAAAAACTCTGATGGGAAAACAATAGTGAAGAGCAAGAAATACACAATAGCGTTTACAGACACTATAACGTCCATCGGTTTTGTAGGTAATAGAAAAGGTAAAATCATCGGTATAGACAACCATGGAAAGGAGTTGTTTGAGGTATATAAGATAGACAATGGTCCAGACTGCGTTAGTGATGGCTTGTTTAGAATTATTGGGAAAAATGGCAAAGTGGGGTTTGCCGACACTTGTGGCGTTATCGTAATACCACCTGTTTTTTCTTATGCCACTCCATTCCTTGATGGAGAAGCCAAGGTAACTTTTGAGGGCGAAGAACAAAAACAAGGAGAGTATCAATATTGGGAAAGCAATCAATGGTTTTTGATAACGAGTCCGAACTTGTTAGATCATAGTATGAACGAGATGGCTACATCTACTAAATTTGACACGCCAACATTGACAACGGAGGAAAAGCACAAAGTCAAGGAACTGGCTGCACAAGCCCCTGATAGCATAAAAACATGTTTCTCCTTTTTGCTTTACAAATGGAATTACGCAATAACCCATAATCGTGAAATGCTCTTGAGCTCAAATACATATTCGTATTCAAAGTTACCCGAGTTCCACTATTTGAAATCCATGGGGAAACAGATAATACCGCTTATCATGGAACAACTTATTGATCCATCAAATTTTCATCTGTTGGTTCTTTATGAAGCTGTGCAAGAAGATAGCAGAAAGATTGTGAAAGACCACACCGGAGGCGAACAGAACAGAGCCATAATGAATGTGAAAAGATGGCTTGGCAGTAAGTAGTGATTCGCATTGAAAACTGTAGATATTTGTCTTAATCCAGCAGTTTCATTCGATTTTTATCTTCCAAATGTTTTCAGGTGTCTTCTCTGTTTGCAAAGGGACTTGCTCTATCGAATGTGCCGTTGCTTTCTTTCTCTTTTTGTTTTGTCTTGTTTGTTTTCTGAAACTTTTAAAGAGAAAGTTTCTTCCCATGCCATTGCCAAAAATCACATCCAATGGTTCGCCAGTATCTTTCCATATCCTGACCTTGGCAGCATAGTCAAATGCAAATCTGACAGCCGTGCTGTCATATGTAAAAACCACTTCATAATACGCTTTCCCAAACTGTTTTCTTATTTTGCGATGATTGTCACCATAGTCGTCCTTTTGGAAAATCCGCATTTCAGATATTTCAGCACCTTTGAAAAACGGAACGTATGCAGGACCAAAGGTATTGGCGACACTCCTTGCGGCAGTTATAAGTGCATCCTTTTGGCAGACATCAGCACAACTGCTTGAAGCCAATGGCTGGGCAGATAATGTCGTAACCATCAGAAAAGCGATTGGTAAGAGGAAACGCTTTTTCATAATCACTTATTTGGTATGGCACATTATTCGTACAAACAGCGTTTCATTGTTTCGTAATTGTAAATTTCAATTTCTGGAGTCCTTTTTTGTATACATTGGCCAAGATGAGAAAATACTGCAGTTTCTCGCCTGAGTTCATCTTTTTTGTAATATACTCAAATTCGCTTTCCGGTATTACATCCTTAAACAACGGGCCGCCGTCCTCATTGTACACCAACCTTATATCGTCTGTCAGCGGAGAAATGACGTATGAGCAATACGCCTGATATGGGATGCTATTGAATTTGACCCAGTTGTCATCGCCTTTATCCAGAACATTTTCTACGTATATCCTGCTATGTTCATAAGAAGGCTTTGTCCACCCATTGCCTTTATAGATATTTCCTTCGCCATCTACGATATAGTTGTCTTCTGTCTCGTATTTGTTGTACGGGCACAGCTCCTGATACTCAATGTCGCTTTCTGACTTTACACTATTGTCGGTTGGATTTTCCGTCTCTTTGACGAGTTTGTCTTGAACAATTTTGACGAGTAAATATTTGTGGCTATAGCCGTCAGCGGGCGGATTGGCAATTGTAGTCATCTTTACCCGCAATTCATACTCATGCCCTTTTACATAAGTGAAACCCTCGATACGATATAGACCAAGATGTTCCCATTCGCCATTTGGATTATCAAACTTTACAAGCATACATTCCTCTGGGGTAGAGTTAAATCCGTAACTTTCACCCGTTTCAGAAGAAACATATATTGTTATCTCCTTGACGGAATCTTTTTTCTCGTCATCATCGCTGCTGCAACTTGAAACAGCAAAAACTGCAAGTAGCAGGAATAAAAGGTTTAAAGTCTTTTTCATTTTACGTTTAATTGTACTACTTAAAATAAACGGTAGATTTTGAATACATTGCATGAATTATTGCATTTTTTCAAATGCCCGATACATATTCTATAAAACCACAAATATACAATATCAGCCATGCAAACACAAATGTTGATTTTGTTACAAAAAAAGATACTTTTTGTGACACACTACATATACACCTCAATCCCATTCACCTCAAATATACACACATCTCGAAGCTGCCGGATTTCGTTAGAGTCCAGCAGCTTCATTCGTCTTGTGCCTTTTGATAAGGCGGGCTACGTCTCAGCATAACATTCAAGCATTGCTTGATGTTCTGCCTTCGACTTGCACCGTCTTTGTAGAAGTCATATTTGAGGGAGTTGCAGAGTATAGGATTACGAGTCCATGGCTGGCTTGCAATGAGAAATTTGCAGCCTTCAAATTTCTCATTGGTTCTGTTTGCATTAACTGATTTCAAAAGCTTATTCATTGTAATGTTGATTTCTTACAAAGAAATACATTTTATTGCAGAAATCAATGAGATGTGGGGATAAATTAAAAAAGGAAAAGCCTTTGCGCTACGGAGTGCAGGGCAAAGGCTGTATAGAAAAAATTAAGTGGAATATTCAAAAGCTAAAATTGTGTATATAGAGCGTACTGTGGAAATATTTCCTTTTTCACTATAAAACTATATATCAATATTTTAAAGATCTTTTGAGCCAGTATTATATAGGAACTGATATATAAGATCATCTTCATATGTTACAGATGATGTTACTTGAACCTTTTCCCATTTATTTGTTTTGTTGTTTAACCAACTTACACTCTCAACTATTAGTGCAGCTGTAGTATTATAGCTACTATCTTGGTCTTGGATAATTAAAGAATGGTTAACGTTTTCTTTACCTTTAGGACGCACATAGCTAACACTATAACTATCATTCTCTATGTCTATGATTACTGCCTTGTAAGAAACATTATCAGTTGTTACATATTGCTTTAGATAAGGACCCATCAAAAATGGAACATCTTTGTTCATATTACAATCTATACCAAGTTCTTTACATTCAATTTGGTATATAGATTTATTTGCTGTGGAAATATCCAATGTAACAGTTCTTCTTTCTACATCTTTATCATTATAAACAACTAATACGCAAGTAACTTTATATTTCTGGAGATTTAAATTAGATAATCCAGCATGCGCATAGGAAAACATACAAAACAATAGAAAAATTAGAAAAATTCGTTTCATAAGGAATCCCTGAATTTGTGTCGGGCACAACTTTTTGTTAGTAATAATTATTTTTGCAAAGGTAAAAAAATAATCTTGATGAAAAATTTTTGAACATTTATTAACTTTTTCTTTAACATTGTTATCACACGCCACCAATTGCAATTGGGTATAAATCGTGCTGTGGGAACTTCTCGCGGCCGATATAGAGAGTATCGAAGGCATCAGTGCCGTCGGTACGGTGTTCGAGAAGATCTTTGTTCTCACCAAAAGGTGCAGATGAAGCGAAGCGTAACAGGAGATGAAGCTGATGGCTGCTGCCCACAAAGGAAAAGCCCTTGTCCTACGTTGGTTGGGCACAAGACAAAGGCTTTATATGAAAAGGCGGATTAGAAGTGTTTCCGCTTCAATAACAATATAGTCCTTGGATACTTTTACATTTTACTAATATCATCATCAAGTTGTT
>OIWS01000367.1_pt1 | contig 61138 bp, 58 predicted proteins | sample 1587611 | NCBI WGS metagenome assembly OIWS01 (sample SAMEA3888919, study PRJEB22519) | human gut metagenome | biome: human gut; feature: human-associated habitat; material: faeces | place: Denmark | collected 2010 | reverse complement strand
TCCTTGAAATACGTCAGTATTCCTGCGAAAAAATGTCTTGCTCAGCGCAAAAATTCCTCGCTGCCGGGCACATCATGAGTTTTCAGATACACCCTAGGGACAATGGTGCATTCGATACACGGCGCGGAGAGCGGACGAAAAAACATGGAAATTTTGATCAGGGACTTGGGCGGGAAGACCGTGATGGCAGGAAGCAAAACGGGAGAGATCGCGGCGAAAAGTAGAATGCCGAGATAAGGATTTTGCACGCAGGACGATTCGGAATGCCGGACGCCATGCGTGATCGGCTTGGAGTTGCACGAAAAACGATGTTGTTAACCCTATGAAAGATGCACCGGAGCGGTCGGAGGGCTGGGGCGTTGGAGGAGAAGGTTGGAGCTTTTTGCGGGACGGAAGGCGGGGCGGAAAATCTAACCTTTGGTTAATGGCGGACAGGGACAAAAGCCGCTATGCTAAAGAAAAGAATGTACGCAGGTTCCGCCAACAGAGCGGGACGCGGAAGGAGGACGGGAAATGCAGTCTGGGAAAAGGAGCCGGGCAGGCGTGATTTTGCTCGGGATTGGTGCGGTGTGTCTGCTGCTGCGGATTGTGACGAAGGGGCCGGGCTGGACGCTGGGCGCGGTGGTATTTTTACTGATCGGTGCGCTGGCGAACAAAAATGGTAAAAAAAAGAATGCAAAATTGCAGGAGCCGCTGGTGCAGGAAGCGGTTGCAGCGGTATTTCCTGCGGCAAACTATGTGGCAGAGAGCGGCATCGGCTATGAGGAGGCGCGGAATGCAGCCATTGCGGTTGCGGGCGGCTACGATGCGGTGACGAGCAGCGATGGTGTGCGGGGGACGTATCGCGGGGTGCCGTTTACGCTGGCGACGGTTCGGCTCGGCCGGCGGGAACGGGAGCGGGACGAGCAGACCGGGCTGGACTATGAACGGGAACTGCCGGTATTTTGTGGGTCGTGGCTGATGCTGCGCACGGAGCCGTTGCCCGGCACGGTTCGGCTGAGCACGCGAACTTCGCTGGATCGGGTGATCCGCACCGGCAGGAAAAGCGGAAACGAGGAATTTGACAAGATGTTTGTCACGGCCTGCGAGAGTGAGGAAACAATGCGGCGCGTATTGACGGAGGCGATGTGTCAGCGGCTGCTTGCGGCGCAGAAATGCCTTGGGGCCTGCTATGTGACGATGCTGTCGGAAGGGGTGGTTCATGTGGCATCTGACACAGGGCACGGGCTTTTTGACACGGTGGGGGATGATCCCGTGCAGCTTCGGGAGGCATATACGGAGACACTGATGCGCGCGCGGCACGTGATGGACGCATTGCAGCTGGCCGGGAGGCAGGAAGGGGGCAGCGAGGCATGACTGTTGGCGCAGCGGCGCTGATTTTGGTTTTGAGCGTGGTTGGACTGGTGGTTACCATCCGGCGGCGCGGGCTGCCACGGGGACTGCGGATCGGTGTTTTGGCTCTGCTGGCGCTAGTGGCGGCTGCGTCTCTGGCCTATCTGGCAGCGGCTCTGATCCTGATTTCCGGGATCTCCTGAAGGGAACGGGCGCATGAGAGGCGGGGCCGGACAAAATGATGGAAACCGCCTGCCGGAAGTGTCCCGGCAGGCGGTTTTATGCAGCGCAATTTTCACAACCGGGAACTCGGGGGAGAGGGACGCTGCAACAGGCATTTCAGTCGGGGATGGTGTAGGCAGATACGTTTGGGTGTGATAGAATCAAATGACAATAGAAGCGGAGCGCTGCGAGGGAGTTTATGCTGCCAATCGAACAGAATCGGAAGGATACACCCTAATATGAAGATCATTCTGAGACGAGCTTCCGTGATTTTATCAAAATCACGGAAGCGGTTACGCCAAAGGCGGAACCTTTCTGATGAAAGAATTGAATCAGAAAATAGGATTACAGGCTGCGGAAATAAAAAACGCCCCGGGTGGGGCGTTTTTCCGATGGGGCATTTTTTAGTCCACGAAACGATCCGGTGCGATGGATGTGCCGTTTTGACGGACGGCAAAGTGCAGGTGGGCATCCTGGCCGACCTCGAGCAGGGCGGTTTTGCCCACGGAGCCGATGGTCTGCCCGGCTTCGACCTCGTCCCCGGCGGAGACGGTTGGCATGGCGGCGAGATTTTGATAATAGGTGACATAGCCGTCGTCGTGGTCGATGACGACCGTGGTGCCGAGCAGCTCGTCATCGTAGACGGCGGTGACGGTACCGTTTGCTGCAGCGCGAACCGGAGCGCCCTCGGCTGCCGTGAGGTCGACGCCGTCATGCGTGCGCCAGTCGCGCGTGGTGGCATTAAAGGCGAGGCTCTCCATGCTGTAGCCGGTCTGCTCTGCCCCGCTCACGGGCCAGACACGCACGCTCGCCGCCTGGGCATAGGTCCGCTCGTCGGCGGAAACCGCCGGGGCCGGGGCTGTCTGCTCCGGCTCTGCGGCCGGGGCGGACGGCTTGGCGGGCGTGGACGGCTTGGTGTCGGACGCGGAGGGGATCTGCGTCTCGGTGGCGACAGACATCGCCGGTTCGCTCAGGGCGTTTTTCTCCGCGATTGCGCCGGACAGGAACAGGTAGCCCGACACACCGACCGCGCAGACGCACAGGGCCAGCACGATGTAGTAGCCCCGTTCCCGGAAAAAGCGCAGGAACCGATTGGGTTTGGAATTTTCATTGTGTTGCATCATTTGCACCTCCGAGGCTAGGATACCCGGAAGTTGGCAAATTAAACATGGGCTGGAAAATTTAGTACGCGCCGGAGCTGATAAAATACTGCTCGAGGCAATATTTCAGGATCCGGCTGCGGGTGACGATGCCGATGAAATCGTCCTTGTCGTCCACCACGGGGACAAAGTTTTGATCGGCAGCGACGGCGATGAGGTCTTCCACGCGCGTGTCGATGCGAACGGGCTGCACCGCGCGGCGCGGGGCGGAGAGCTCGGAGATCGAATGCTCTTCGGTCTGCTTGAGATCCATCACGCAGAGGCGCTTGAGCGCCCAGAGCAGGTCGCCCTCGGTGATGACGCCTTTATAGTGGCCCTGATCGTCCAGGATGGGCAGGGCGGTATAGCCGGAGTTTTCCATGCGCTCCATGGCCTGACGGAGCGTGGAGTCTGCGTCGACATAGGAACACATGGCTTTGGGCGTTAAAAAGAAGAGAATATTCATCTGGGGTGGGGGCCTCCTTTGTACGGGGCATGGTGTATGGGAACAGTTTACCATATTGGGAGGCTTTCGTTGTAACGAAATTGTGAACTACGACAAAAGCGCGGCCGGGCAGGGCGTTTTTTCACCGGGGCGGCGGGCGGGGCTTGCCGGGGCGGGCGGTTTCTGATACACTGGGAGTCAGCAAACGGAAGGAGGGATGCGGCGATGGCGCTGCGGGAGGAAATTTTGGCATTTGGGCCGGGATGTGAACAGGAGGAAACCGAAAAGCGGCTGATGCTCGCATATCTGGAGCGGTTTTCGGATCTTTTGACACGGGAAAACGAGATGGCGCACTTCACGGCGTCGTGCTGGATTGTCAACCCGGCGCGCGACAAGGTGCTCCTGGCCTATCACAACCTCTATCAGTCCTGGGCCTGGCTCGGCGGGCATGCGGACGGCGACGGGGATCTGCGGCGGGTGGCGCTGCGCGAGGCGCAGGAGGAATCCGGCCTGACGCAGGCGCGGATTTTGGGCGAAGGGATCTTCTCACTGGAGATTTTGGGCGTGGACGGACACGTCCGGCGCGGGCGCTATGTCGGGACACATCTGCACCTGAATGTGACCTATCTGCTGGAGGCGGATGACCGGCTGCCCATCCGGGCCAAGCCCGACGAAAACAGCGCGGTACGCTGGATGCCGGTGGGGGAGGTTTTACAGGCCGTGTCCGAGCCGGAGATGCGCGTAGTGTACCGGAAGCTGATGGAGCGGGCCGCCGAGGCCTTCCCCGGCGCGGGCAAATAAGCGTTTGGTTTTTGAGATTGTCAAAAAACTATAAAATGCCGCTCTGCAACAGAGCAGCGGGGCGAGGAGACTTTTTCGACACGCTGAAAACCAGCCGCTGCCAAGAACGGCAGCGGCTGGTTTTTGGGAAAAGTGGGGCTTGCGGCCCATTGCCTGGCGTTTTCCGCAGGCGGCAAGAGGGCGGGACGGCTTTGGCTTATTCGTCCCAGTCGTCGCTCTCGCGGCGGCGGCAGCAGGCGGATTTGCACTTTTCACAAAGCGCCTTGAGCTCGTCGATGTAGCTCACGACAACCAGGATCGCGCCTGCGGCGACCATGATGCCGCCGATCAGCTTCAGAAGTCCTTTGACTGCTTTCTTCATATTGGTATCCTCCTTATCTGTAGATCACATAATCCTTCTTCCGCGGCTTCGGCGCAGGGGCTTCGTTCGCGGCATAGCCGAGGATGCAGTGGCCGACGCCGATATAGTGCTCGTCCACGCCCCACTTTTTCAGGTGGGCCTTGCCCTCGGGGCTGTCAAATTCTTCGCGGGCGCGGTGGATCCAGCAACTGGCGACGCCGAGGCTGTGGGCGGCGAGCATCAGATTGCCGAGGACGAGCGCGCCGTCTTCCACACAGGTATGCACGTTCGGGTCGGTCAGCACGACGCAGACCACCGGGGCGCCGTAGAACGGGTGCGCGTCCGGATTGCCCAGCACGGCGGCATTCATGCGCTCCAGTTCGGCAATTTCTGCCGGATCGGTCAGCACGACGATCTTCGGCGCCTGGCGGCCCATGCCGCTTGCGGCCCAGGTGCCGGCTTCCAGGATCGCCTTCAGCTTCTCCGGCTCGACCTGCTGCGCCGTATAGACCCGGCAGCTGCGCCGCGTTTTGATGCACTGCAAAACTTCATTGTTCATGGGAATAACCTCCTTCAGGTGACATATCCATACAGGCCGCGGACCGAGACCTCGCCGGAGCTGACTGCCTCGCCCGAGCTGTCGGGATAGCGGACGAGGAGGGCCGCATCGTCGTCGATGCCGACAGCCACGGCCTCGCGCACCGTATCTCCGCGGATGATCTGCACGGGCCGGCCGATGGTGATGCAGTGGGCAGCAAATTCGGCCAGCCAGGCGGCCTTGCCGCTTTGCAGCTCACGCGCGAGGGCCTGAAACTGGCGCACCATGGCATTGGCCAGGCGGCTGCGGTCGACCGGGCGGCCCGTCTGCAGGCAGACAGACGTTGCAACGTCGGAAATTTCGGGGGCAAAGCCGGTCTGGTTGCAATTGATGCCGATTCCGGCCACAACATAGTCCACCTCGCGCGTCTCGGCCAGGATGGACAGCTCCGTCAGGATACCGCAGAGCTTGTGTGTGCCGCAGACGAGATCGTTGGTCCATTTGATGTCCGTGTCCAGGCCCGTAGTCTCCAGGATGGCGCGGCGCGTGGCCACGGCGGTCATGGCGGTGAGGTGCATGAGCTGCTCCGGCAGGACGCCGGGGCGTAGCACGACGCTGAAATAGAGCCCACCGGGCTCGGAGGAAAAGCCGCGGCCGCGGCGGCCCTTGCCGGCGGTCTGCCGTTCGGCCAGGACGCAGGTCCCGGCGGGGCAGCCCTCGGCGGCCAGCTGCTTGGCGACGGTATTGGTGGACGTCACCTCGTCATAGACGCGCACGTCCGCCCCGGTATCGCCGGTGATGACGGCGGCGTCCAGCCGGTCCGGCTTCGCCGCGAGGCGATAGCCCCGGCGCGTGGCGGCCTCGATGGCATAGCCTTCCTGGCGAAGCTGGTCGACGGCCTTCCAGACCGCCGCGCGGCTGACGCCGAGGCGGCGGCTCATCTCCTCGCCGGAGACGGGCGTCTGTGCCGTCAGGAGGATGTTTAAGATTTCATCTTTTGTCATTGCAAAAATATCCTTGCTTTTTGGATGGATCTATGATATTGTAAACCGCAGTTAAAGTCAATAGGTTTACAATAGGAGGGTTTCCATGCGTACCAAACAACTGGTTCTCACGGCGCTGTTCGCGGCGCTGACCGCAATCGGCGCATTTTTGAAGATTCCGATTCCGATTGAAGGGATCCCGGCGATCACGCTGCAGTTTTTCTTCACGGCGATGGCCGGCGTTTTGCTGGGCGCGAAATACGGCGCGATCTCGCAAGCGGTCTATGTGCTGCTGGGGCTTGTCGGGCTGCCGATCTTTACGATGGGCGGCGGATTTTCCTATGTGCTGCAGCCGAGCTTCGGCTTTTTGGTTGGGCTGATTCCGAGCGCGTGGGTCATCGGCAAGCTCTGCGCAAACGCGAAAAAGTTTGTCCCGATGGCGCTCGGCATTCTGGCGGGCCTTGCGGTGCTCTATCTCATCGGCACGCCGTATATGGGGCTGATCCTCAACCTCTACCTCGGCAAGGGGATGAGTGTGTGGCAGATTGTACGGGCCGGATGCCTGCTGTATCTGCCGGGAGACGTCCTTAAAATCGTGGTGTGCACGCTTCTGTGCAGCGCGCTGCGCAGCCGGCTGCCGAAGGCGACCGCTGCAGTTTGATTTTCCCACATTTTTGCCGGATTGTCAACCGTTTCCCATCTGCGCACCGTTGTCCATCCTGCCATACCAACCAAAACCGGGGACGTCCGTTCCCGGTTTTTGTGCGCAATGGCGAATTCTTCTTGACACGCCCGGCGTAAAACAGTACAATAATGGGTAGGATTTGTTTGACGGCCCTGAGATATGGGGAATCTCCGGGTCGTTTTTCCAATTCATCACAGCACCCAATATACTAATAGAATAGGAGGTGTGTCCGCAAGTTATGGAATTTGATTTGATCACATTCCTCCTTGGCATTTTGGCCGGCGGTGTGGTTTTTGGTGCGATTCTCTTCGTCCTCGGCGTGACCTATCGGAAGAAGGTCGCCGAAAAGGAACTCGGCAGCGCCGAAGAAGAGGCCCGCCGCATCATCAACGAAGCCATCAAGGGCGGCGAGAGCAAGAAGCGTGAAATGCTGCTCGAAGCTAAGGAAGAAATCCATAAATCGCGTACCGAATACGAAAAGGAAGTCAAGGAACGCCGCGCGGAGGTTCAGAAACAGGAACGCCGCTTGCAGCAAAAGGAAGAAGCACTCGACAAGAAGATCGACCTGCACGAGAAGAAAGAGGACGAGCTGGCCCGCAAGGTCGCTGCCGTTCAGAAGCAGGAAGAGGAAGTGGCTTCGCTCAAGCGCAGCCAGATGGAAATGCTGGAGAAGATCTCCGGCCTGACGCAGGACGAGGCGAAAGCCTATATCCTCAAGGGCGTAGAGGACGATGTCCGTCACGAGAGCGCCATGAAGATCAAGGAGATCGAGCAGCAGTACAAGGACGAGGCCGATACCCTCGCCCGCGAGATCATCACCACCGCCATTCAGCGCTGCGCGGCCGATCATGCCGCCGAGGCGACGGTTTCTGTTGTGCCGCTGCCGAATGACGAAATGAAGGGCCGCATCATCGGCCGTGAGGGCCGCAACATCCGCACGCTCGAGACGATCACCGGCGTCGATCTCATCATCGACGACACCCCCGAAGCCATCACCGTCTCGTCGTTTGACCCCGTGCGGCGCGAGGTTGCGCGGCTGGCGCTCGAGAAGCTCATCGCCGACGGGCGCATCCATCCGACGCGCATCGAGGACATGGTCGAAAAGGCCCGCCGCGAAGTCGACCACACGATCAAGGTTGAGGGTGAGCGCGCCGCGTTTGAGACCGGCGTGCACAACCTGCACCCGGAGATCATCAAGCTTTTGGGCCGGCAGAAATACCGTACATCCTATGGTCAGAACGTTCTGAATCACTCCATCGAAGTGGCGCACATCGCGGGCCTGCTCGCCAGCGAACTGGGCGCGGATGTGACGCTTGCCAAGCGTGCAGGCCTGCTGCACGACCTCGGCAAATCCGTCGACCATGAGATGGAGGGCAGCCACGTTCAGCTGGGCGTGGAGCTCGCCAAGAAGTACAAGGAAAACCCGGTGGTCATCAATGCCATCGAGGCGCACCACGGCGACGTGGAGCCGCAGACCATCATTGCCTGTCTCGTACAGGCTGCTGACGCCATCTCCGCCGCACGCCCCGGTGCAAGACGCGAGAACGTCGAGAACTATATCCGCCGCCTCGAGAAGCTCGAGGAGCTGACCGGCTCCTATCCCGGCGTCGAGAAGGCCTACGCCATCCAGGCCGGCCGCGAGGTTCGCATCATGGTCAAGCCCGAGGAAGTCACCGAGGACAACATGATCCTGCTGGCCCGCGATATCGCAAAGAAAATCGAGTCGGAGCTCGAGTATCCCGGCCAGATCAAGGTCAACGTCATCCGCGAGACCAAGGCTGTGGAGTACGCCAAGTAAAAAAACGCCGCCGCGCAGCTTTGCGCGGCGGTTTTTTATATATGTGGCCCTTCGTGGGAGCTTTGGCAGAGCCTATGGCGGCGGAAGAAGCGTCCGTCCGCTGCATCGCACAGGCCGGCAATCCAATCAGGCGGAATTCCCGGTTCTCCGGGAATTCCGCCTGATTTTGGGCTTGTTTTTCGGCTTTGCGGAGGGGAAATATGCAGAAAGGAGGATTCTGTTTTGCGAGGATGGCCGGGCCACCGGAGTGGGAGCGGCGCAAAGATGGGGCTTGCGGCGCTCGTAGGATTTCCGGAAACGGCTCCGACGGGGGCAGCGGCAAGATACAAACAAGCTCCCCGGGGCGCGTGTTTTAGCCTTTCAGGGTTTGCCGGGCTTTCAGGAGCGCGGCCTGCAGGGCGCGGACGTCCTGCTCTTCATTGTCCGCCGAGAAGGAGACGCGCACGGAGCCGTCGATGACCGCAGGCGGCAGGTGCATGGCATCGAGGACGTGGCTGCGGTGGCCCTTGGAGCAGGCGGAGCCCGCCGAGACATAGATCCCCTCCGACTGCAGGCAGTTGATGATGCCCTGTGAGCGGACGCCGGGGAGCGAAAGGTTGACGATATGCGGCGCGTCCTGCTTCCCGAGCAGGCAGAGGCCCGGAACCTCCGGCAGGATCTCCCGCGCAAGGTCGCGCAGGCGGGTCATTTTGGCGATATCCCCCGCAGCGTCCGTCGCCGCGACCGCCGCGCCGAAGCCGCAGATGCCGGGGACATTTTCGGTACCGGAACGGAAGTTGCTCTCCTGTCCGCCGCCGTGAAGGAAGGCCGGCAGCGGCAGGCCGGGGCGGATATAGAGCGCGCCGACGCCCTTCGGGCCGTGGACCTTGTGGCCGGAGATCGAAATGAGGTCGGCGCCGAGTGTTTTGGCCTTGAAGGGGACCTTCAGAAATCCCTGCACGGCGTCGGTATGGAAGAGGGCCAGCGGAGAAATGCGGCGCGTGGCGCGGACCATATCCGCGATGGGCATGACGGCACCGGATTCGTTGTTGACCATCATGACGGAGACGAGGATCGTATCGGGCCGGAGCGCGGCGCGCAGCGCGTCGATAGAGACGAAGCCCGTCTCGTCCGGCTGCAAATACGTCACCTCAAAGCCCTGGGATTCGAGCTGCTGCATGGGATGGAGCACAGCATGATGCTCGACGGCGGTCGTGACAATGTGGCGGCCGCGCTTGCCGAGGCGCTTTGCCGTGGAGAAAATGGCCCAGTTATCGGCCTCCGTGCCGCCGGAGGTAAAAAACACCCGCTCCGGCTCAGCCCCGAGCGCCTGCGCGATCTGTATGCGCGCCGTCTTCAGACGGTGCGCCGCGTCCATCCCCGGGCGATAGACCGAGGAGGGATTGAACCAACAGTCCGTCAGCATTTCATTCATTGCCGCGACGCAGGCGGCATTTGGCCGGGTGGTCGCAGAATTGTCCAGATAAATCATTTTTATGCCTCAAAATTCTTTATTTTCCGACGCAAAAGCGCTCGAAGATGCGGTTTGTGATGTCCTCGCGCATCGTGCGGCCGGTTCTAGAGGCCGTCGGAGCGGCGGCGCATGGCGGCGACGCGACTTACGGACTCTTGATGCCGGACGTTAGAAGCCGTTGGCGGCTACGCCGCCTTACGGATTCTTATTCGGGGTTGTGGGATTACTTTCCGACACAGAAGCGCTCGAAGATGCGGTTTGTGATATCTTCCCGCATCGTGCGGCCGGTCACCTCGCCAAGGGCCAGCATGGCGGCCTCCACGTCAACGAGCACGGCATCCGGCGTCAGGCCGGTCTGCATCGACTGCTGCGCAAGGCGCAAACTGTCGCGCGCACGCTGGATTGCCTCGGCCTGACGCGCGTTCGTCAGCAGCGAGCCATCGCACGGCGCATCGTCCGCGAACAGCATGTCCATCGCCTGTTCGAGCAGCTCCATCCCCTCCCCTGTTTTGGCGGAGATGGGAACCACATAGTCAAACGGCAGGTCGGACGCCTCGATGAGCTGCCCGAGGTCGGATTTGTTCAGCAGCGCAATGCACGCCCGCGCGCCAAGCGCCGCGTCCATCGCCTCCTGATCCTCGGGTGAAAACGGCTTGCTCCCGTCGACGACAAACAGCGCGAGGTCTGCTTCCTGTGCCGCCGCAAGGCTGCGCTCCACGCCGAGGCGTTCGATCTGATCGTCGGTTACGCGGATGCCCGCCGTGTCGAGCAGGCGGAGCAGGTGACGCCCGAGGCGGACGGTCTGCTCGACGGCGTCGCGCGTGGTGCCCGGAATGTCGGTGACGATCACGCGGTCGAAGCCCGCAAGGCAGTTCATCAGGCTCGACTTGCCCGCGTTCGGGCTGCCGAGAATGACGGCGGAGAGGCCGTCCTTCACGATGCGGCCCCGGTGGCAGGTGGCAAGCAGGCGGTTGAGCGCCTTTGCGTCTTCGTCCAGCGTGCCGGCAAACTGCGTCAGCTCAAACGGCTCGATATCCTCGTCCGGATAGTCCAAAACGGCGTGGAAGTGGGCCAGAATGTCCACCAGATTGTCGTAGATCGGGTCGATTTTCCGTAAAATTGCGCCCGCCAGCTGACCGGCGGCGTTGGCTGCGGCATCGGCGGTTTCGGCGTCAATCAGGTCGATGACGGCCTCCGCCTGCGTCAGATCCATCTGCCCGTTCAAAAACGCGCGGCGCGTGAACTCGCCCGGCCCGGCCTGCCGGAACCCGACGGCGAACAGCGCTTCCAGGCCCGCGGTCAGCGCGGCGGGCGAGCCGTGGCACTGAAATTCCACGGTGTCCTCACCGGTGTACGAGTGCGGCGCATGAGAAACGAACGCCATGCAGTGGTCGACGGGCCGCCCCTCGGCGTCCGCCATCGTCCCGAGCACGAGCTTCCGATCCTCCGCGGCCTCCAGCGGCTTGCCGTCCGCACGGGTAAAGATCTTCGCGGCAAGCTCGATACAGCCCTCGCCGGACATGCGCAGAATGCCGATGCCGCTCCGGCCATGGCCGGTCGCGATCGCGGCGATCGGATATCCCATTGTTACCGCCATTCCACGTCCATCCCCTTCTGCATCAGCGGGTTGATCTCCACGCGAGCCGGATCGCCCAGCGAGCACTGGATGCCGCTGACGTCCGCCGCCGTGTGCAGCATCCCGATGTGGCCGAGCACCTTGCAGTGCTTGCCATTGATCATCACATAATAGGCTTTTCCGAAGAGCATCGTGCGCAGGCTCGCAGCGATGCGCCGCAGGCAGTCGCGGAAGCGGAACAGATCGTTGCCCATCTCGCAGCCAAAGCCGTTGTACCAGCCGACGGGCAGGATCGCGACGCGCGTCGGCCGCTTCGCCTTCCATCCCGCGCCATATCCCGTCGTGTGCCCCTTGGGGAGCCACTTGAGCTCCTCCACCTGCGTCTCACAGTACCCGACGCGCTTGAGCCCGTGCCCGCCGTGGACGCGCCCGAGCAGCGCGGAGCCCACGCGCACGGCGTCCATCGCCGCGCCCGAAAAATGCAGCACGCCCGAGGAATTCAGGACATGCGCCATCCCCGGCTCGATGCCCGCCTCGCGCAGGGCGGCGAGGACGCGGCCAAAGGATTCGATCTGCGCCTTTGTGGCCTTCTTGTCGCAGAAGGCGGAATGCAGGTGCGTATAGATGCCCGTGACATGGAGGGCTTCCATGTAGGTATAGATGGGCGTGATCTTCTCCAGCTCCTCCGGCAGGAAGCCGTAGCGGCCCATGCCGGTGTCGATTTTGACGTGTACCTCGGCGGTCACGCCCGCCTGGGCAGCGAGGCCCGCGAGGACGGAGGCGTCCTCTGTGCTTGAAATCGTGAAAATGACGTGCAGCGGCAAAAGCGCGGTGATCTCGTCGGCATCCGCCGTCGGCTGGAGCATCAGAATCGGCTCCGTCTCAAAGCCACCCTCGCGCAGCGCCCGTGCTTCGGAAATTTCGGTCACGGCGAAGTGATCGAGGCCCGCCGCGCGGCAGGTCTCCGCCATCGGCAGCAGACCGAGGCCGTAGCCATTGCCCTTGAGCACAGCCCAGATCACGGCGCTGCCTGCCTTTTTCTGGAGCAGCTGAATGTTGTTTTGAATGAGCTCCCGCTCGACCAGATAGCGTTTCATACGAAGCCTCCGTTATTTGCCCCGGTTTTTGATCAGGTAGACCCGCTTGCGCAGCTCTTTGAAGATGCTCGTCCCGTGCTCGACCACCCAGTAGATCGCGGGGCTGAGCACGAGATCCATCTCGCCGACAAACTCCGTGAAGTCACCGCCGAAGCCCTGCTTGAAGCGGAACAGGCCGTAGAGCGGGTTGTCCTCGGACACGTCGCCGGAAACGCCGCGGAAATCGTACACGCGGCAGCCCTTTTCCACGGCCCACTGGATCATGCTCCATTGCAGGAGGTAGTTTGGCATGAGGTTGCGGTGCTCGTTGCTCGAAGCCCCGTAGAGATACCAGACCTTATCGCCGTACCAGATGGCGAGCGTGCCCGCAATGGGCGTCCCCTCGGGGTCGAAGGCCATATAGAGCCGCGCGTGCTCACCGAGGTTGTCGAGCATGGCGGAGAAATATTCGGGCTTGCGTGTGACGAAGCCGTCGCGCACGCCGGTCGTCAGCATGAGCTCGGCAAACGCGGGCACCATTTCCTTCCCGCAGACCTTGACTGTCACGCCCTTGCGGGTGGCCAGGCGGATATTATAGCGCCACTTCTGGTGGAAGCCGGCCATGATCTCATCCTCGGTTTTGCCCTCGATATTCAGGCGGAAGACGTAGCGCGGCTGGATGGCCTCGAAGTTTTTGCCGCCCTCTTTGGCGCGGAAGCCAAAGCTCTTCAGCATCTCGGCGAAGGCCGTATTGGAAGAGGGCACGTCCGGGTCGATCTTGATGACGTAGGCTTTTTTCTGCTTGGCCAGGGCCTTGGCCCCCTCCAGGAGCTGTGCAAACGTCTCGCGGTCGCCCAGGTCGCAGACCGGGGCGCGGCAGCCGTACATCAGCGTCCGCCCAATGCCGGGAACTTTTCGTGTCATGAGCGCCATGGTTCCGCGGATACGCCCGTCTTCGCCGCGCACGGCGACGGCGTCCCAGTCCCACATGGGCTTCTGCTTGCTCCAGAGGTAGCTCTGGGCAAAGTTGCCCTTCGGATGGGACTGGACGAAGGCCTCATATTCCGGGAGGGTATCGTTTGTGATGATTTCGTACATAAAGTTCACCTGTTACTTCCTAATGATCCTATTCTGTCCGTTCAGTGTAGCATAATTCCGGGGCAGATGCAACGCAAAAGGCCCCTTTGGGGGCCTTTTCAGCGTGTCGAAAAAGTCTTTTCGCCCCGCTGCTTTGTCCAGTTTTCTGAACTTGAAAAGTTCAGAAAACTGCTTGATTGAACGCGAAAGGGGCTTTTTGCCCCTTTCACTCTATCCCCGCTGCTCTGTTGCAGAACTGCATTTTATAGTTTTTTGACAATCTCAAAAGGCCCCTTTGGGGGCCTTTTCGTTCAATAGCGGATGGAGAAATTGAGCAGCGTGAGCGTTTCCTGCAGCTTTTCGTAGAAGCCGAGGGCCGTGCGGGGCAGGTTCGGCTCATGATACCATTCGCAGGGCTCGAGCTCCGTGTCGCCGAACTTGCGCGCAAAGGCGGGGCCGAGGCCCATCGCTTCGGCGTAGGGAAGCGTCCGGTAGAAATACTGCGGATCGCGGAGCAGGCGCTGCTGCAGATGCGCCGGGGAGGCGCGGAGCAGGAAGCGGCGGAAACCCAGAATCTGGCTGATGAGCTGTGTGCCGGCGCGACTGCGGCGGCCGCCGTGGCGTGTGAGGATGCCGGTGAGCACGCTGAGGCCGGCGGCGAGCAGGAGCAGCAAAAACGTCCCACTGAGGTTGCCAAGCACCAGCATGGCCACGGCGCAGACACCGCCAAGGGCCAGCGAGGCCGGGTTTCGCAGATACCACCGCGCGGCAGCACGCTGCACGGGAAGGCTGAGCGCAAAGCCGAGCACAAAGCTGAGCGCCAGGAGCAGACCGCGCAGCGGAAGGACCGGCAGAAGCAGGCTCATCGCGCTCAGCACGGCAACCGCGGAGCAGAGGCAGGCAAGCAGGCGCATGACGAGCACATTGCCGCTTGCGCGGTCGTAGAGGCGGCGGGCCCAGTAGCGCCGGAGCGCACCGATGGCACTTTTGGCAGTATTTTTATAGTGCAGGCTCGCGCCGTCGCAGCGGTCGGCCTTGGCAAACAGCGCGGAAAAAAGCTTACCCTCGAGGCCGCGCCGCTCGTTGCCCATGTACATATGGCGCAGAAGGGAGACATGGCCCTGCGGGTCAACGTCGACCGAGAGATAGCCGAGGGCGGCCCAGTGGCAGAGGAGCATATTGAAATCCGGCCGGGCCCCGGCGAGCAGGAACGGCAGATCGCAGGGCAGGGCCGAGTCCGGCGGAAGGGCACGGGAGGAGGCCGTGAGGCGGGGGCTGCGCAGCGTAAGCGCCCAATAGCCGAGGGCGAGCAGCGCAAACAGGAGGCAGAAGGCCGCTGCGACCCAGTTGGCCGACCAGCCGGAATAGGTTCCGGAGAAGTAGCGCGGGCCGAGCTCGAGCGTCATCTGCAGGGACTCGTGATCCTTGAGCGAGGTATCCAGATCGCCCATCAGCACCGCGCCCTGCCGGACGGCGGTCATATAGTCTTCGATGACATCGCCGTAGTAGCCGCTGGTGAAGCTGGGGACCGCTTCAAGCTCCTTCGGCATGGTGACGGTGAAGGAAAAGTGCTCGATGGGATAGTCCCACTTCGGGCAAAGCAGCGGCAGGGTCATGGTCTGATTGCCATCCGTCTCCGTCACAAGGCCGGAGAGCGTATAGGAGACGGTAAACGTGCGGCTGCCGGAAAAACCGGCGTCGCTCTCCAGGCGGAAGAGCGTATAGCCGTCCTCCACGGTCTTTTTGGCATGGTAACCGGCGACGGAGGCGCGTTTGGGGTTGACGCCGAGCGGGATGGTCAGGCTCTGCTGGACGCCGGAAAAGTCGATGGTGACGGTTTTCGTCACCTGGCAGGAGCCGTTTGCGGCAACCAGGCAGTCGGTTCGCAGGTCGGTAATGGTGCCGGCAGCCAGCGCGCCGGTCGTCAGCCCCAGCAAGAGGAGCAGGAGCATGCAAATTCGTTTGATCGGACTCACCTCACAGGGAAAATCTGTGTAATCATGGATAAAATAGCACAGATCGCGCGAAATTGCAACTCTCGCAGAACTTTTCGGAGACTGTCAAAAAACTATAAAATGCAGATCCGCAACAGAGCGGCGGGGCGAGGAGACTTTTTCGACACGCTGCGGAAAGCCCCCTCCTTGCGGAGGGGGCTTTCCGAATGCGGCCGCCCGGGTCGGGGCGGAACGGATGGGCATGCGGGGAACGCAGCTCTCCGGCCTTTTCGGACGGATGCTTTTGGGGGCGTTTTTCGTGCCGCCTTTGCCGGAGCGGTTATTTTACGGAAATGAGCTCATAGTGGTCCCGGCCAAGGCCGATCTTGACGCCGTGGGCGATGGCGGTGCGCCAGTCGGTATTCGGGTGGACATGGCGGAAATGGTCGGGGTCCTCGCTGTGGGCGCAGGCCTCGGCAAGCTGGGAATGGGCCAGAACCGGCTGCCGGTTGACCGCGTCGGCACAGGCGACGTCCAGTGCGACGGGGTCAAACGAGGCGAACATGCCGACATCGGGGACGATGGGGGCGTCGTTTTCCGAATGGCAGTCGCAGTTTGGCGAGACGTCGCGGACGATGGAGATATGGAAGTTTGGCCGGCCCGCGCAGACGGCCTTGGAATATTCGGCAATCTTGGCGTTGAGGATCTCGGCCTTGGCGTCGAGGCTCGGCTCAATGGCGTCTTTCGGACAGAGGGCCAGGCACCGACCGCAGCCGACGCAGCGGTCGTGGTCAATGGTGCATTTTTTGTTGGTGATGACGGGCGCGTTGTGCGCACAGATGCGGCTGCAGGCGCCGCAGCCGACGCAGAGCTTGTGATTGACGGAGGGCTTTTCGTCGGAGTGCACCTCCATCTTGCCCGCGCGGGAGCCGCCGCCCATGCCGAGGTTTTTCAGTGTGCCGCCGAAGCCCGCCTCCTCATGGCCCTTGAAATGCGTGAGGGAGATGACGATATCGGCGTCCATCAGGGCTCGGCCGATCTTGGCCGTGGGACAGTACTGCGCACCCTCGACCGGAACCTCGGCCTCGTCGGCGCCCTTCAGGCCGTCGGCGATGATAATGTGGCAACCCGTGGAGAAGGGAGAAAAGCCGTTGGTATAGGCGGTATCCATATGCTCCAGGGCGTGCTTGCGGCTGCCGATATAGAGCGTGTTGCAGTCCGTGAGGAACGGACGGCCGCCGAGTTCCTTGACCAGGTCCGCCACGGTCTTTGCGTAGTTCGGGCGGAGATAGGCCAGGTTGCCCAGCTCGCCGAAGTGGAGCTTGATGGCGACGAACTTATCCTGAAAATCGATCTTGTCCATCCCGGCCCGGAGCAGGAGGCGGCGCAGCTTTTGCTGTTGGCCGTCGCCCAGGCGGCAGCGGAAATCGGTGAAATAGACCTTGCTGGTTTCCATTGCAATTGCCTCCGTAATTGAAATTGAGATATGTCTGAATTGTAGCGAAGTTTTCCAAAGCCGTCAAGGCCTCAGGGCTCCGGGAGGCGGAATTTGGCGTTCAGAAGGGAAAAATTGGCGGTAAAGGGGCGCATAAAGTTCCAATACCCGAGGCCGCGCAGGTGATATTGAGGGAGGAGGGAGAATTTGGCCTGCGAGCTGCGGACGTCTTCAAACCAGACCTCGTGCGGCTGGCCGTCCGCATCCGTATAGGAAAACCAGGGCGTTTGCGCCGTCTCGTCGTAGCGGATTTCCGCTCCCTGCTCCACAGCCAGGCGCACGGCGGCCTCATTGCCGAGTGAACGGGCGCGGGGGCGCTCGCCGGTACCCGGGAGCGTCCAGTCGTAGCCGTAGTTGGGAAAGCCGAGGAAGATCTGCTCCGGCGGCATCTCGGTCAGCGCGAACTCCACCACGCGCCGCACCGAGGGCAGCGGCGCGACCGCCATGGGCGGGCTGTAGGAGTAGCCCCATTCGTAGGTCATGAGGAGGACGGCGTCGGTATTTTGGGCGACGGCGGCGTAGTCGTGGCCTTCGTAGAGAAGGCCTGGCTGGTCGCGGGAGGTTTTGGGCGCGAGCGCTGCGAGGAGCGGATGGCCGTTTTTGTGCACCGCCGCGCGCAGGCGGCCCAGGAAGGCGGCGTAGGGCGCGGCCAGTGGCGCGCCGAGGTATTCAAAGTCGACATCGAGGGCGGTATAGCCCCGCTCCGCCATGGTTTGGACGATATTTCCGATCAGAACCGTCTGCGCGCGTTCGTCCTCCAACAGGGCCGCGGCGCGGGTGGAGGAGAAGGTGCCGTCCTCCGTCAGGGTGGACAGGTGCATGACGGCCCCTGTGCCGGCGGCTTTGGCCTGGGCGAGGAGGTCTTCGTCGCGCAGCGGAACGAGCGAGCCGTCCGCCGAAAAGCCGTAGGTGAAGGGCGCAAGGCCGGAGGCATAGGGCAGGATGGCCGCGAGGACGGCAGGCTGGACATTGGGATAGGCATAGCCGAAGGCCGCGGCAGGCTCCTCCGGCGCATCTTCGAGGGCGGTGACGACGGTCTGGCCGGGATAGAGCGCGGACTGCTGCGTGAGGTTGGGATTCAGGCGCAGGAGGGCGCGGACAGACTGGCCGGACCGGCTTGCAATCGAGAAAAGCGTGTCGCCGGGGCGGACGGTATGGATGCTTTGGGGGCGGAGCACAAGCAGGCTCTGCCCGACCGCGAGACGGTAGGGCTCGGTCAGGCCGTTATACCGCGCGAGCAGGCCGGGCGCGAGGGCGTAGCGGCGGGCAATGGAAAAGAGCGTTTCGCCGGATGTTACCACATGGATCTGCACATTGATCACCTCCTGCGGAGCCTATGCGGAGAAAGGGTCTTGTATTCCGGTGAATTGTGTGGTAAAGTTGGGGGAAACTAAGCAGGAGCGAAGATATGGAGCTTGAAAAGTTGGGCGCCTGGCGGGTGCTGTTGGAACAAACCCTGTGCGCGCCGTATTTTTCCGCGCTATCGGCGCGCGTGGACGAGGCCTATGCGGCCGGGACGGTATTTCCGCCGAAGGAGGATCTGTTTGCGGCGTTTTCCCTGACGCCGCCGGAGCGGGTTCGGGTAGTCATTTTGGGGCAGGACCCCTATCATGAGCCCGGGCAGGCGCAGGGGCTGGCGTTTTCCGTGCGGCGGGGCGTGAAACTTCCGCCGTCGCTGCGCAACATCTATCAGGAGCTGGAAGCCGACCTCGGTCTGCCGCCGGCGAAGGACGGCGATCTGACCGGCTGGGCGCGGCAGGGCGTGTTTTTACTCAACACGGTATTGACCGTGGAAGCCGGGAAGGCAAACAGCCACAAGGACTTTGGCTGGCAGACGTTCACCGACGCGGTGATCGAGGCGTGCGCCGCGCTGCCGCAGCCGGTCGCCTTCGTGCTCTGGGGCGGGCAGGCACAGAAGAAGGCGGCGCTTGTGCGCCGGAGCCGCTATCCCCGGCTGATTCTGCAAAGCCCGCATCCCAGCCCGCTGAGCAGCTACCGCGGATTTTTCGGCATCCGCCCGTTTTCGCAGATCAATGCGTTTCTGCGGGAAAATGGCGCGACGGCAATCGACTGGCAAATCGACTAAATCCGCAGCGGGAAGCACGGTTGAAATTTGTACCTTAAAATTTGATTTTTTTCCGAAAAACAGTTGAAATTTCCGAAGTTATGTCATAGAATAGGGCTAGTTTGCGTTTGGGCGCAAGCGGAAGAACGATCTTGTCTTTCGGAGAGAAACACAATGCTGCACGTTGTCTTGCATGAGCCGGAAATCCCGGCCAACACCGGAAATATTGCCCGCACCTGCGCCGCGACGGGGAGCGTTTTGCACCTGATCCGCCCGCTGGGCTTTGACATTTCCGACAAGGCCGTCAAGCGCGCGGGGCTGGATTACTGGCATCTGGTCGATGTGCGGGTGTATGACAATCTGGAAGATTTTTTCGCGAAAAACGAGGTACGCTGTCTGCGGCTGTTTTCCACGAAGGCGCCGCGGCAGTATGACGAGGCGGACTATCCGGACGGCTGCTATCTGCTGTTCGGCAAGGAGACGAAGGGATTGCCCGAAGATCTGCTTGCGGCGCACTATGATGAATGCGTCCGCATCCCCATCCGTGCCGAAGCCCGGAGCCTCAACCTCAGCAACAGCGTGGCCGTCGGCGTCTTTGAGGCGCTGCGGCAGCAAGGCTTCCCGCACCTGCTGGGGCAGGGACGGATGACGCAGTGGTAGTGGTGTAACGGAAAACCGCCAGTCCCTTTTTTCGTTACACATTGGACCGGGACATGAGCGGAGCGATCCGCGTTTGGTTTTGAAGGAGGAAGTTCTATGAATTACAACAAGAAATCGGTAGAAGACATCGACGTACAGGGCAAGCGCGTCCTTTGCCGCTGTGACTTCAACGTGCCCACCAAGGGCGGCGTCATCACGAGCGACAAACGCATCGTCGCCGCGCTGCCGACGATCGAATATCTCATCAAGCACGGGGCGAAGGTCGTCCTCTGCTCCCACATGGGCAAGCCGAAGGGCGAAGTGAAGCCGGAGCTGAGCCTGAAGGTTGTCGCCGCGCGCCTTTCCGAGCTGCTGGGCCAGCCGGTCAAGATGGCAGAAGACGTTGTCGGGCCGAGCGCGCAGTCCCTTGCCGCGTCTTTGAAGGACGGCGAAGTGATGCTCCTCGAGAACACCCGCTTTGAAAAGGGCGAGACGAAGAACGACCCCGAGCTGTCCAAGAAGCTCGCCTCCATGGCCGACATCTTCGTGAACGACGCCTTCGGCACCGCGCATCGCGCGCATGCCTCCACCGCCGGCGTCGCCGATTATCTGCCCGCCGTCTGCGGCTACCTCGTCCAGAAGGAAGTCTCCATCATGGGCAAGGCGCTGGCCGATCCGGAGCGTCCGTTCGTCGCCATTCTCGGCGGTGCGAAGGTCTCTGACAAGCTGAACGTCATCAACAACCTTTTGGATAAAGTAGACACCCTGATTATCGGCGGCGGCATGGCCTATACCTTCGTCGCAGCCAAGGGCTACGGCATTGGCAAGTCCCTGTTCGACGCCGAAAAGGTTGACTACTGCAAGGAAATGATGAAAAAGGCCGAGGAGAAGGGCGTCAAGCTGCTGCTCCCGATCGACACCGTGGTCGCCGCCGACTTCCCGAACCCGATCGACGGCCCGGTCGAGGTCAAAACCGTTCCGGTTGACCAGATCCCGGCCGACATGGAAGGCCTCGACATCGGCGAGAAGACCCGCGAACTGTTTGCCGACGCCGTGAAGAACGCGAAGACCGTCGTCTGGAACGGGCCGATGGGCGTGTTTGAAAACCCGACGCTGGCCAAGGGCACGATTGCGGTCGCGCAGGCGCTGGCCGACAGCGCCGCCATCACCATCGTCGGCGGCGGCGACAGCGCCGCAGCCTGCGAGCAGCTGGGCTTTGCCGACAAGATCACGCACATCTCCACCGGCGGCGGCGCATCGCTCGAGTTCCTCGAAGGTCTGGAGCTGCCGGGCATCGCCTGCCTGCAGGATAAGTAAAATCACCGACACTGGCGGATCTTTCCGGCAATTTCAAAAATATTTTGCGCCCCGATTCTTTTCTTTCTCTTTTTTGAGAAAGAAAAGAACCGCCGCGGCGTCAGAAGAAGCCAGTTCCATTCCGTTTCCGCCGGGGCGGCGAAAACTCCATATCCGCAGTCTCCTTCTTCCTTCCCAAATTGTGACCGTTTCACTGGGTCACAATTTGGTTTCAGAGAATTCTGCCGCGCCGCACGCGATCTTGATGATGGCGCTCAGGCGGCAGCTCGCGGATACGCAACATTCTATCAAGGGCGGACGCCCCTGTCCGCCCTTGATCTTGGTCTTGCTGTGCAGCTCCGCCGAAAGGCGATGCGCAGAGCGCAGAGACCTTTCGGGAGGTAGGGACTGGCACAACGGACAGCTGATAACTGAGATCTTTTGAGTCAAATTCAGGACAACGGTTCGCTCTTCGCGCTCTTTCTTTTCTTGGAAGATTGAAACCGTTCTTTTCTTTCTGAAGGAGAACGAAAAGAATGGGTTCAAAAAGCGCGCTGCAAACTGGAGAAGCCAGTGTCTATTAAATTGTTTTCTATTTCATTTTAACCTTAATATACTATAGGAGAAGATCATCATGAACAGAAAGTATCGCAAGACGGTCATCGCCGGTAACTGGAAAATGAACAAGACGCCTACCGAGACCAAGGCATTCATGACCGAGTTCAAGGCCATTATGCCCAAGGGCCGCTGGTGTGACGTGGCGCTGTGTGTGCCTGCCGTCTGCATCCCCGCAGCGGTTCGCGCGATGCGCGAGACCCGTGTCGGCATCGGCGCGGAAAACTGCAATGCCAACGCCTCCGGCGCTTACACCGGCGAGATCGCGGCCAACATGCTCTCTGACGCGGGCTGCAAATACGTCATTCTCGGCCACTCCGAGCGCCGCGCGATGGGCGAGACCAACCAGGACGTGAACGCGAAGGTTCTGGCTGCGCTCGAGAACAGCCTGACCCCGATCATGTGTGTCGGCGAGAGCCTCGAGCAGCGCGAAACCGGCATCACGACCGAGTGGATCACCATGCAGATCAAGGCCGGATTGCAGAACGTCGGCGAGGACAAGATCCGCAAGATGATCATTGCCTACGAGCCCATCTGGGCCATCGGCACCGGTAAGACCGCGACCCCGGAGCAGGCCGAAGAGGTCTGTGAGAACATCCGTGCGGTCATCCGCAAGCTGTATGGCGCGAAGATCGCCCGCGCGATCTCCATCCTCTACGGCGGCTCCATGAACGAGAAGAACGCCTATGACCTGCTGGCCCAGCCGGACATCGACGGCGGCCTGATCGGCGGCGCGTCCCTCGTGCCCGAGAAGTTCGTCAAGATCATCGAGGCGGCCAATCAGCCTGTGGCTTAAGGAACCAGCCATAAGCATACCCTGCGGTATGATGCAGGGCAAGCCGGCTGCGTAAGGAAAGCGCGACCGGCAGACCTCACGGTATGATGTGGGGCAAGCCGGTCGGTGGAAGACCCGGCACCCCCATGGAATATGAGGGAACGGGCTGCGGCCTGAAGCATTTTGCAAACCGTCCTGCTGTGCACGCTGCACGGCGGGGCGGTTTTTCCTTCGCTGCGGAGGACGTGGGCTTCGCTGTGCACAGCTTCCGCGCCCCTTCCGTTTTCCGGCGGAAAACGGGGCAGAGCGGACCGGGAATCTTCAACTTTCGTTCGGAAACGGCAAGGAAATTGCCCCGAAGATGGAAACAAAAAGTTTACAAAAAAGCGCAGACGGGGCTTTTCTGCCTCTGTGGTTTGTGTTATAATGGTATGCGGATATTTATGCCGTTTGTGAAACGGCTCGACTATAGAGATAAAGGAACCGGATGTTATGATCGAATTGCTCTCGCCTGCGGGGTCGATGGAGGCGCTGCGGGCCGCCGTGCAGAACGGGGCCAACGCCGTTTATCTTGGATATGACACGTTCAACGCGCGGATGAACGCGAAAAATTTCTCCGCCGACGAGCTGCAGGAGGCCATCGTCTACTGCCATGTGCGCGGCGTGGCCGTGCATCTGACGCTGAATACGCTCGTGGCCGACCGGGAGATGGCGCGCGCGGCGGACGTCATTCGGCTGGCAGCGACGCTGGGCGTGGATGCGTTCATTGTGCAGGATCTGGGCATGGTGCAGCTGTGCCGGGAGATTGCGCCGGGCGTGGCCATCCATGCCTCGACGCAGATGTCGATTCACTCGCTGGAGGGCGTGATCGCGGCGGCGGAGCTGGGATGCAGCCGCGTGGTGCTCTCGCGGGAGCTGCCGCGGGAGGAAATTGCGGCGATCTGCCGCAGAAGCCCGATTGAAATTGAAGTGTTTGTCCACGGGGCGCTTTGCATGTGCTATTCCGGGCAGTGCTATCTGTCGGGCGTGATCGGGCGCCGGTCCGGCAACCGGGGGCAGTGCGCGCAGCCGTGCCGCCTGCCCTACGGCTATGGACGATTCGACCAGAACCGCTATCCGCTGAGCCTGAAGGACAACTGTCTCATTGAATATCTGCGCGATCTCGAACGGATGGGCGTGGCGTCCATCAAAATTGAAGGGCGCATGAAGCGGCCGGAGTATGTCGCGGTAGTGACGAAGGCGTACCGCGCGGCGCTGGATGGCAAGCGCGTGACGCAGGCGGACATGGAGCAGCTCGAGCGCGTGTTCTCGCGCCAGGGCTTTACCCAGGGGTATTACCTTGGACAAAAGGGTCAGGAGATGTTCGGCACGCGGCAGGAAGGCGAGGACGCAAAAGAGCTCTTCGCGGCGGCGCGCGCGACATATGAAAACGGCGAGGCGCAGCTGGTGCCCGTGCATTTTTACGCGATGCTGCAGGCCGGGCGGCCCGCGCAGCTGGCCGTACAGGATGACCTTGGAAACGTCTGCAAGACGGTCGGGCCGGAGCCGGAGGCCGCAGTTTACCACGCGCTGACGCGCGAGGACTTAGAGAGCCGCCTGGCCAAGACCGGCGGGACGCCGTATCGCTGCGCGTCGGTGAAAACGGCGCTTGGCGGGGACGTGCAGCTGCCCGCGTCGGCGATCAACGCGATGCGGCGGGAGGTGCTCGCGCAGCTGACGGCGCAGCGTGGGCGCGTGAAGCCCGCGCGGCTGCATCCTTATAACGCGCTCGCGCCCTACGACGGGATGACGGGCGAGCCGCAGCTGACGGTGAGCGTCCGGTCGGCATCGCAGATCACGGCGCGGATGCTGGCGCTGCGGCCGACGGTGCTCTATGTGCCGCTGGCGGAAATTTTGGCAAATCCCGATCTTCCGGGGCGGCTCGGCGTGGAGACGCAGCTGGCGGCAGTGCTGCCGCGGGTTGTCTGGTCCGGCGAGGACCGGCCGCTGGCCGCGCAGCTCCGCGAGGTCTACAGCCTCGGCGTGCGGCAGCTTTTGGTGGGCAATCTCGGTCAGCTGAAGATCGCGAAGGCGGCGGGCTTCGCCGTGCGGGGCGATTTTGGCCTCAACATCTACAATTCCCGGTCGATGCAGTATCTGCGGGGACAGGGCGTGGATTCGCAGCTGCTCTCGTTTGAGCTGACGCTGCCGCAGATCCGCGACATCTCGAAGGCCGTGCCGAGCGAGGTGCTCGTCTATGGGCGGCTGCCGCTGATGCTGATGGAAAACTGCGTAATCAAAAACCGCACGGGCACCTGCGCCTGCGACGCCGGGCCGGTGAAGCTCGTCGACCGGATGGGCGAGGAATTCCCCATCGTGAAGGACGGCGGGAGCTGCCGCAACGTGCTGCTGAACGGAAAGAAGCTCTATCTGCTTGACAAGCTGAACGTCTTCCGGGGACTTGGGCTCTGGGCGCTGCGGCTGAGCTTTACGACGGAGAATGCCGGAGAGGTGGACAAGGTGCTCTCCGACTGGGTGCGCGGCGGAATGTTCGAGCCGGGCAGCTATACGCGCGGGCTCTACCAGCGCGGTGTCGAATGAGGAGATCAAGATGGCAATCATTTTAGCGTCCAAATCGCCCCGACGGCAGGAGCTGATGCGCCTGCTGGGGCTGAAATTTACGATACACACCGCCGACGTCGACGAGACGATGGACAAACGTCTCCCGCCGGAGCGGGAGGTCGCGCGCGTGGGCGGGCTGAAGGCCGCAAAGATCGCGGAGGACGCCGCGCCGGAGGATATCGTCGTCGCAGCGGACACGATCGTCGTCGTGGACGGCGTGGTGCTTGGCAAGCCGCGGGACGAGGAAGATGCGTTCCGGATGCTGAAGACGCTCTCCGGGCGCGGGCATGAGGTGATGACGGGGCTGAACGTGTGGCACGAAGGCAAGCTCCGGCAGGAGGTCGTGCGCACGCGCGTCCACTTCCGGGCAATGACCGACGCGGAGATCCGCGCCTACATCGCGACGGGCGAGCCGATGGACAAGGCCGGCTCCTACGGGATCCAGGGCTATGGGGCCATCTTCGTCGACCATCTCGAGGGCGACTATTTCTCGGTGATGGGGCTGCCGCTCTGCGCGCTGGCGCGGATGCTGGCCGAATGCGGCGTGTCCATTCTGCAGGAGAAGGAGGCGCCGGAGGGATGAAGAAAAATTTCTGGTCCGGCCGGATGAAGACCATCCTGATCGCGGCGCTGGTCGTGGCGATTCTTGCGGCGGTGATTCTGGGCCTTTCCTCCGGGGCGAGCTTTTTTGAAAACGTGACGGGGAGCATTTTGTCCCCGGTGCGCTCGGCGGTCGCGGCCATCGATCGGCAGTTTGAAAAATACTATAATTACCTCTTCCAGTATGCCAAGCTGGAGGCAGAAAACGCGGCGCTGCAGCGCAGGGTGCTCTCGATGGAAGAGGACATCCGCACTGTGGAGGAGCTGCAGCGTGAAAACGAGCGATATAAGGCGCTGCTGCAGCTGAGCGAGAGCCACGAGGACTATAGCTATGTGTCGTCGTACATCACTTCCTGGAATTCTTCGGACTATAAGAGCGCATTTACCATCGGAAAAGGCACGAATTACGGCCTCGAGGAGGGCATGTGCGCGATCACCGAAAACGGGCAGGTCGTAGGGCTGATCACCGAGGTCGGTCTCAACTGGGCAACGGTGACAACGATCATGGACTCGTCGCTGGAGATCAGCGCGTCCATTGCCTCGTCCGGCTATAACGGCGTGGTGCAGGGGACGTTTTTGCAGGACGGCACCAGCATTCTGCGCATGAACTATCTTTTGACGGACGCGGTGCTGAAAAACCAGGATCAGGTCGTCACGGCCGGCTCGACGCTCTATCCGCGCGGGCTGCTGCTCGGGTACATCACGAACGCGAGTCTCGATGAGACGGGCGTTGCGAAATATGCCACGCTCGACCCGTCGTGCGACCTCGGGACGCTGGAGCAGGTATTCATCATCACGAACTACGGCTACGCCGCGCCGGAAACGCCGGCGGATGAGACTGTCGTTGTCGACGGCGAGACCAATGCGGATGCGAACGCAGAGACAGCTGTGGATGCAAATGCGGAGGCCGCGGCGGACGGAGCAAATACGTCTGACGATTCCGCGCAGTAAGATCTTCCGCTTGCAGGGGCCGATGAGGGCATCAAACCGACCCCGCCGCAGCGGCTTGCCGCCCCTTTCAGGGGAGGGGGCCTTTGCGAAGCAAATGCCGGAGAGGTTCGCGTATGCCCCTCTCAGGCGCTGCGCGCCAGCTCCCCCCAGAGGGGGGAGCCAAGCCGCTGCGGCGGGATTTCTCCCCCAGTCATGCTTCGCATGTCTGCCCCCTCTTGGTAGAGGGGGCCTTTGGAAAGAGCAACCCTCGGCCCATACGGGAGAGACAGGACGCACAGAAGGAGTATTCCGATGAGAGAAAAATATAAAAACGCCCTGATGTGGGCCTTATATGGGGTGCTGTTTCTGTTTGTGACGGTATTTCAGACGGTGACGTTCGGGCGGCTGCGCGTGTTTGGCGTGAAGCTGAGCCTGATTCCGGTTGCGCTGGCGTGCATCGCGATGCATGTGGGCGGCGAGCGCGGCGCCATCTTCGGCCTCGTGGCCGGGACGTTCTGGTGCTTGACCGGAGCGGCAGGGGGCGCACTGCACATCGTGCTGCTCTCGCTCGGCGGCGCGGTAGTGGGCTATGCGTGCGACCGGTACCTGCGGCGGAACTTTTTCTCGGCGCTGCTGATGAGCCTGGGGACGCTTCTGTTCTGTCAGATCGTGCTTTCGCTGGCACAGGTGTTTCTGGGCCATGTGGCGCTGACGGCCGGGCTGCTTTTGGCGCTGCGGCAGGTGGGGCTTTCGCTGCTGACGATGCCGCCGCTCTACCTTGCAGCCTGGGGGATCAGAAAGGCAGGGGCATAAATGCAAAGAAGAACCCGTTTCCGCATGATCGTGTTCATCTGCTTCATCGTGGCGATGATGTCGGTGTTCGCGCTGCGGCTTTATAAATTACAGGCGGCCGTCTCGGAGGAAGATCTTGTGGCGGCGGACGCCGACTCGATGACCTACCGCACGACACTCGAGGCCTCACGCGGGAACATTCTCGACCGGAACGGCAATGTGCTGGTTTCGAACCGGGCGAGCTATAATCTTGTGATCATCAACTTCGTGCTGTTCAACACGGACGCACCGAATGAAAATCTGCTGCGCGTGCTGGAGCTGTGCGACCAGCTCGGCATCGAATATGAGAGCCACTTCCCTGTCACGATGGAACGGCCGTACAGCTATCAGATGGACACGATCTCGTCCACCTGGCAGGATTATTTCCGCGCTTTCCTGCGCGACCGGGATTATGACCTCGACACATCGGCCTCGACGCTGATGAAAAAGCTGCGCGAAGACTATAAAATCCCCGACGACTGGACACAGGAGCAGTCCTACAAGGTCATCTCGGTGCGCTATGAGCTGGAGCTGCGAAGCGTCCCCGGCGTGGGTCTTGAGAACTACACGCTGGCGACCGACGTCAGCGCGGAGGATCTGGCGGCAGTGATGGAGCTGAGCGTACCGGGCGTGATCGTGGAATCGAGCACCGTGCGCGTCTACAACACGAAATATGCGGCGCATCTGCTCGGCTCGATCGGTGCGATCAGCGCAGCCGAATGGCCGGATTATCAGGACAAGGACTATGCGATGAACGCAAAGGTCGGAAAAGAGGGCATTGAACTGGCCTTCGAAGACTATCTGCACGGGACGAGCGGCATGAAATATACGACCGTCTCGTCTACGGGTGAAAAGCTCGACGAATACTACACCAACGTCCCGCAGCCGGGCAACAACGTGGAGATCACGCTGGACATCTCGCTCCAGGCCGTGGCGGAGGACGCGCTGGAGAAGCTGATTTTGAACCTCCGCGAAAACGGCGTCGGCATGCACGGCGAAGGCAAGGACGCCGAAGGCGGGGCCGTGGTGGTGCAGGCGGTCAAGACAGGCGAGATTCTTGCATGTGCGAGCTATCCGACCTATGACCTCTCCACCTACAACCGCGATTTTAAGGAATTGAGCGAGGATCCCTATAATCCGCTCTATGACCGGGCGCTGCTCGCAGAGTATGCCCCCGGCTCGATCTACAAGATGGTCACGGCCATCGCAGCCATCGACATGGGCCACATGGGCGAATATTATCAGATCACGGACGAGGGCGTCTACATGTACTACGCGAAGGAAAACTTCACGCCGAAGTGCTACGTCTGGACGAGCTCCAACTCGACACACGGCACGATCAACATGCAGCAAGCGCTCTCGGAATCCTGCAACTATTATTTCTATGAGGCGGGCCGGCTGACCTACAACGCCTATTACAGCGAAACCAATCAAAATCCGTTTGACATCGTGGCCAAGGCGCTCGGCCTCGGCGAGCACACGGGCGTCGAGCTCTATGAAGAGATCGGCCAGCGGGCAAACGCCGAGACAAAGAAGGCCAACTATGCGGGCGCGGAGTCTGGCTGGTATGGCGCGGACGTGCTGCAGGCCGTCATCGGGCAGAGCCTGAACCGCTTTACACCGATGCAAATGGTCTGCTATACGCAGGCACTGGCCAACAAGGGCACACGCTACGCGGCAACGTTCCTGTCCCGCATCGTCTCGTGGGATTATCAGGATCTGATTTTGGAGCACGAGCCGGAGGTGGCCAGCACGCTGGAAATCTCGGATGAGGCGCTCGACTGCATCGACAAGGGCATGCGCATGACCGCAAAGGAAGGCACGGCCAAAAATTATCTGGCAAATTACCCGATCGAGGTTGCCTGTAAGACGGGCACAGCCCAGTGGCAGGGCGTGACGTCGGACGGCTCGGTCAGCGGCTCCGACAACGCCTCCTTCGTGCTCTACGCCCCGGCGGACGATCCGGAGATCGCCATTGCGGTCTACGTCGAAAAGGGTGCGCAGGGCGGCAACCTCGCCAATGTGTGCATTCCGATCATGGATGCCTATTTCTCGGGCGAGACAAAATATGAGACGATTCTGACGGAAAATACCGTGCATTGAGAACCGGCTTGGCGTACAGACCGTACGCCTTCACCGCTTCACCTTGTTTTGCCGAAAAATCTCTCGCCGAAGTATGTCGAATCGCTTTGTAGGGGCGGACGACTCTGTCCGCCCCTCCCCGCCGCAGCGGAAAAGCCTTCCCTTGGGGGAAGGTGGCTGCGGAGCGCGGCGGAGCAGACGAATGATGGTCTGGGGCACGCACCTGAGTGCACAATGTGTCGTTTTTGCTCCCCGCCCCTCATCCGCCTCGCGTTGCCCGGCACCTTCCCCGGAGGGGAAGGCTTTCGGGCGGACAGAGTCGTCCGCCCCTACAATGACTTGCTTCTTTGCCAAAAAAAGAACCGAATGGGTTCGAAAAATATCAACTCTACTTCATATTGAGGTACACAGTTATGACCGACTTATCGAAAATTCGCAATTTTTCCATTGTGGCGCACATTGACCATGGCAAATCGACGCTGGCCGACCGGCTGCTCGAGGAGTGCCGCGCGATCGACAAGCGCGAGATGGAGGACCAGGTGCTCGACAACATGGACCTCGAGCGCGAGCGCGGCATCACCATCAAGGCCCGCGCCGTGCGCCTTGACTACACGGCAGATGACGGGGAGCAGTATGTGCTGAACCTCATTGACACGCCGGGCCACGTCGACTTCAACTACGAAGTCTCCCGCAGCCTGACGGCCTGTGAGGGTGCGATCCTTGTGGTGGATGCTTCGCAGGGCATCGAGGCACAGACGCTCGCCAACACCTATCTCGCCATCGACGCGGGGCTGGAGGTGCTGCCGGTCATCAACAAGATCGACCTGCCCGCCGCGCGGCCCGCGGAGGTCAAGCATGAGATCGAGGACGTCATCGGCATTCCTGCGCTCGACGCGCCGGAAATTTCGGCGAAAAACGGCATCAACATCCACTCCGTGCTCGAGATGGTCGTCCGCGACGTGCCCGCGCCGAAGGGCGACCGGGATGCGCCGCTGCAGTGCCTGATTTTCGACAGCCAGTACGATTCCTACCGGGGCGCGATCGTCTACATGCGCATTATGAACGGCACCGTCCGGCCCGGCATGGATATCAAATTCATGGCGACCGGCGCGGTCTATAAGGTTGTCGAGGTCGGCTATCTGCACCCGCTCGGGATGTCGCCCGCGGAGGAACTCGGTGCGGGCGAGGTCGGTTATCTGACGGCCTCCATCAAAACCGTGTCCGACACGCGCGTGGGCGACACGATCACAGGCGTGGAAAATCCGTGCGCCGAGGCCCTGCCGGGCTATCAGCAGGCGCAGCCGATGGTCTTCTCCGGTGTATATCCGGCGGACGGCTCGAAATACGGCGATCTGCGTGACTCGCTGGAAAAGCTGAAGCTGAACGACGCCTCGATGAGCTATACGCAGGAAAACTCCATTGCCCTCGGCTTCGGCTTCCGCTGCGGCTTTTTGGGCCTTTTGCACATGGAAATCATCCTGGAGCGGCTGGAGCGCGAATACAACCTTGACCTCATCACGACGGCGCCGAACGTCGTCTACAAGATCACGAAGACCGACGGCACACAGCTCGACGTCTACACGCCGCTCAACTACCCCGACCCGGCGGAGATCGCCGAGAGCATGGAGCCGTTTGCCAAGGTGAGTGTCATCGCGCCGCCGGACTATGTCGGCGCGATCATGGACCTCTGTACGAACCGGCGCGGTGAATTTAAGGACATGCAGTATCTCGACCAGTCGCGCGTGGAACTGCACTACTCCATGCCGCTCAACGAAATCATCTACGACTTCTTCGACGCGCTGAAGTCCCGCACGCGCGGCTATGGCTCGCTCGACTATGAGCTCGAGGGCTACCGGCCGAGCAAGCTCGTGAAGCTCGATATTCTGCTCAACGGCGAAATCGTCGACGCGCTGAGCTTCATTCTCTTCGCCGACAACGCCTATGCCCGCGCACGCAAGATCTGTGAGAAGCTGAAGGAAAATATCCCGCGGCAGATGTTTGAAATTCCGGTGCAGGCCGCGATCGGCGGGAAGGTCATCGCCCGCGAGACAATCAAGGCGCTGCGCAAGGACGTGCTCGCCAAGTGCTACGGCGGCGATATCACGCGGAAGAAGAAGCTGCTCGAAAAGCAGAAAGAGGGCAAAAAGCGCATGCGCACGTTCGGTACGGTCTCCGTGCCGTCGGAGGCGTTCATGGCGGTTTTGAAACTGGACGAGGAATAAGATATGGCTTTGAAATTCCCACAGCTCCATGTGGTGGAAAACAACAAAAAAAGTCTCGGCATCTATGTCCACATCCCGTTTTGCAGGAGCAAGTGCGAATACTGCGACTTTTATTCGCTGCCCGGCGCGCGGAACAAGGACAGGATGGACGAGTACACCGCAGCGCTCCTCGCGCATATCCGCGAGGCGGCGACCGGCGCGGCCGGATATGAGGTGGACACGGTCTACTTTGGCGGCGGGACGCCCTCGTTTTTCTGCGCGGGCGGGCTGGCCCGCATCTTCGCGGAGATCGACCGGCGCTTCGACGTCAGCCGCGACGCAGAAGTCACGTTTGAGGCCAATCCCGACTCCGTGACGCTGCCGATGCTGATACATCTGCGCCGGGCGGGGTTCAACCGCATCTCGATCGGCGTGCAGTCTGACCTCGACGAGCAGCTAAAGGCCCTTGGCCGGCCGCACAACTATAAGCAGGCGCAGCAGGCCGTCAGCCTTGCACGGCGCGCGGGCTTTGACAACCTTTCTGTCGACCTCATGTACGGCCTGCCGAACCAGTCTCGCGAGCAGTGGATGGAGACACTGCGGCACGTCATCGACCTCAAGGCCGACCACATCTCCTGCTACGGCCTGAAGGTCGAGGAGGGGACGAAGCTCTGGACCTACAAGGACTGTGCCAATCTCCCGGACGACGACGCACAGGCGGACATGTATTTCTACGCGGTGCAGACGCTGGAGGAGTTCGGCTATCACCAGTATGAAATTTCAAACTTCGCGAAAGACGGCTTCATCTGTCGGCACAATATGAAATACTGGACGGGCGACGAATATCTCGGCTTCGGGCCGTGTGCCGCGTCGGACTTTGCGGGCAAGCGGTTTACCATTCAGGCCGACCTGCAGAAGTACCTCGAGGGCGTGAAGACGAAGGGCGTGATCCTCTCCGAGTGCGACACGATCCCGCAGCGCGAACGCGCGGGCGAATATCTCATGCTGCGGCTGCGCACCGTGGACGGCATTGAGGAGAGCGAGTATACGAAGTCGTTCCTCCTGCCGTTTGAGCCGCTGCAGAAGGTGCTCGAAAAGCTGGCCAAGAACGACCTCTGCGTGCAAAACGGCTCCCGCTGGCGCCTGACGCCGAAGGGCTTCATGCTCTCTAACCAAGTAATTTTAACGCTGCTTGAAGCGCAGCAGCGCTCCAAACCACTGGCCCAGCGCCGATAGGGTACAAGATGTAGCGTAGAGGCTTGAAATTTTCCACAAGATTGCATAAAACGCAAAAAAGAATTGACAAACGGGGGATAAATCCGCTATAATACGTTTCGTATGTTCGACAGGCATACGATTTTTCAGACTCGCTGCGGCTGCGCAAGCAGCTGTTGAGCATATTTTTACAGGAGGTGTAGAATCCATGGCAACTGTTCGTACCTATCAGCCCAAGAAGCTCCACAGATCCAAAGTACACGGCTTCCGCAAGAGAATGGCTACCGCCAACGGCCGCAAGGTCCTTGCCCGCCGCCGCGCCAAGGGCAGAGCGAAGCTGTCCGCGTAAGCGGGGGCTTCTACACCGCATATACAGTCACTACGGGGTGAATGGAATCATGGTTCTGTTCGCCCCTTCTGTCTATCTACCATCCAGGGGGCAGTTTATGCTTTTTTCCCAATCCCTCAAGCTCAACCATGTGTTCCGCCGGCTCTACCGCAGCGGCTCCAACGCCGCCAACCGCTATCTTGTACTCTACTGCCGGGGCAATGGCTCGAACGGCAACCGCATCGGCATCACGGTGAACGCCAAGCTGGCACATGCCGTGCATCGCAACCGCGTCCGACGGCAGCTGCGGGAAATTTACCGGCTGCATGAGCAGGAGTTCAAGCCTGGCCACGACCTTGTCGTGGTGGTGCGGACGCGCGCAATCGGCGCGCCGTATGGGAAACTGGAAGCTGCTTACCTCGCGCTGGCCTCCCAGCTCGGTCTGCTTCGGGATCCGGGATGAAGCGGTTTTTGATCTCCTTCATCCGCTTCTATCAGAAGCAGATCTCGCCGTGGTTTCCGCGGCGGTGCCGGTTTTGCCCGACCTGTTCGCAGTATGCCCTTGAGGCGATTTCGCGCTACGGCGCGGCAAGGGGCGGATGGCTGGCTTTCAAACGGCTGATGCGGTGTAATCCGTTCTACAAAGGCGACTACTTTGATCCGGTGCCGGAGCTTCCGGCACGCCCACACCCACATGGAGGAAAATTATGAAAAAAATCGTAGCACTGCTGCTGGTGGTCCTGCTGGCAGTGTCGCTGTGTGCCTGCTCGACTGCGTCCGTGCAGAGCAACGCCAACCCCTATGAAGGCCTCGCGCCCGCGGAAGCGGCAGAGCAGGCTGCCGCAGCGACGAAGGATCAGATGTCCCTGTCTGACATCATCCGCGTCCCGTTCGGCTATCTGCTTGAGTGGCTCTATCAGTTCACCAGCAACTATGGCCTGGCGCTGATTTTGTTCTCGCTGGTCGTCAAGCTCGTTTTGCTGCCGCTGTCCATCAAGAGCAAGAAGAGCATGCTGAAGATGTCGCGTCTGGCCCCGCTGGCCAAGGCCCTCGAGGCCAAATACGGCGACGACAAGCAGAAATACCAGCAAGAGCTGATGTCCCTTTATAAGCAGGAGGGCGTTTCGACCACGGGCGGCTGCCTCTGGTCGTTTATCCCGCTGCTCATTTTGTTCCCGCTCTATTACGTCATCCGCGAGCCACTGACCTATATGCTGCACAACACCCGTCCGGTTTCTGAGGCGATTGTGGCCTATATACGCAACAGCGGCGTCGACCTCGGGAAAAACACCTATTATGCTCAGCTCGCCGCTGCAGGTCATCTCGGCGAATTTATGGGTGAGCTGAAGGACGTCGCCGTGACGGCGGGGGCAAAGCTGCGCGAGATGAACTTCTCGTTCCTCGGCGTGAACCTGGCGGAAATTCCGACCGCGAAGTTCTGGACCTGCGAGGGCTGGGGCGAGATCGGTCTGTTCCTGATCCCGGTGTTCTCCGCCGGCTTCCAGGCGATTTCCATGGTCATCAGCCAGAAGATGAACAATCAGGTTGCGACGAACGCCGACGGAGAGGTCGATGCGACCGCCGCAAAGACTGCCAACCAGACCACGGCCACCATGCTCATCATGATGCCGCTGATGTCGCTCTGGATCGGCTATTCCATGCCCGCCGCCATCTCCGTCTACTGGATCGCGCAGGCCGTGTTTGGCGTGGTGCAGGATCTTCTGCTCAACCAGCACTTCAAAAAGGCCTATACCGAAGAGGATGAGATCAAGCGCCGTGCGGCGGAGATCCGCCGTCAGGCCGAGGCTGAAAAGGAACGCCAGCGCCAGCTGCGGCGCGAGCAGAACCCCGACGGCATCGTCGGCGATGTGAGCAAGAAGAAGCTCCGTCAACAGGAGAAGGAAGCGGCGGACAAGGCCGCGAGAGACTATGAGGCCAAGCGGAACCCGCAGGACGTGAAACAGGAGAATCTGCCCCTGTCCGGCATTGCTGAGCGCCCGTATTGCAAGGGCCGCGCCTATCAGGCCGACCGCTACCGCAAGCAGAGCGGCAGCGAGGAAACCGAGGAGTAAGCTATGGAAAAATTTTTGATTGCCACCGGCAAAACCATCGACCTGGCCATCCAGGCCGCGCTTGACCAGCTGAGCATGGATCGCGACTCCGTCTCCGTGGAGGTGTTGGAGAACGCGAAGTCCGGCTTCCTCGGCATCGGTGCGCAGCCGGCCAAGGTAAAAGTCAGCTATGAAGTCCCTGATGAGGAGCCGAAGCCCGCGCTCTCGAGCGCGTCGCGCTCCAAGCCCAAGAAGGAGGCCGCCCCCGCTGCACAGAGCGAAAACGCCCCGAAGGTCATTGCGCCCGCCGCACTCCGGCAGGAGCAGCCGCGCGTCATCGCACCCGCCGCGCCTTCGGAGCCGCGCCCGGAACGCAAGCCGCGTCAGGATCGCGCGCCGCGCCCCGAGCGCAGGAACGACCGTCCGAAGACCGACCGGCCCGTCCGGGAGGAAAAGCCCTCCGCTCCGGTGGTGCCGAAGGAATATGCGCCGGCCGAGCCCGGTTCGATGGAAGAAAAGATCGAGCAGTTCGTCAAGGGGCTGCTGGAGCACATGGGCTCCGACGCCGTGCCGTACGCGATGAAGACCGGCGAAGACAGCTATCTGGTCGATCTGGTCGGCGCCGATCTCGGCATTCTGATCGGCCGCCGCGGTGAAACGCTCGACGCCATCCAGCACCTGACCAACTATGCCGTCAACCGCGGGCAGAACAAGCGCGCGCGCATCAATGTTGACGCCGAAAACTACCGCACCAAGCGGGAAGAGGCACTCCAGCGGCTGGCCGTCAAGGTTGCAGGCAAGGTTGTCCGCTATCGCCGGAACATCACGCTCGAGCCGATGAACGCCTATGAGCGCCATGTGATCCATGCCGCGCTGCAGGATCATCCGGATGTGACCACGTTCTCCACCGGCACCGAGCCGAACCGCCGCATTGTTGTGGCCTACAGCCGCGGAAGAGCTGTGCAGGCCGACGAGGCAGAATAAAATTAAAAATATCCACAGGATCCGAGATCCTGTGGATATTTTTTGTCTTTTTCCCGCTCTTCTTGCCGTTTTTGTAGGGCCGGAATGCGGATTTCGGTGACATACTATGCCGGGTCTGGTGTCAGGCCGGAGACGACGATTGTGGTCTCCTGCGAAAAACCGGCCGGAGGCCCTGTTCTGCCCGCTTCGCCGCCACAGCCAGCTTTTGCTGGCACAGCATCTCTGCAATATGATCCAGGCTGCGGTTTCGCAGAAAGTCCGCAATCTCCGGCAGGGGCACATCCAGCGTGCGCAGATAGCGGATGGAAAAGCGCGTCTCTTTGTTCATCCTGTGGCCTTCTCCACTGCCGTGCGGTCCTTCCGACGGAGGACAGCATAGAGCACCAGGCAGATCAGGACGGAAAACAGCGACCCCGCTGCGCTTGCCAGGCCCATAGGGAGCAGCGTATGCGGGAAGCAGCGCGAGGCAAAATAGGCCCCGGGGATGCGGATGAGCGCGATGGAGAGGATATTATGCAGAAAAGACAGGCTCGAGCGGCCGCGGGCGCAGAAATAGCCGCTGAAGCTGAACTGGACGCTTCCGAACAGGCAGTCGAAGACATAGCCGCGCAGATATTGTCCGCCAGACAGCGCCACCAGCGTATCCGGTGTGAACGCCCCCACAAGCTGCTCCGCCGTCAGCTGCACGAGGGCAACCAGCGCCAGGCAGAGTGAGGAAGAGAGCAGGATGGCATAGCGCAGCGTGGCCACGGCCCGCTCCGGCTTGCCCGCGCCGAGATTCTGCGCGCCGAGGGCCGAGACGGACGAGAGCATGGCTGAGGGCACGAGGAAGAGGAAGCTCATGATCTTTTCCACGATCCCGACGGCTGCCGCATCCGTCAGGCCGCGGTGATTGGCGATGATGGTGATGGTGACAAACGAGACCTGAATGAGGCCGTCCTGCAGCATCACCGGCAGGCCTACGCGCAGGATCTGGCCCATAACGGACGGTTGTGGGCGAAGATCCGGTCTCTGCACGCGCATGAGGCGCTTTTTACGGATGGTGAGCAGGGCGATGCACACGCTCAGGGCCTGGGCAATCGTGGTGCCGAGTGCTGCGCCGGCAGGGCCGAGGTGCAGCGCACCCATGAAGAGGTAATCCAGCGCGATATTGGCCGCGCAGGCGATGGCGACAAAGATCATCGGGCCCCGGCTGTCGCCGAGGCCACGAAAGATGGAGCTGAGAATGTTATAGGCCGTGATGAACGGGATGCCGAGGAAGCAGATGCTCAGATAGGTCCGCGCGCCGGAAACGGCCTCAGAGGGCGTCGACATGAGGGCGGTGATGGGTTTGACCAGGAGAAGCAATCCCGCCGTCAGCGCCAACGAGAGAGCCGTGAAGAGGGTGATGGAATTTCCCGTGGCAGCAGAGGCCCGCGCGCGGTTTCCGCCGCCGACGGCCTGCGCGATGGAAACCGTGGTTCCCATGGCGAGGCCCACGAGCATGACCGTCAGCATGTGCATGACCTGTGAGCCGATGGAGACAGCGGTTGTCGCCGCAACGCCCTCATACTGGCCGATGATAAACAGGTCGGCCATGCCGTAGAGCGTCTGTAAAAAATAGGAGAGCAGATAGGGCAGGGAAAAGTGGACGATTGTCCGGAAGACGCTGCCCGTCGTTAAATTCTGTTCCATGGTCTTTGCCTCACTTTTTCAGCAGTTTTCTGATACGGCCCAGTATAAACTCTGCAATCCTTGTAAAGTCAAGGTTTTTCCGGACCCTCTCTGAAAAGAAGGGGGCTGGGTGGTTTTGGCGGCTTCTTCAGTCGTCGTAATGGTCGAGGAAGGAGACTTTTTTGCCCTTTTGCTTGTAGGCAACGACGGTGTCGAGGCAGACGTTTTCCACACTGCGGAAAATGTGGGCCTCGACGTCGGGATTGCGGGATTTCATGTCCCGGATGAGATTTTTGATTTCCTGCCGCTTGGAGCGCGTCTCCTCGTTGCTGCAGGTGGTGCAGGTGTCGGTGAATTTACAGGCGCACTGGATGAAGTGCAGGTCGTTTGCGTCGCGCCACGCCTTGATGTCATCCTCCCGGATGAGGTAGAGCGGGCGGATAAGCTCCATGCCGGGGAAATTTGTGCTGTGGAGCTTTGGCATCATGGTCTGGATCTGCGCGCCCCAGAGCATGCCCATCAGGATCGTCTCGATGACGTCATCATAGTGGTGCCCGAGGGCGATCTTGTTGCAGCCGAGCTCCTGCGCGTAGCGGTAGAGATAGCCGCGGCGCATGCGGGCGCAGAGATAGCAGGGCGTTTTTTCGACGTGGTAGACCGAATCGAAGATGTTCGACTCGAAGATTGTCACGGGAATGCCGAGACGGCGGGCGTTCGATTCGATGATCTCGCGGTTGGCCGGGCTGTAGCCGGGGTCCATGACGAGGAACTTGACCTCGAAGGGGAACTTGTTATGGAGCTGCAGCTCCTGAAAGAGCTTGGCCATGAGCATCGAATCCTTGCCGCCGGAGATGCAGACGGCGATGCGGTCGTTCGGCTTGACCAGCTCATAGCGCTGGATAGCCTTGGTGAAGTTGCACCAGAGCTTTTCGCGGAAGCGCTTGCGGAGGCTCGTCTCGACGCGCCTTTTTACCTCGGCATCCGCCGTTTTCTGCATGTCATAGCGGATCCAGGCCGGATAGCCGCCCTTGAGACTCCAGGCGTCGACGCCCTGTTCGCGCAGAGCCTCGGCCGTCTCCAGGCTGATCTCGCCGCGCGCGCAGTAGAGCACAAGCCGTCCTTCGCCTTGCGGGGGATTGACCAGCAATTCGTCCGCGTCCGCGGCGACCGCGCCGGGGATGCCGCCATATTCGCGGGAGCGCGCATCGCGCAGGTCGAGCAGCGTATAGCTGCCCGGCGCGAGGGCGTCAAGTTCTTTCGCTGTCAGTTCCATGGCCTTCTCCTTCGATTGTGATCGGGTCGCCGGGGCGGACGGCGCCGCCTGTGCGCACGCGGGCGAAAATGCCCTCGCGGGGCATGACGCAGTCGCCGACCTGTTGGCGGATGGCGCAGTCCTTGTGGCACTCCTTACCGATCTGTGTCACCTCGAGCAGCGCTCCGCCAACGCGCAGGCGCGTGCCGATGGGAAGCGCTTTCAGCGCGAGGCCCCCGGTCAGGATGTTTTCCGCAAAGGCGCCCGCCGGAAGGTCCGGCAGAACGGCACGCATCGGCGCCACGCTCTCGGTGGCGAGCAGGCTGACCTGCCGGTGCCAGGGGCCGGCGTGGGCATCGCCCTCGATGCCGTGTTCGGCGCGGAGCTGAATTTCCGGAACCGGATGCTTCATGGTTCCCTTTCGCTCGCTGATGCAGACCGCGAGCACCTTTCCTGCCTCCATAAAGCGCCTCCTTTTTCAAACTGATTCAGTAGGTATTATAGAGTCCGGCCCCGGCAAAGTCAATGGGGCTTGACGGTTCGGCGTTTGGCGCGTAAAATGAAGCAAATGAAAGAGGGGGAAGGATATGGACGCAGTAATTTTTGATTTAGATGGTACGCTCTGGGACGCGATGGAGCCGATTTTTGAGGCCTGGAAGGAGGCACTGCGCCGCACGGCGGCGCGGCACATCGACCTGACAGAGCCGGTTTTGCGCAGCTGGATGGGCAAGACACCGAAGGAAATCTCCGCACTGGCCTTTCCGGACGAGCCGCAGGCGGTACAGATGGCGGAGATGCAGAAGCTCTATGATTATGAAAACGAGCTGCTGCGCCACCGGGGCGGACGGCTCTACCCGCAGCTGCGGGAGGTATTGAAGACGCTGGAGGCGCGTTATGCGCTGTTTCTCGTTTCCAATTCGCAGGATGGCTATGTGCAGGCGTTTTTGGACTGGTCGGGGCTGCGCTGCTTCCGGGACTATGAGATGGCCGGGCGGACCGGGCTGGACAAGGGAGAAAATATCCGGCTTGTGATGGCGCGCAACGGCGTGAACCGGGCCGTCTACGTCGGCGACACGCAGGGCGATGCCGACGCGGCGAAAAAGGCCGGGGTTCCGCTCATTTTTGCTGCCTATGGCTTTGGCCGGGTCGCGGATGCGGAATATGTGATCCAGGAGATTTCCGAGCTGCCGTCGATTTTGGAACAGATCTTTTCACCATAACCTCTTTTAAAATACCTCCCTTTTGGGAGGTATTTTTTTTGCATTCCGATGTGGAATTCTTTATTATATAAAGTATGCCTTGCAATACACCGGGAAATATGCTATACTCTATATTGAATTGTTATGCACATTTTTGTGTGATTCTGTTTGGAAAGGAGCCTGTTATGTACTCCTCAGCCTATGTTTGGGCCAAAGTTCTCGGCAACATGGAATCGCGGCTGACGCCGGCCGTGATCTCAACCTGGTTTGACGATGCGGAGATTTTGGAACTGACCGATACGAAACTTGTGCTGTACTCCCCCTCCTCGTTTCGAAAGGACATCATTCTGCGCCGCTGCGCCGACTATATCAAAGACGCCATGCGGGATGAATTTCAGATGGATATTGAGCTGGAGGTTTTGGACGACACCGAGATCGAGGTCTACCGGGAAAATCAGAAAAAACCGCAATTTGTAGAGTTTAACCCACAGTTTACCTTTGACAAATTCGTTGTTGGCTCCTCCAACCGGTTTGCGCATGCGGCGGCCATCGCAGTGGCCAATGCGCCGGCGGAGACGTATAACCCGCTGTTTATCTATGGGCCATCCGGCCTGGGCAAGACGCATCTGCTCTATGCCATCGCCAGCGAAGTTCATAAAAAGCACCCGAGCTATAACATCGTCTACATCAAGGGCGACCAGTTTACAAACGAACTGATCGCCGCCGTGCAGGAGGGCCGGAACATCGAGTTCCGCAGCAAATATCGTGGAGCCGATCTGTTTCTCGTCGACGATATCCAGTTTATTGCCGGCAAGGACTCGACGCAGGAGGAATTTTTCCATACGTTCAACACGCTCTATGAGTCGCACCGACAGATCGTTTTGACGGCCGACCGGCCGCCGCATGAGATGCTCCGGCTGGAAGACCGCTTGAAGACACGCTTTGAATGGGGCTTGATCGCGGACATTCAGCCGCCGGATTATGAGACGCGCATGGCGATCATCAAAAACAAGGCTATGAGTCTGGGGCTCGAATTCCCGGACGACGTGTGCGAGTACATTGCGGAGAATATCACAACGAATGTGCGGCAGATTGAGGGGACGGTCAAGAAAATTTTGGCCTACCGTGATCTGCAGGGGATGCCGCTGGATGTGGCGAGCGTATCGCGCGCGATCAAGGACATGTACAAGGGCAAAGCCGAAAGCCTTCCGACGCCGGGGCTCATCATTTCGGAGGTCTGCCGGTTTTATTCGATTGAAGAGCAGGTGCTGCGCGGGACGCTGAAAAACAAAAATACTGCCGAGGCCCGGCAGGTGGCAATGTACCTCTGCCGGAAGCTCACAAATCTCAGCCTGCCGGACATCGGACGCGAATTTGGGCGCGATCATTCGACTGTACTGCACGGGCTCAATAAAATCGAACGTCTGCTGGCCGATTCCACATCCGGATTACAGGATAATATCCGGGATATTACGGCGAATATCAATAATAAGCTATAGTTTTTCGCGCCCCGATTCTTTTCTTTCTCAAAAAGAGAAAGAAAAGAATCGGTTCAAAAACTATCCACATACTGCTGTGGATAGTGGAAACTGAGACTGTTGAAAAGCGTTTGACGGATGTTTCACGGAAGGGGCTGTGGACAACGTTATGCGGTGTCCCATTTGCTCTGTGGAAAAATATATATTGAAATCTCAAGGAAAAATGGAGATTTCCACATAAAATTTCCCTACTATTACTTACTACTACTTTTATCCTTTCTTTCTGTTGAAGAAAGAAGAGAAGGAGGAACTGCGATGAAATTTATCTGCGAAAAAAATCTGCTCGTCTCGGCTATCTCCGTCGCCAGCCGGACCGTCGCCGTGAAGAGCGCGATCCCCGCGCTCGAAGGGATCTATGTGCGGGCGGGTGTGAAGGTGATGCTCTCCGGGTATAATCTGGAAACGGGGATTACCGTCGGCGTCGAGGCCGATATCCGCGAGACCGGCGAGGCCATCTTCCCGGCGAGGCTGTTTTTTGATATCGTGCGGAAGCTGCCGGACGACACCGTCGAAATTTCCGTGGACGAGAGCTTTAAGGTTTCCATCCGCGGCGGCATTTCCTCGTTCTCCATCCTTGCGATGAGCGCGGAGGATTACCCCGAGCTGCCCGATGTCGAGAGTGAAAAAGGCGTTGAACTGCCGCAGAAGCAGCTCAAGGACATGATCTCCGGCACGATCTTTGCCGTCAGTGAAAATCAGGCCCGGCCCATCCATACCGGGTGCCTGTTTGAGGTGGAAGAGGACAGTATTACGGTCATTGCCGTCGACGGTTACCGTCTTGCGCTGCGGCGCTGGGCGCCGGAGGGCGGCGTCGGGCGGCAGATGAAATTTGTCGCGCCCGCAGCGGCACTGAAAGAGGTCGAGAAGATCCTGACCGACAGCGACGAAACCTGCACATTCTACCTCGGCACGAAGCACATTCTCTTTACCATCGGAGAAGCAACGCTCGTATGCCGAATCCTGGAAGGAGAATTCCTCGACTGGCGGCGCGTGCTTCCGGAAAACAATCCCATCAAGCTGGCGGCCAACGTTTCAGCCATCACGGATTCCATCGAGCGCGTGAGCTTGGTGATCTCTGAGAAGCTCAAAAGCCCGGTTCGCTGCACGTTCGGCGATCAGACGGCGGACTTCCGCACGGTTTCCACGATTGGCACGGCGCACGATGTCTGCCAGATTGCGGGCGACGGCAAGGATCTCGAGATCGGCTTTAACTGCCGCTATCTGCTTGACGCGCTGCGCGCGGTGCCGGATGGGGAGTGTATGCTGGAGCTGAGCAACGGGCTGAGCCCCATCGTGCTGACGCCGTGCGACGATACGCGGCGGTATAGCCACATGGTACTGCCGGTGCGGCTGAAAGCGGGGGAATGAGATGAAGGTTCGCGTTACCAAAAAGGTCTCGGAAGAGGTCGTCGAGATTCCCATTCATACGGAATATATCAAATTGCAGGACTTTTTAAAGTTCTGCAATGCCGTCGAATCGGGCGGCATGGCAAAAAACTTCATTTTGAATGAAGAAGTACGGGTAAACGGTGAGGTATGCACGCAGCGCGGCAAAAAGCTGCGCCCGGGCGACGTGGTTACCTTCCTGCAAAACAGCTGGCGCGTCAGCGAGGAGCAGAAATGAAGCTCACCGGGCTGACACTCTACCAGTTTCGCAATTATGAAGAGCTGCACCTGGGGCTGCATCCGGGCGTGAATCTGCTCGTCGGTGAAAATGCGCAGGGAAAGACCAATCTGCTCGAGGCTGTTTTTTACTTATCGACCGGAAAAAGCTTTCGTACCGGACGGGTGCAGGAGCTGATCGGCTTTGGCGCGGAGTTTGCAGATTTGTCCTGCACGCTGTTTTCCGGTGGGCGGGAGCAGGCGCTGCGCGCGGTTCTGTTTGCAAACCGGAGGCCGAGGCAGCTTTATATCGGCGGCGTGAAGCAGCGGTCGGCTTCAGGGCTGTCCGGCGTGTTGACCACAGTGTTGTTCTGCCCGGATGATCTGCAGGTTTTAAAAGCCGGCGCGGCGGGGCGGCGGAAGCTGCTTGACACGGCGCTTTGCCAGCTGCGGCCGGGCTATGCCGCAGCGCTTGCGGAATACCAGAGGCTTTATGACAGCAAAAGCCGGATTTTAAAGGACTATCACGAGCAGCCGTCGCTGCTGGAGCCGTTGCCGGAATTCAATTACCGCATGGCGCAGGTCGGCACGCTGCTCATTGCCACGCGGGCCAATTATTTACGGGAGCTTGGCGGCACGGCGGCGGAATATCACCGGGAATTTTCCGGCGGCCGGGAGGGGCTGACGCTGCGGTATCAGACGGTTTCGACCGTGACGGATCCGTTTGCGGACAAGCGCGTCATTTTTCAGCAAATCCTGGATCACCAGGAGGCCCATTACCGCGCCGAGCTGGACTCCGGCCAGTGTCTCACGGGGCCGCATAAGGACGATTTTGACGCCTCGCTGGACGGCCTTTCCATCAAGGCCTATGGCTCGCAGGGCCAGACACGGACGGCGGCTATCAGTTTGAAACTGGCCGAGCGGGAGCTGTTTCGCCGGGACACGGGCGAGGAGCCGGTGCTGCTGCTGGATGACGTGCTCTCCGAGCTCGACGGGACACGGCAGGATTTCGTGCTCAACCAGATCAAAACCGGCCAGGTCCTCATCACCTGCTGCGAGCCGGACAAGCTGACCGGGCTCGGGCAGACGGTGCATATCGAAAAAGGGCGGGTGATCTGATGTATCTGGAGCTTGGAGGCGATTTGCTGGTGCAGAGCCGCGCGGTGCTTGGCATCTTTGACCTCGACAATACCTCCTGGTCAAAACGGACAAGAATTTTTCTGGAGACGGCGCAGAAAAACGGCGAGCTGATTGATGCCGCCGAAGAGCTGCCGAAATCCTTCGTACTGACGCAGGAATTCGGCGCGCAGCGCGTCTACCTGACCAAATATAACGCAGCCGTTTTGATGAAACGGCTCGAGGCCGCCCGCTGACGGGCAAGGATCCTTTCAGAAAGGAATTTACGGAATGAGCGAAGAAGTATTGAAAAATGACGTCGTGGAAACGGAATACGACGCCAGTCAGATCCAGGTGCTCGAGGGGCTGGAGGCTGTACGCAAGCGGCCCGGCATGTACATCGGTTCGACGAGCGCGTCGGGTCTGCACCATCTCGTCTATGAGATCGTCGACAACGCGATCGATGAGGCGCTGGCGGGCTATTGCCACCATGTTGAGGTGACGATCAACGAGGGCGACACCATCACGGTTCAGGACGACGGACGCGGCATCCCGGTCGACATTCAGGCGCAGACCGGAAAGCCGGCGCTGGAGGTCGTCTATACGGTGCTGCATGCGGGCGGTAAATTCGGCGGCGGGGGATATAAAGTCTCCGGCGGTTTGCACGGCGTGGGCGCGAGCGTGGTCAATGCGCTCTCCGAGTGGCTCGAAGTCGAGGTGGCGCGCGACGGGAACATCTATCAGATGAAATTTTCCCGCGGCCATATCACCCAGGAAATGCGCATCATCGGCACCACCGATGGACACGGCACGAAGGTCACCTTTAAGCCGGATCCCGAGATGTTTGACACGCTGCAATATGACTATGAGACGCTCCATACCCGCATGCGGGAGCAGGCGTTTTTGAATGCGGGGCTGCATATCACGATTACCGACGCACGCATCGGCGCACAGGACAAGCCGGAAAAAGAACGGTTTGACTCGATGTGTTATGAGGGTGGTATCCGCGAGTTTGTCCGCTGGTATAACCGCCACAAGACGCCGCTGCATGAGCAGGTGGTCTATATGGCGGGCCGGAAGGACGACCAGACCGCCGAGGTTGCACTGCAGTATAACGACTCGTTTACAGAGACGATCGTTTCATTTGCAAACGACATCCATACGCCGGAGGGCGGCATGCACGAGGAGGGCTTCAAGCGGGCGCTGACAAACGTGCTGAATGCCTACGGCATCAAGAAGGGCTATCTCAAAAACGACGATAAGCTCAGCGGCGACGACGTCCGCGAGGGACTGACCGCGATCGTCTCCGTCAAGCTGACGGATGCACAGTTTGAAGGCCAGACAAAGGCCAAGCTCGGCAATGCGTCGATGCGGACGCTGGTCAATGCCATCGTCTCTGACCAGCTGGCAACGTTTTTGGAGGAAAATCCCGCCGTCGGCAAGGCCATTCTTGACAAGGCCATGACGGCCAGCCGCGCGCGAGAGGCTGCGCGCAAGGCGCGCGAGGCCATCCGGCGCAAGACGGGGCTGGAGTCCGGCCAGATGCCGGATAAGCTCCGCGACTGCAACGACACCGACCCGGCGCTGACCGAAATTTACATCGTTGAGGGCGACTCCGCCGGCGGCTCTGCCACACAGGGGCGCGACTCGCGCTTCCAGGCCATTCTGCCGCTCTGGGGCAAGATGCTGAACGTGGAAAAGGCCAGGGCCGACAAGGTCTACGGCAACGATAAGCTCCAGCCGGTCATCACGGCGCTCGGCGCCGGGATCGGCGAGGAATTCAATCTGGAGAAGCTCCGTTATCACAAGGTCATTATCATGGCTGATGCGGACGTTGATGGCTCACACATCCGGACGCTGCTGCTGACGTTCTTCTTCCGTTTCATGCGGCCGCTCATTGAGCATGGCTACGTCTATTCGGCGGTGCCGCCCCTTTTTAAGCTGACGCGCGGGAAGACGACGCGCGTGGCGTATTCCGAGCCGGAGCGCGACAAGATCTCGGCCGAGCTGCGCGCGGACAACCCGAATGCGAAGGTTGACATTTCGCGCTTTAAGGGCCTTGGCGAGATGAATCCGCATGAGCTCTGGGAGACGACGATGGACCCCACAACGCGGACGCTGCGGCGTATCACGCTGGAGGATGCGGTCGCAGCCGATCAGGTGTTCACGATCCTGATGGGCGAGGCCGTCGAGCCGCGGAAGGAATTTATTGAGCAGAATGCAAAATATGTCGTGAATCTGGATATTTAAAAAGCCCTCCTCTATAAGAGGGGGGAAGATCGCCGAAGGCGATCAGGGGGAGAATTTGAAGCTCCTCCAGTCACCTTCGGTGACAGCCCCCTCTTGGTAGAGGGGGCCTTTGGTGTGAAGAAAATCAGTTACTCCTACCTTGAAAAGGAGAAAGCATAAATGGCACATAAGAAAGATTACAAGCCGGAGGACATCCTGTTTCCAAACCAGACGATTGTACAGTCGGAGCTGGTACATGAGATGCAGTCCTCCTATATCGATTACGCGATGTCCGTCATCGTGGGGCGTGCGCTGCCCGATGTGCGCGACGGTCTGAAACCCGTCCACCGCCGCATCCTCTACGCCATGTATGAAGACGGCCTGACGAGCGACAAGCCGTTCAAGAAATCGGCGACGTGCGTCGGCGACGTGCTGGGCCGGTATCATCCGCACGGCGACGCATCGGTCTATGACGCGATGGTGCGTCTGGCGCAGGACTTTTCCATGCGCTATATGCTCGTTGACGGACACGGCAACTTCGGCTCCGTCGATGGCGACCCCCCTGCGGCCTACCGTTACACCGAGGCGCGCATGTCAAAGCTCTGCAATGAGATGCTGCGCGACATTGACAAGGAAACCGTTGACTGGGATCCGAACTTCGATGAGAGCCGGAAAGAGCCGCGTGTGCTGCCGTCCCGGTTCCCGAATCTGCTGGTCAACGGCTCATCGGGTATCGCCGTCGGCATGGCGACGAACATCCCGCCGCACAACCTCCGCGAGGTGATCGATGCCTGCGTCTGCATCCTCGACAATCCGGAGGCCGAGCTGGCCGATTTGATGGAGCACATCCAAGGGCCGGATTTCCCGACGCGCGGCATCATCATGGGCCGCAGTGGGATCCGCGCGGCCTATGCCACGGGCCGCGGTAAGGTCACCGTCCGTGCCCGCGCCGACTTTGAGGAGTTCGGCCAGAACCGGACGCGGATTATCGTCCACGAGCTGCCGTACCAGGTCAACAAGCGGATGCTCATCTCGTCCATTTCCGATCAGGTGCGCGATAAGCGACTCGAGGGCATTTCTGACCTGCGCGACGAAACCGACCGAAACGGCATGCGCATTGTTATCGAGCTGAAAAAGGACGCCAATCCGCAGGTGGTGCTGAATCGCCTGTTCGCGCAGACCCAGCTACAGATCACGTTCGGCGTGACAATGCTGGCGCTCGTCAACAACCAGTCGCAGCCGAAGATTTTGTCCCTGCGGCACATTCTGGACGAGTATCTTTCCTATCAGGAAGAAATCATCACGCGCCGGACGCAGTATGATCTGCGCAAGGCGCAGGAGCGGCAGCATGTGCTCGAAGGTCTGCTCATCGCCGAGGACAATATCGACGAGGTCATCAAGACGATCCGCGAGAGCTATGACAACGCGAAGGAACGGCTGATGGAGCGCTTCAACCTGTCCGAAATTCAGGCGCAGGTTGTGCTGGATATGCAGCTCAAACGCCTGCAGGGGCTGGAGCGTGAAAAGCTCGAAGCAGAATATCAGGAACTGGAAAAACGGATCGCATATTTCCAGGAGTTTCTCTCGGACGAGACGATGTTGAAGGGCGTTTTGAAGGACGAGCTCATTGCCATCCGCGACAAGTACGGCGACGACCGCCGCACCGAGATCCAGGATGTCGAGGATGAGATCGACATTGAGGACCTCATTGAGGAGGAGCAGTGCGTCTTTACGCTCTCGCACGCGGGCTACATCAAGCGCGTCCCGGCGTCGACCTACCGCGCGCAGCGGCGCGGCGGGCGCGGCGTCACGGGGCAGAGCCTCCGCGAGGAAGATTTTGTGGAGAGCGTGTTCTCCGCCTCGACGCACGATTATCTGCTGTTCTTCACGAACGCGGGCCGTGTCCACCGCCGCAAGGGGTATCAGATTCCGGAGGCCGGACGCACCGCACGCGGCACAAATATCATCAATATCCTGCCCCTGGAGCAGGGCGAAAAGGTCACGGCAGGCATCACCGTACACGACCTCGAAGAGGACAATCTGATGTTTGTCACAAGGCAGGGTACGGTCAAGCGCCTTGAGCTCAGCTGCCTGAATACCGCCCGAAAGGCCGGTATCCGCGCACTGACGCTCGGCGAGGGCGATGAGCTGATCGCGGTGTTGAAAACGACCGGCAACGACAATATTTTGTTGGCCACAGCGCATGGTATGGCCATTTGCTTCAATGAGAATGACGTGCGTGTCATGGGCCGCGATGCGGCGGGCGTGCGCGGCATTGCGTTGGACGAAGGCGACTATGTTGTTGGCGCGGGTCTGGCCATAGAGGGCAAACAGCTTTTGACCGTGACGGAAAACGGCTACGGCAAGCGCACGGAGATTGAAGAATATCTTCGCCTCGGCGAGGATGGACAGCGCAGCCCGCAGCAGCGCGGCGGCAAGGGTCTGAAAAACTACAATCTGACTGCGAAGACCGGTCTGGTGGCGGGTGTTGCCATCGTCAGTGACGGCGAAGACGTGATGCTGGTTGAAAACAGCGGCGTGCTGATCCGGATGCCGGCGGATTCCATCAATATCTATAAACGCGGCACGCAGGGCGTTATCCTGATGCGCGTGGAAGAGGGCAATCGCGTCATCTCCCTCGAGCGCGTAGATCGTGAGGAAGAGGAGCCGGAGGCTCCGGCGGAGGAATAACAAATGGAAATGGACGGGGCATAGCCCCGCCTGTAAAAATCGAAGATTCTATTTGTAGGGGCCGATGAGGGCATCGGCCCCTACAAGGTGCGGTAGAAAATCGCAAAAGCGGGCGGACAGTACCCGCAAGGGGCATGCCGCATCTGTAACGCTCCTTCGTCGCGAACAGCTGCGCAAAGTCGTCCGCCCCTACAAAGCGTTCCAGATGGAGTTTTGAAATATGAAAACTGTGACGATCTATACGGATGGGGCCTGTTCCGGCAATCCCGGGCCGGGCGGCTGTAGCGGCGGAGCCGCGAATTTGTCCCTCTGGGAAAATGCCGCCAAAGGCGGCAAAAGGGGATCAGAGCGAAGCAACTTTGCAGCCGCCAGTTGAGGAGAAATGCGATGAAGACAGTGACAATTTACACCGACGGTGCGTGTTCGGGGAATCCGGGGCCGGGCGGCTGGTGCGCGATCTTGGAATACAACGGCATCGAGAAAATGCTCTCCGGCGGTGAGGCACAGACGACGAACAACCGCATGGAGCTGACGGCTGTCATCCAGGCGCTTTTGGCCCTGCGGGAGCCGTGCATTGTGGAGCTCTATTCCGATTCCAGATATGTGCTCGACGCACTCGAAAAGGGCTGGGCCTGGGGCTGGCGGCGGAAGGGCTGGATCAAGTCGGATAAAAAGCCTGCGCTGAATCCGGATCTCTGGGAGATGCTGCTCGGTCTTGTCAGCCAGCATGAAATGCACTACCACTGGGTGAAGGGCCACGAGTCCAACGTCAACAACAACCGGTGCGATCAGCAGGCCGTTCTGGAAAGTCAGAAATATAAATAAAACATCCACATCTTCCCTGAAGATGTGGATGTTTTTTAAACTTTTTGAAGCAGGGCGACGGTTTCAACGTGGGCGCATCTGGGAAATAGGTCGACGGCCTGGGCGGTTTGCAGGGTGTAGCCGCGCTCGTGCAGGAGTTTGACGTCACGGGCGAGCGTCGCTGGATCACAGGAGACATAGACGATGCGCTGCGGGCTCATGGCGGCCATCGCTTCAATGACGTCGCCGCTGACACCCTTGCGCGGCGGGTCGACGACGATGACGTCGGGCCGTTCTCCTCGGGATGCAAACATCTGCGCGGCCTGTCCGGCGTCCATGCAGTAAAATTCGGTTTTGTCTGCGAGACTATTGCGCACGGCGTTTTCCTTTGCGTCTTCGATCGCCTGCGGCACGACCTCCACGCCGATGGCCCGTCTTGCCTCACGGGCGAGGCAGAGCGTAATTGTGCCGGTGCCGCAATAGAGGTCGAGCACGGTCTCGCAACCTCGCAGATCCGCAAATTGCAGGGCTTTTCCATATAGGATTTCCGCTTGATCGTGATTGACCTGATAAAAGGCCGCCGGGCTCAGGCGAAAATCCAGTCCGCAGAGCGTATCATGAATTGTTCCGGGCCCATAGAGCGTCTCAAATGTCGTGCCAAGGACGGTATTTCCCCGCGTTTCATTTGCACTGAAGACGATGGTTGTGACCTCGGGAAACGCGGCTCGGATGGCGTCAACCAATTCGGCGCGCTTTGGGAGCGTTTTGCAGTTTGCACAGATACAGACCATCGTCTCACCGCTGACCGCACCGCGGCGGATGTAAATGTGGCGGACATAGCCGCGGCCCGTTTTTTCGTCGTAGGCACGGATGTGATAGCGCGCCATCCAGCCAAGCACGGCCTCTCTCACGCGGTCGGCACAGTCCGGCTGGATGCGGCAGTGCGTGATTGAAATGACGCGGTGCGTCCCTGCGGAGAAAAAGCCTGCCTCGGCCCGGCCGTTTTGCTCCTGCACCGGGTACTGCACTTTATTTCGGTAGCCTTTCTGTTCTGCTGCACCTGTGATTTCCAGGGTCTCCAGTGCGCAGCCGCCGATTCGGTTCAGCGCGTCCAAAACGCGCCGGCGCTTGAGTTCCAGTTCCATCGCATAATCCATATGCCGGAAGTCACAGCCGCCGCAGGCCGGAAAACTGGGACAATCCGGCGTAATACGATGCGGCGACGGATGCTCGATCCGGAGCAGCTTCGCATGGGCGGCGCTCCGCCCGATGTTGACAACCTGCACAAGACAGACTTCACCCGGAATGCCGCCCGGCACGAACAGAACCTGCCCGTCCACGCGCGCAATCCCGCGTCCGTCGCTGGATGCGGCTAGAATTTTTACGCTGTAGTTTTCATTTACCTTCATAACATTCACCAACAATGTTTCATGTGAAACAATCAGGGCGCGAAACGCGCTTTGCAATGTTTCATGTGAAACATTTATCCATCCAACCTCTCCCCTGTTGCGGCGTCAAATTGATAGCTGCGCGTTGTAATTTCCTCGGCACCTTCTGCACCGTAACGGACGGAGACCTGATACTCGAGCGTCAGAATCCCGTCCTCCATGGAAATCTGGTAGCTGCCGTTTACAAATGCTATGGCCTGCGCATCGAGAGCTGCTGGATAGACAGTGTCCTCTGCATAGGATTCCAGTGCGGCCTGCAACTGCGTCAGGTCCTCGTTGATCTTCTCACTTGCTTCTGCCGAGGCGAGAGTCAGCTGCGGAATCTGATAGGTATAGGTCACGACCTCATCGAGATCGTGCTGGATCGTCTGCGGTTCGTCAAACCAGGCATCCACGACCGGTTGGGCGGCATTCTCCTCCGCCGGCAGCGTCGTGGCAGACGAATCCGACGGCTGCGTTGCGGCTGCGGAGGATGCCGGCTTTTCTGGTTCTACCGGGACATCTGCCGGAAGCGTCGTCGGCGTGCAGGCGGAAAGTACAAGCAGGAATGCGGCGGCTGCCGCAAGAATGGTCTGTTTCATGATTTCACCTCGACGATAGTTTATCACAGGAAGGCGCTTGTGTAAAGCGTCGAAGCTTGCTATACTGTGGAAAGAGAAATGAGGGAAAGATATGTTGGATTATTTGCACTGTGAACTCTGTCCGCGCCGCTGTGGTGTGAACCGGGCGGCGGGGCAGCGGGGATTTTGCCGGATGGGAAGCGACCTTGTCGCGGCCAAGGCAATGCTGCACTACTGGGAAGAGCCAGTGATTGCGGCGGACTTTGGCGCGGGGGCGGTGTTTTTTTCGGGCTGCACGCTGGGCTGCGCTTATTGCCAGAACAGCGAAATTTCTCAGCAAGATTTTGGTAAGGCACTCACGCCGCAGCAGCTGCGGGCGGTGTTTGAGCGTCTGATCGACGAGGGCGCGGAAAACATCGACCTTGTGACGCCGACGCACTTTTTGCCCTCCATCCTCCCTGCCCTGACGCCGAAGCTTCCGGTTCCGGTGGTCTACAACTGCGGCGGCTATGAGCGCGTGGAAACGCTGCGCGCACTGGAGGGTCTCGTGGATATTTATCTGCCCGACATGAAGTATTCAGACGCTGCGCTGGCCGGGAAACTTTCCGGTGCGCCGGATTATCCGGAGGTGGCTGCGGCGGCAATCGAGGAGATGTGCCGTCAGGTTGGGCCGGCGGAAATCGAAGGCGGGATCATGAAGCGGGGGCTCATCGTGCGGCACCTGGTTCTGCCGGGATATCTGGACAATTCACTCGGCGTAATCGACTGGTTTTCAGAACGCTTCGCGGGAAAAAATGTGCTCTTCAGCCTGATGAGCCAGTATGTTCCAATGGGCCGTGCGCGGCAGATGCCACCGCTCAATCGGACGCTCAGCGAAGACGAGTATGCCGCTGTGCTCTCCTATTTGGATCTTTGTGGCATCAAAAACGGATATACACAAGACTATTCCTCCGCTTCTACCAACTATATTCCAAAGTTTAATCTGGAAGGATTGTAAGTTTTTGTCGAAAGCATAAACAAATGTTTGATTTTTTCAGGCGGCTGTGCTATACTGGTTGCAGAACTAGCTGGGAGGCGTCGTTATGGCACGGACAACCAACAAACGCGAGCAGATTTTGGACTTTTTAACCCGGTTTGTGAACGAACATGGCTATGCGCCCACCATTCGCGAGATCTGCAGCGCGGTCGGCCTGCAATCTACGGCCACCGTTCATTACCACCTCGCCGCGCTGCGTGAGGCGGGGCTCATTGAGATGGACGACATGAAAAAGCGCGCCATCTCCCTCCCCGATGCGCAGCGGGCCGACCGGATTCCGATTGTCGGCGTGGTGACGGCGGGGGTGCCGATCCTTGCAACGGAAAATATTGAAGGCTATCTGCCGTGGGACGGCGAGGCGGGCTGCTTTGTGCTGCGCGTGCGCGGCGACTCTATGATCGGCGCCGGCATTCTGGACGGGGATAAGGTTGTCGTCCGCCCGCAGAAGGACGCGGAAAACGGGCAGATCGTCGTTGCGCTGCTGGATGATTCAGCAACAGTCAAGCGCCTGAAGAAAGCGGGACGGGAGGTCTGGCTCATGCCGGAAAATCCAAGCTATCAACCGATTGACGGCCGCGAGGCACAGATTTTGGGCCGCGTCAAGGCCCTGTATCGCGAATATTAAGGAGAGAGGCCTGTGAACATCGAAAAAGCATTGACTGCGCTGCGGAAAAACGGCTTTTCCGTCCGCTATTTTGCCACGGCGGCGGAGGCGGCGGATGCCCTTTGCGCACAAGTGCAGGAGACAAGCGTCGGGATTGGCGGCAGTATGACCGTTCAGGCCCTCGGGCTCTATGAGCGCCTGAGTCAGAACAATACCGTCTATTGGCACTGGAAACAGCCTGCCGCCGAGGCGCGCAGGCTGGCCATGGGCGCGGAGGTGTATCTGCTCTCAGCCAATGCGGTGAGCGAGACGGGCGAGATCGTCAACATCGACGGCGCGGGCAACCGCGTGGCCGCTGCCCTCTTTGGACATAAGCGCGTCTATTATCTTGTGGGCGTCAACAAGCTTGCTCCGTCACTGGAGGGGGCAATCTTTCGCGCGCGCAACATCGCCGCACCCCTGAATGCCAGACGTCTGCAGTGTCAAACGCCCTGCGCACTGGCAGAACCCATGCGCTGCCACGACTGTCATAGTCCGGACCGCATCTGCAATGCCGCCGTTGTCCAGGCTAGGCCCATGGGCGGAACGCAGACGGAAGTGTTCCTGATCGGCGAGGAACTGGGGTATTAAAAACGCCTGACGGGCAGACCTGGCCCGGATGAAGAAGATTTGCGTCTGCCGGCGCCGCCGCCGGGCGGAGAAAGTCCCCGGCCGCAGGGAAATAGGCACCCGAAAAGTCGAATAGCACAAAAAATAGCCCCCGCCCACCGAGACATTCGGCGGGCGGGGGCTATTGTGTTCGGCGTTTGGCGGTGCCGGTATGAAATTCTGTTCAGTCCGTGTGTGACTTCTCCCCCAGTCGACTTTGACGACAGATCCCTTTGATAGAAGGGGCTTTGGGACGGGGCGTGCCCCTTGACACGCCTGGAAAATCCACGGGATTGCCACACCAGTCTGCGGACTGGTTCGCAATGACGCCTCTATTTTAAAGGTTGCAATGCTGCTTCTGCATTGGAGTGCAAGGGAGCGGCTATTTCTTGCTCCGCTGTGCGCGGAAGACGAGATAGCGCTGCCCAAAGTAGTTGAGAACGGTAAATGTCACGGAGCCGACCGCGAGGGAGACATTCCCTTTTGCGTGCAGCGACCAGTGATCGAGCACGAACTTCGTCACCACCGGCGCCAGTGAGTACGACACGAAATAGCAGATCACCATGTGCAGCACATATTTTGCGCCGACGAGCAGGCGATTTTCCTGACTGTGGAACGTGTATTTCCGGTTCAGGAAATACGACATCGTGCCGCCGACGAGGTAATTGCAGGCTGAGGCGATCCAATAGCCCACATGCAGGCAGTTGTAGAGCAGGAACATCAGCCCCGTCCCTACGCACCAGCAGGCCACGGCGATGGCCGTGTAGACCAGAAAGGTTTTGTCAAAAATATGGTGTTTCATCTCACCGCAGGAAGCCCTCCAAAATTTTCTCCTCTGCTTCCTCGGGCGTCAGGCCGAGCGTCTCAAGCTTCAAAATCTGCTCACCCGCAATGCGGCCAATGGCGGCCTCATGGATGAGGGCGGCGTCGACGTGGTTGCAGGAAATCTCCGGAATGGCGCGAACCTTCGCCTCATTCATAATGATCGCATCGCAGGAGACATGGCCAAAGCACGGGCCGTTGCCCTGCACGCGGGGATAAAAGAGCTGCGTCGAGCTGCCTTTGGCCACCGAGCGCGAGATGACGCGCGTGCGGCTGCCTTCTCCGTTCAAAATGACGTCCATTTCGGAAATGGCATGCTGGTCGCTGTCCGTCAGGAGCTTTTCCGTGATCTGCACTTCAGAGCCGGCCCCCTCGGCCACAACTTTGGTATAGCGCTTCGTGTCGTCGACGCCGGCAATCTGGCTCGTTTCCATCACGATGCTCGCACCCTCTTCGAGATAGACGATGGTCTGCGGGTTTAAGATGCGCTTGCCGCGGCCTTCGCCCTCGCCATAGTGCTTTTCAATGTAGGTGACCTTTGCATTTTTGCCGATGTAGAAGGTGTGGATGCCGTCATGCTGCGAGTCGCAGTCGCCGCAGTTGTGGATGCCGCAGCCGGCCACAATGCGCACGTCCGCGCCCTCGCCGACGAAAAAGTCGTTGTAGACCATGTCCTGGAAACCGGACTTTGTCAGCACGACCGGGATATGGACGTTTTCGTTTTTGGTAAACGGCGCGATGCGGATGTCGATGCCGTCCTTGTCGGTCTTCGATTCGATGGTGATGTGCGCGGAGTTTTGCCGGTATTCCTTCTGCCCGTCACTGCGGATGTTGACCGCGCCGTCCGGGATGCCGGTCATGTCGGCGACCTCCTGCAGGATCTTCTTCTGAATGTCATTCAGCACTGTCCGTTCACCTCCAGCATGTTGCAGCCCGCGACCGTGTCGGCCAGGATCTGCGGATAGATCTCCTCCACGCTGCCGCGGCCGGCGACCTTGCCGTCCGCGATGAGGACGATCTCGTCGGCCAGGCGGATGATGCGCTCCTGGTGGGAGATGATGACGATGGTGTGGCCGCCCTCGTCGTGGAGCTGCCGGAACGTCTCGGTCAGACGCGCGAACGACCAGAGATCGATGCCGGCCTCGGGCTCGTCAAAGAGCATCAGTTCCGCATTTTTTGCAAGGATCGACGCAATCTCGATGCGCTTGACCTCACCGCCGGAGAGGCTGGTGTCCACGTCGCGCTCCAGATAATCCCGCGCGCAGAGGCCCACCTTCGTGAGGTACGAACAGGCCTCGTCGTGGCCCAGTTTTTTTCCGGCCGCGACCGTCAGAAGGTCACGCACCTTCAGGCCCTTAAAGCGCGGCGGCTGTTGGAAGCCGTAGGAGATGCCGCGCCGGGCGCGCTCGGTGATGGAGCGGTTCGTCACATCCTCCCCGTTCCAGAAAACCTGCCCCGCTGTCGGCCGGACCAGACCCATCACGGCCTTCGCCAGTGTTGTCTTCCCGCCGCCGTTCGGGCCGGTGATGACCAGAAACTCGCCGTCTGCCACCGTCAGGCTGACGTCCTTTAAAATGTCCACTTTTCCCTGTTCATCGTCCGCAGACAGACACAGGTTTTTCAGTTCTAACATATGGTTTCCTCTTTTTTGTCTTTGAAAGTGAAACGATTATAGCATAGTCTGGTGGTTTGTGCAATTCCGAGGCGTGTTTTTCTGAGATTTTGATCAAAAAATTCCGCGAAAATTCCTATACAAACACGATCTTATCTGCTATAATACAAATAAGTATGACTGCCCGAAGCCGCAGTTAAGAAAGGAGCGTGTTTCCCTTGCCTGGTTTATCTGCAATTGTGTTCATTCCGGACGATACCGGGAAAACTGGATATACACGCCCGATGATGCTGCAAAACATTATGGGTACGCCTTTACTCTCCTGGCTGGCGTCCTCGTTGATTGCAGGCGGTGTTGGGCGTTTCTTTATGGTCTGCCATGAGCGCTTCCGGCGCGATGTGCGGGCCTGCATTCCGAACGATGTCGGCTTTTTCTGCCCAGCGCAGGAGGCCGTGTCCGACCAGCTGCATGTCTTTTTGTCCACCGCAGACGAGAGCGAGGAGGACGTCATTGTCGTCACCGGCCCGGCCATCATCCTGCCCTACGCCAACGACGAGGAGGAGTTTGACGCGGCGCCCATCGTCAGCCCGGTTACCTCGGTCAATCGCGAGACACTGATGCAGGCGCTGGACGAAAAGTTTATTTTCACCGATTTTTTGAAGGATCACGGCGTCCCCTATACCGACCGCGACGGCGTCTATGCTGTGGCCGGGATGAGCGAGCTGCCTGAATGGCAGCCGGTGCTTAACCAGTGCAACCTCTATCGCCTGGCCCAGCAGGGCGTCGAGATCTGGGACTACAACAACACCTATGTCGAGCCGGGCGTCGCCATCGGCGCGGGCACGGCCCTGCTCCCCGGCACGATTCTGCGTGGGCAGACGTCCATCGGCTGCGGCTGCACCATCGGCCCGAACAGCTATTTAGAGAACGCCAAAATCGGCGACGATACCAACGTCAACAGCTCGCAGATCTATAACTCCACCGTCGGTTATGATACCCACATTGGCCCGTTTGCTTACATCCGTCCCGGCTCCACCATTGGCAGCCATATTCGGGTGGGCGATTTTGTTGAGATCAAAAATTCCACGATTGCCGACGGGACCAAGATTTCGCATCTCACCTATGTCGGCGACAGCGACGTCGGCCAGAACTGCAACTTCGGCTGCGGCACCGTGACGGTCAACTATGACCGCGCCAAAAAATACCGCACCACCATCGGCGACAGCGCCTTCATCGGCTGCAATACGAATCTCATCGCCCCCGTCACGGTCGGCGACGGGGCATACATCGCCGCCGGCTCCACCATCACCGACGATATCCCGGCCATGGCCCTCGCCATCGCCCGCGCCCGCCAGCAGAACAAAAAGGATTGGGCCTCGAAGCATAAGGTCAAGGAAAAGTAACGTTCCTGTGATGGGCGTGATCCTCGCGAGCTGCGGAGAAAGCCCCTTCTATGAAGTGAGGGGGAAGATCACCGCAGGCGATCGGTGAAAGAAGTTATTTCGCGCCCCCAGTCACCTTCGGTGACAGCCACCGCTTGGTAGAGGGGCCTTTGGGCGGACAGGATCATCCGCCCCTACAAGGATTCCATAAGATTCGTACTTCACTCCATGCACACGCGGCCCTGCCGCTGCAAATATATCATTTTAGTATCAGAAGAGAATAATCAGAGAGAGGTAATTTCATATGATTTCTCATGGCAAGAACGTCAAGGTTTTCTCCGCCAACGCAAACAAGAGCCTGGCTGAAGGTATCTGCCGCAAGCTGTGGCTGCCCCTGGGCGACAGCAGTGTCACCTCGTTCGCCGACGGCGAAGTTTCCATGACCATCAATGAGTCTGTCCGCGGCAGCGACGTCTTCCTGGTTCAGCCGACGTGCAAGCCGGTCAACGACCATCTGATGGAGCTGCTCGTCATGATCGACGCCTGCAAGCGCGCTTCCGCCGGTCGTATCACCGCCGTCATGCCCTATTTCGGCTACGCCCGGCAGGACCGTAAGGCCAAGGGCCGCGACCCCATCTCGGCCAAGCTCGTCGCCAACATGATCGAGGCCGCCGGCGCCGACCGCGTCCTCACCATGGACCTCCACGCCGCACAGATTCAGGGCTTCTTTGACATTCCTGTGGACAATATGCATGCCGTTCCCATCTTTGTGAAATACTTTATGGATAGATTCGAACATTCGGAAGAGATGGTCGTTGTCTCCCCTGACGTCGGCTCCGTCGCCCGCAGCCGTTCGTTTGCCAACAAGATGGGCATGGGGCTGGCCATCGTCGACAAGCGCCGCGAAAAGGCCAACCAGTGCGAGGTCATGAATATCATCGGTGACGTGCGCGGCAAGAGCTGCATCATCTATGATGATATGGTCGATACCGCCGGTTCCCTCTGCAACGCGGCCAAGGCCATCGTGGAGATCGGCGGCGCGAAGGAAGTTTATGCCTGCGCCACGCACGGCGTTCTCTCCGGCCCCGCCAACGACCGCATCGCCGAGAGCCCCATCAAGGAACTCACCCTGCTCAACACCATCCCTCCGCTGGAAGGCGCCTGCAGCAAGATCAAGTATCTCGACGTGGCTCCGATCTTTGCCGATGCCATCCAGAGAATCTACGAAGAAAACTCCATGTCTGCGCTGTTCTGATATGATTCTGTTTCCATCCGCCGGGTGTGACTGGCTGATCGTCGGCCTCGGAAATCCGGGCAGCGAGTATCAAAATACCCGCCATAACGCCGGATTTATGGCCGTCGACCGCATCGCGGACGTGCTCGGCGTCCCCATCAGCAAAGTCAAATACAAGGCGCTGAGCGCCACGGCCAGCTACCGTGGACAAAAGCTCCTGCTCCTGAAGCCGGAGACGTTTATGAACGCCTCCGGCCTCGCCGTCGAGGCGGCGGCACACTTTTATAAGATTCCGCCGGAGCGTGTGCTCGTCCTGTTCGATGACATCTCGCTCCCGGTTGGGAAAATCCGCGTCCGCAAGGCCGGCTCCGCCGGAGGGCATAACGGCATCAAGTCCATCATCGCGATGCTCCATTCGGAGAACTTTCCGCGCGTCAAAATCGGCATCGGCGCCAAGCCGCATCCCGATTACGATCTGGCCGACTGGGTGCTCTCCAGCTTTACGAAGCAGGAGCAGCCGGAGCTGGACCGGGCCCTCGACAACGCACGCGATGCTGCGCTCTGTATCCTCACGGACGGCTGCGAAAAGGCAGCCGCAAACTTCAACGGCAAATAAGCTTGCCTGCCAGGCCGCAAAACGACCTTGCGCGGCTGGAGGGGATGCACCGCGGACGGTGCTTGCCCGACAAATGACCCGGCATCGCGAGAAGCGCAAAAATTGAAACATGACAGACTTCGACAGGTAGGGGAATCGCCTCTACCTGCGTTGCCTGTTGCCCAGGGTGTATTCTTCCAACTCATGATGTGACTGGCAGCGAGGAATTTTCGCGCTGCGCAAGACATTTTTTCGCAGGAATCCTGACGTATTTCAAGGAAAAATGACGCTGACGCAGCGTGAAAAGGCCCGCTGTCCGGGTGCGTCGGGAGTTGGAAGAATACCCTCTAAGAACCGCCGAACTCCATGGCCCTTGTAAGCGCCGTCTCCAAACGCCCCACTCGCCCCGGATTCATTGCCTGCCGCGCATGCGCCAAACGCTTGTCAACCTTCGCTCCGCTTGCACGGGGATTGTTCTTCAAACGCAGCCGCCGGACAAGCCACAGACCGAAATCTTCTTGTCCGGCGTTCATCTGCAATATCCGCAGCAGGCACCTTTCCCACCGATGGCGGCAAAGGTGCCTGCGATGTGCCATGCCTCTTTTGGCTACGTTCTCCCTTCCGGAGATCTCAAACCCCGGAAATCATCCCCACCGGCCCTGCCTAATCTCATTAAGATAAGGCACTGCCGGTGGGTTTCTTTATACAATCAAAAAAGGCTCCCCAGTGGGGAGCCTTTTTACGGTTCGGTTTGAACGCCGGAATTATTCTTCCTCTTCCTTCTTGGCGTCTTCGATGATCTTGGCCTGGTTCATCTGCGGGACTTCCTCATAGCGGACGAACTTCAGCGTGTAGCTGCCGCGGCCCTGGCTCATCGCGCGCAGGTCGATGGTGTAGCTGGTCATTTCGCCCATCGGGACTTCCGCCTCAACGATCTGATAGCCGGGGTTCTCGGGATCGGGGTTCATGCCCATGACGCGGCCGCGGCGCTTGTTGAGGTCGCCGA
>OIWS01000366.1_pt1 | contig 61311 bp, 46 predicted proteins | sample 1587611 | NCBI WGS metagenome assembly OIWS01 (sample SAMEA3888919, study PRJEB22519) | human gut metagenome | biome: human gut; feature: human-associated habitat; material: faeces | place: Denmark | collected 2010 | reverse complement strand
CCGGAGGGCGGTTACATCCCTTGCCCTTTTGGAAAGGGCGAGGGCTTGGGAGTGGATTAAGGATCCTCCTGCAGGGGAGGGACAGGTGGGGCAAATATAGCACAGTAGGGCGGTTTCCCTCTTCTTCCCTGAGGTTTCTGTCCCCCGAACATTTACACTTCTTCACCATGATATTCTATCGAAAGAAGAATATGACACCTAATACTTACGCAGGTTTCGACCTCTACGGTTCTGATTAAAGTCCTACATCACCTTTTCGAAGTATTTCTTTGTTTCCATAATTCTGATTTTAAAGAATTCTAATGCAAAGGCGAATAACTTAATGGTTAAAACCTTACGCATAATGCGTGATATATTAACAACAACTTTACAAAAAGCGCTTAATACATTCTTTATCTGATTCTGAAACTTCTGATATTGAAGAGCTAAATATAATATGTTTATTGTTTATTTCCAATACATATCGTCCTAACTTCTTTATGTCTTCGAACGACATTCCGTATTTAAGCATCCATATTGTTTTTTCATCAGATGTACCATACTTAATAAGTTTGGCTAATATTAACGCTCTAGCATCGTCTTTCTTTTCTGCGTATTTTTTGAATGCAGCATAATAAATGTCAGCTAACTTAAAATCTATTAATTTATCCAAATAATCATAAGTATCATATACTAAAGTGTCATAATCAATGCTAGAAACAACAGCATCTGTAGAAAACAGAGGGAAAACTTTGAGATTTATGTTGGGTAAATCATGATATCCAACCATGAAATTAACTTTATTTCCTCTAATCAAGCGTGAAAATCTAGCATGACATATCGCGCTAAATGTCTTACCTTCAATACGCCAAGTCAAGATATTAACAGCTTGCTTTAATACATGCAATTCCCCCCTAGACAACTCACGTCCAACATGAATCTTATAGATCTCACACAAACCATCTCGGAATTCTTGATAGCCATTTCCTTTATAATTGATAGAAAAATCTAATTGTTTAAAAGATACATCCAGTACCTTAGATATTATGTCAGATACAGTTAAAGAACTAAGAGTATCTACTTGTTTTTGCGGCAAATTAAAATCATCATTAAAGGTTCCGTCTTTGAGTGATTTTTTGAACTCATAGTAATCATCATTATCATTAGTAAGTTCTTCTAATTGTGATTTATTGTCGAGTTTCTCTTCACCTTTCATTAATTTCCGAAATTTTGAAATTTCGGAAGAACTTTTCAATATGACAAAACCATAGTCAAATTTCTTTTCTGTCGTTGATCGCCCGGCTCGTCCTATTAGATTTTTTACTCCTAAAGGATTACTAGCTTCAAATCTATTAAGATAGACAACATCAAAAGGCATATTGATACCCTGCTCTAACGTCGATGTAGCAAAGCATATTTTGCACAATCCTAACTTTGTGATATTTTCAATCTGATGTCTTATATACAAAGGCATAGAGCCATGATGAATCAAAATACCTCTCTTTATCCAAAATAATAATTTTGAAAAGTTGCGTTTTCCTTTTACAGAAGATGCTCCTATATAATCTCGAATAGCACCAATACATTTGTCAACAGCTTCATTATTTAATTCCTTACAATAAGGCTCATAATCATGTATTTCTTCAGTATACTTACCAGATGTAATGTATGACTTTGAACAGTAAATGAGAACACTCCTGCCATCATGTCGGATAGCATTAGCTATAGGATCAGTTTCACATAGAATTTTTTGTGCCCCCATTTCCTTACTATCTATTCCAAAATGATAGAATCTACCTTTATTTTTTGCAAGATAAATTTGTCCAACACTTCTTTGGTAATAAATCGTCGAAGCCGATGATTCCGATTCTAAATGATTCTTTTCTAGCTGAGCTTCTGGGTTCGACACAAATGGATGAGCGAATATAATTTTAGCAGAAGGATAAGTTTTGTTGCACCTTCTAACAATACTATCAAAATATAGCCCTCTAACAGAATCCTCATTCCCTAATTGGGCTTCATCAAAAAGAAACATTTCAACATCAAAACGATTTTTGTCCTTAAACAATTCTCGGCAGCGTTCCGGAGTAACGATAAAAATATTTTTATCCGAATTATCCGTATTAATCAAATCTATATGAGTTAAGATATTAACTCTTTTACTACTAATGTGTTGTTCTAATGCCGTTTTATACTCATATATAAGAGATCTGGATGGCAATACAACAACAACATCTTTCGTACATTGTCCTATGAGATTCCTGAAGACAAAAGATTTGCCTGTACTTGTTGGTGCAGAAAATGAGAAATATTGTTTCTTTGTTATCTGCTCTACAATATTTGCTTGAATAGGAGTATAATCACAGTTAAACTGTCTTTTGATAGCTTGATGCCTAATAGAAAAAACAAGTTCCCGCAAAGAAGCCGGCTTGTTTACATGCTTATAATAAAGAGCCGCAAAACTAATAACTTCTTCTAATCTTGAATTCAATAGATTTGGACGGTAAAGAGCAAGATAGGATAAAATTTCTATATCAGAATAATTTCTCATTCCATTTTTGTAAATTCTATCTTAACGTTTTCTTTTAGGATACTTGCCCTTGTATCGTAAGATTCTTGCTGCGAGGGCTATCATAAGAACTTTCAATAATGCAACTCCGTACTTTACCCTATCATATTCTCCAGCTAGCTCAGAAAGCTAGAGGGAGTTTTTTTTATAAAATATATTAAATGGTTTCAACTGCCGGATATAGCTCCGCTTCCCCTGAGAAGATGACTCTTCCCGAGTTATGAGGGTTGTGATATGTATCACAGCATTGAAAAACCAATAGACTCACTTCCACTAATCTTCAATACTATTATGTCTTTCTGCCTGCTGCATACGAAATGCAAAGCGAGCTGCTTGAAGCAAATTATATATCATATACCATTCTGCTTGCCTGAAAGCCATCTTATAAGTTCTTAAATCGTCTCGTTCTTCTGAATCTCTACGTAAGAGATACGGATTCACACTGCAAAAATACGAAATTTATTGTAAATAAGCGAATTATACTTGTTAAATTTTTAATGCTCTTCTGCAAAAATCAACATTTTTTTGAGATGATTTCGGACAAAATCTGATAAGTCTCTGATTGAACGGAAGTTCTCCGTTTTTCTGTATCCCTTACGTAGAGATTCTGAAAATTGGTTCAAACTGGTTCATTTTATCCTGACCCTGTTTTTTCTCCTCTTTATATAAAAGGTGTAACGCCGACATCATCGTGAAGACGGATCAAGCGGATGCAAATCCGCCAAATAAAGACAAAAGAAAGGGTGTGCCATAAGTCCATGACACACCCTTTCTTTTGTTTCCATTGAATATTAAACCCTGTTTCCCTCTTTCGGAAAAACCACGGTAGGCTTGAAGGTCTTTGCCTCCTCAAAGTCCATCAGGGCATAGGCGATGATGATGACGGTATCACCCACCTGCACCTTGCGGGCTGCTGCACCATTCAGACAGATACAACCGCTGCCACGCTCACCTTTAATGATGTAGGTTTCCAGGCGCTCGCCATTATTGTTATCCACAATCTGCACCTTCTCTCCTGCTATCAGGTTAGCTGCGTCCATCAGATCCTCATCTATCGTGATGCTACCCATGTAATTCAGGTTAGCCTCAGTTACAGTCACACAATGGAGCTTACTCTTCAATACTTCAATCTGCATAATACTTTTTTTTATCCTTTATACTTGATATGGTCGATGAGACGGATAGGAGTCTTGCCGCAATATACGGTGATGCAACCTACCACGTAGGCGCTATCCTCCCAAGATGCCACATCCTGCAGGCTGTCGCCATCCACAATCTGGAAATACTCTACCTCCAGACCATCCACGGCATTGATGTCGCTCACTACCTTGTCGTGAGTTTCCTGCACGGTATGATTCTTGGCAAACTCTACGCTCGCCTTCAGAGCCTTGTAGATATTCGGTGCGATGGCACGCTCATCGGCAGAGAGCAAAGTATTGCGGCTGCTCTTTGCCAAACCATCCTCATCACGGATGATAGGACACTCCACAATCTGCACATCACTGTTGAGGTACTTCACGAGCTGCTTGATGACAGCAATCTGCTGCCAGTCCTTCTCACCGAAATAAGCACGGGTAGGACGAACGATAAAGAACAGGCGACTAACTACCTGGCATACACCATTGAAGTGGCCCGGACGCTTGGCACCCTCCATCACGGTACTTACCGGAGGGAACTCGAAGTGGCGGGTATCCGGTGTAGGATACATCTCCTCTACAGAAGGAGCAAACACATAGTCAGCGCCACAAGCCTCAAGGAGCTTGCAGTCAGCATCAAGTGTACGTGGATAACGCTCCAGGTCACCCTTGTCATTAAACTGAGTAGGATTCAAGAAAACGGAAACTACCGTAACACCGTTTTCCTCAACACTGCGCTTTACCAGAGAGGCATGACCCTCATGAAGCGCACCCATAGTTGGCACAAGGCCGATTTCCTTTCCCTCCTTGCGACGATCGAAAAGTTCGTTCTGGAGGTCAACAATCTTATTGATTACTTTCATCTTCTTATCTGTTTTCGGGTGCAAAATAACAACTTTTTTCTCAAATAAGAAAGAAAAAACCTAAAAATATGCGAATTATTGCCGAAATTATTGAATTTCAGAAGAAAAATACGCTTTTTTGGAGTTTTTTTTGTACCTTTGCACCTAATTCGTAAGAATAATAATTAAATTTATGGCAAAGAAAGTATTATTTATCAATCAGGAGATCGACCCATACGTAGCCGAGACCCACATGTCTATCATGGGACGCGAATTACCTCAGAAAATGCAGGAAGCAGGCTTTGAGATTCGCACCTTTATGCCTAAATGGGGCACCATCAATGAGCGTCGCGGCCAGCTGCACGAGGTGATTCGCCTGTCTGGTATGAACCTTATCATCGATGATACAGACCATCCGCTGATCATCAAGGTTGCATCTATACCAACAACACGTCAACAAATCTATTTCATTGATAACGACGATTACTTCACCCGCCGCCAGATGGCAGCCGACGAGCAGGGTGTGGAATATAAAGATAATGGGGAGCGCGCCATCTTCTTCGCACGCGGCGTACTGGAAACCGTGAAGAAGCTTCGCTGGCAGCCAGACGTCATCGTATGTCAAGGCTGGGTAAGCGCTGTGGTTCCTTTCTATATCAAGACGGCATACGCTGAGGAGCCTTCCTTCGCCAACTCAAAGGTGATCATCTCACTCTATACCAACGAGCTGAAGGGCGAACTCGGCACACACTTCAAGCGCTGCGTGGAGTTCCGTGATGCCAAGTCGGAACTGCTCGCTGACTACAAGGAGGACTTCGACTTCATCGAGCTGGGCAAGATGGCCATCGACTACAGCGACGGCGTGATTGAAGGCGAAAGCCTGTCAGACAGAACTCTCTTGGATTATGCCAATGAGAAGAGCAAGCCAACCCTCGCTTATCCTGGCGATGACTTTGCGGATGCCTACAAGACATTCATCAACGAAGTATGCCCTGATGAGGAGTAAGCTTCAGAAATTAGACACATTTCAAGGATAATGAAGATTTTAAGACTATTTACAGCGTTATTTATAGCAGCGATGACTATTGCTGCATGTGATGACACCACCGACAACATCGGATCGTCGATCACCAACGACGTTGATAACATCTCTATCAAAGACCAGGTGTTCAACGTCACCTCACGCTCCATCGTTTCCGGCCCGGTTCTGAGCCGAAACAATACGGGTATGATCGGTATGGTGAAGGATCCTGAGACCGGTACCTACGTGGCTGGCGACTATATGACCCAGTTTGGCGTACTGTCATCATTCAGTCTGGACACTTTGGAGTACATCCGCAATGCACACGAAGGCAGGATCGAGGCGGACTCATGCTATCTCCTGGTATCATACAAGACTACATACGGTGATACCCTCGCACCGATGAAGGCTACTGCCTACGAAATGAGCAAGCCGATGAGCGAGGATCAGGAGTATTACTCAGACTTTGATGCCTTCAAGGACAACTGGGTGAGCGAGAACAACTATCAGTCGAGCGCCACCTATAACCTGAACAGCACGACAATGGCTTTCAAAATCTATCTGAACAAGCCATATAAGGCAAAGGATGGCAAGACCTACAAGAACTACGGTTCTTACGTGATGAATACCTTCGTGGATCACCCTGAGTACTTCAAGACCAACTGGGACTTCCTCAACAAGGTTTGTCCTGGTTTCTATATCAAGCATGCCGGCGGTATCGGAAACGTAGCCAATATCTGGAATACCGAATTGCAGTTCTACTACAAGATCCAGAAGACGGTGAAGAACTCTGCGGGCAACGACAGTATCGTAACAGGTCTCGCTTTCAACCGCTTTGACGGTACAGAAGAGGTGTTGCAGCTCAACAAGATTACCAACGACAGCAAGACTTTGGCTAATCTGGCAAAGAATGATAGCTGCACCTACCTGAAGTCACCAGCCGGCATCTTCACAGAAGTAACGCTGCCAGTAGAGGATATCATGAAGGGTCATGAGAAGGATACGCTGAATACAGCTACCATCTCTTTCCCTAGAATGAACAATGTAGATAACAACAACAACTATCAGTTCAGTGTTCCTTCTACTATCCTGATGGTACAGGAAGACAGTCTGGATGCCTTCTTCGAGAAGAACAAGCTGACAGACAACCGCACCTCCTATACGGCTTCTTACAACAAGAACTCTACAGGCGTGAAGAATGCCTATACCTTCTATAACATCAGTAACCTGGTTACTGCGATGTACAGGAACAAGGGCAAGAGTGAAAACTGGAACAAGGTGGTACTGGTACCTGTGACCTTGACCACAAGTACACAGAACAATGCTACCGTGATTACCAAGATTAATCACGACATGCAGCTCACCTCTACCCGACTGATCAAGGCGACGGATGATCCTGACAAGGATTACACCACCAAGGACGGCAAGCGGGTGGCTACAGGTCCTGTTCAGATCAAGGTGATCTACAGTAAGTTCAAGGAATAAATTCATGGCAGATAATTTCCTTGAACGCCACCGCGAAGATTACGAGCAGCGCAAGGCTGCCTGGCTGAGACGCAAGAAGCATCTTCCCAAAATCAAGAAGCCTGCCATTCAGCGTCCTGATGATGAAGCTTTATAAAAGATTCTATATGAAAAAATCCCAGCTGGAAGTTCTTTTCCAGCTGGGATTTTTTCATATCCTCAGTTTTATCTTCTTTCTATTTTCTATGAGAGAATGGTGAACTTGGCAAACTTCAGAAGCAACTGCTTGGTTCCTGCATTCTGGAACTCTACGGTAGCCTTCGTGTTCTCGCCGGTACCTTCTATCTTCAACACCTTTCCTATTCCAAAACGCTGATGCTCGATTCTACAGCCCTCGCTGAGAGAACCTGCAGCTGAGGAAGCAAATGCTGGTTTTGGATCTGCAACAAACTGCGAAGCTACAGGCTTAGAGTTCTGATAATCACGTCTATAGCCTGACCGATCTCTATCCCATGGCATTCTTCCACCATAGCCACCTTCAGAACCATAGCCACCAAATGAACTTCTTCCACCACCGAATGAAGATTCAGGAGTCTCTTCTCCTCCCTCTATCAGACTGGCATCAATCTCATCGATGAAGCGGCTCGGATTATCAAATTCCATTTTGCCATATCGGAAACGGTTCTTGGCATTGGTCAGGATGCAATGCTTCTCGGCACGGGTAATCGCGACATAGAGCAGACGACGCTCCTCTTCCAGCTCCCTGACAGAAACTGCAGCAAGCGGACTCGGGAAGATATTCTCCTCCAAACCTACTACGAAAACAGTAGCAAACTCCAGACCCTTTGCCGCATGAATCGTCATAAGCGAAACTCTTGGTTCATCCTTCTCTCCCTCACTATCCGCATCCGTCAGCAGCGCCACATCCTGCAGATAATCGGTAAGATAGGCTTCATCCATTCGTCCCTCTTCCTGGCGTCCTGCCACGAAGGTCTGCATACCACTCAGAAACTCCTCCAGGTTTTCCTGGCGAGCCAGGTCATCGGCATTCTTGCCCGACATGATATCCTCGCTGATTCTACTCTCCCTGATGATGGCATCACCCAGTTCATAGACATCCAGGGTATGCGAACGGTCGATGAACGAAGAGATGAGCAGACGGAAATTCTCGAGTTTCGTCTGCGCACCCTTGTTGACATTCAGTCCGTAATGTTCTATATTACCTATCACCTCCCAGAAACTCACCTGGTTCTGATGGGCACAATCGGCAATCTTCATCACGGTAGTAGCACCGATGCCACGAGCCGGATAATTGATGATACGCTTGAAAGCCTCCTCATCGTCAGGGTTGGCAACGAGGCGGAAATAGGCGATGATATCCTTGATTTCCTTACGCTGATAGAAACTCAAGCCACCATAAATACGATATGGGATGCCCTGCTTCCTGAACTCCTCCTCGAAGCTGCGGCTCTGGGCATTGGTACGATAGAGAATGGCAAATTGATCGTATCCGCAATCATCCTGCCGCTTGATGCGCTGGATATTCTTCGCCACTATCAGTGCCTCCTCCTTGTCGCTGTAGGCAGGCTTATACTGTATCTTCTCTCCTTTATCATTTTTGCTGAACACCTCTTTCTGAATCTGATTGCGGTTATGATGAATCAGACTGTTGGCAGCCTCCACGATGGTTTGGGTAGATCGGTAGTTCTGTTCCAGTTTAAAGAGTTGGGTTCCAGGCAATTGTTTCTGATAATTCAATATATTGTCGATGTTGGCACCACGGAAGCTATAGATACTCTGCGAATCATCACCTACGGCACAGACACGCAATTTTTCCTTACAGAGTTGCATCACGATAGACATCTGCACATGGTTGGTATCCTGATACTCATCCACCAGGATATAATCGAACCTGCCGGCATACTTCTGTCTGATTTCTTCGTGATCTCTGAAAAGCTGGAAAGTAAGCATCAGGAGATCATCAAAGTCCATCGCATTCGCCTGACGGCAACGCTGCACATAAGCCACATAAATCTTTCCGATGGCAGGCATCTTGGCACGCTTGTTCTGCTCCAGGATGGCAGGGTCGCTATCGTAGGCTTCAGCAGTTACCAGGTTGTTCTTCGCCATCGAAATCCTTGCGTGAACAGCAGCAGGCTTATAGGTCTTGTCATCCAATCCCATCTCCTTGATGATTGCCTTCAGCAGTGAACGTGAGTCACTTTCATCATAGATGGTAAAGTTATTATTGAAACCGATATGCTCAGCTTCAGCACGGAGAATACGGGAGAAGATGCTATGGAAGGTACCCATGTAGAGATGCTGGGCGAGATCATCGCCCACCAGTTTTCCGATACGTTCCTTCATCTCCCTTGCCGCCTTATTGGTAAAGGTAAGCGCCATGATGCTCCAAGGCTTCATGCCCTGGCTCAGGAGATAAGCAATCTTATAGGTAAGCACACGCGTTTTGCCCGAACCTGCACCGGCAATCACCAGCGAAGGTCCGTCAATATACTCTACCGCAGCACGCTGCGCATCATTCAAGTCGTTCAATAAATCCATTAATCAATATTTACCAGATTTTTCACTCTTCACTTTTCACTTTTCACTTCCCCCTATATCCTCCTACAGCCGTGCTTGGGTCGTAGTCTTCACCCTCACGAGGGAAGGAAGGGATGAATTTCATCTGATGTTCAATCTGTCGCTGGCGCTTCTTCATATAAGCACTCGGATACAGGGAGCTGAACTTTCTAGGATTAGGCAGCGTAGCAGCTATCAGGGCACACTCGCCACGGAAGAGATCCTGCGCTTTCTTGTTGAAATGATACTCAGCCACGGCATCGACACCATAGATACCCGGTCCCATCTCGATACTGTTGAGATAGACCTCCATGATGCGCTGCTTGCTCCACATCATTTCAATGAGGAAGGTGAAATACACCTCAAATCCCTTGCGGGTCCAGGAACGGCCCGGCCAGAGGAATACGTTCTTGGCGGTCTGCTGACTGATGGTACTGGCACCATGCACCTTACCGCCACGGGCATTATTCTTGGCAGCACTCTCGATGGCATTGAAGTCGAAGCCATGATGCTTGAGGAATCGGGCATCCTCGCTCGCCATCACCGCCACAGGCATGTGAGGGGAAATCTTATCCATAGAAACCCAGTGATGATGCAAGGTAATACTTTCACCATCAGCCACTTGCTGAAAACAGCGGATAATCATCAACGGAGTAACATATACCGGAATAAAACGGTAGGCTACTACAGCAAGAATGGTGGTACTGAAAAACAGCACCACCACCCATCTTACGATATTTCTGATCTTTTTTAGAATCATCTATCTTCTTTTTCCCTTCCGGGAACCTCATTCGTTTTTACTTCAATGTACCATTGTTAGCAGCATTCACCATTGCCTGGCTAGCATACATGTAAACCTCTACACGACGGTTCTGAGCGCAGGCTGCTGTAGTATTGACCACAGGATTAGCTGAACCCAAGCCCTCTACGCTCTTGATCTGGCTGCTGGTAACACCGCATGACTTCAAGTAGTTAGAAACGGCATTGGCACGATTCTGGCTCAAAGGCAAGTTGATGCCATCATTACCTGTAGCATCGGTGTAACCCTGGATAGCTACCTCGCAGTCGGCATTGTTCTTCAAAACCTGGGCAAACTGAGCCAAGTCGTTCTTAGCGCTTGCATTGAGCGCATATTTGCTGGTCTGGAAGAGGATACCAGAATCGAAGGTTACCTTGACAGCTGTCAAACCATTGGCATCTGTAACGGTAGAAACCTGCGCATTCTTCACAGTCTCTGCCTCAGCCTTTACCTTATCCATGTGCTTTCCAATCAAGTTACCCGCTGTACCACCAACTGCAGCACCGATGGCAGCACCTACCAATGCACCTGTACCACGATGGCTGTTATTGAGCAAACCACCAACCAAGGCACCAAGAGCAGCACCAGCACCTGCACCAGCAGCAGTACCAGTCTTCTGACTAGTTCCACAACTTCCCAAAACGAGCAGCATTGAGAGCGCTGCAGCAGTAAATTTCATCTTTTTCATACTATAATTCTCCTATATTTATGTTATTTAAATGCAAAGATACGTCTTTTTTCTCCAATATGGAGGGTTTTCTAATATTTTTTTGTAATTTTGCATGCAAATTTAAGGGTATTTGTCCAAATGGCGAAAGGAAATCGCCTATTTCGGGGCGGAAATTCCCTATTGGCCGTGTTTTCACGCTCAAAATACATCGTGTTTACACGCTCAAAATATCTAGCAGAATTTAAAAACAAAATATATAATTAGTAATATGGCTAAAGAACTTAAGAATTTAACCAAGCGCGCTGACAACTACAGTCAGTGGTACAATGATTTGGTAGTAAAGGCTGATCTCGCTGAGTTGTCACCAGTTCGTGGTTGTATGATTATCAAACCATACGGTTACGCTATCTGGGAGAAGATGCAGCAGCAGCTCGACAAGATGTTTAAGCAGACAGGTGTACAGAACGCATACTTCCCTCTCCTCATCCCGAAGAGCTTCTTCTCTCGCGAGGCAGAGCACGTGGCAGGTTTCGCCAAGGAGTGTGCTGTGGTTACTCACTATCGTCTTCGTTCTACAGAAGATGGAACAGAGGTTGAGGTGGATCCTAATGCCAAGCTCGATGAGGAGCTGATCATCCGCCCTACTTCAGAGACCATCATCTGGAACACATATAAGAACTGGATTCATTCATGGCGTGACCTCCCTATCCTCTGCAACCAGTGGTGTAACGTGATGCGTTGGGAGATGCGTACCCGTCCATTCCTCCGTACTTCTGAGTTCCTCTGGCAGGAGGGTCATACTGCTCATGCTACCAAGGAAGAGGCAGAAGCAAAGGCTCAGGAGATGCTGAAGGTTTATGCTGAGTTCGCTGAGAAGTATATGGGTGTGCCTGTATTGCAGGGTGTGAAGAGTGAGACAGAGCGCTTCGCCGGTGCTCTCAACACTTATACCATCGAGGCAATGATGCAGGATGGCAAGGCGCTGCAGAGCGGTACTTCTCACTTCCTGGGTCAGAACTTCGCCAAGAGCTTCGATGTTACCTATCTGAATAAGGAGAACAAGCCTGAGTATGTATGGGCTACTTCTTGGGGTGTTTCTACCCGACTGATGGGTGCCCTCATCATGGTTCATAGCGACGATAATGGTTTGGTATTGCCTCCAAAGTTAGCTCCTATCCAGGTGGTTATCATCCCTATCAACAAGGGCGAGGAGCAGTTGGCTCAGATTACAGCTAAGTTGCAGCCTGTTATCGACCAACTCCGCGAGCTGGGCATCTCAGTGAAATATGATGACAATACTGCTAAGCGCCCAGGATTCAAGTTTGCTGACTACGAGTTGAAGGGTGTTCCTGTGCGTCTCGCTATGGGTGGTCGTGACTTGGAGAACAACACCATCGAGATTATGCGCCGTGATACACTCGAGAAGGAGAATGTAAGCTTCGATGGTATCGTAGAGCGCGTAAAGGATATGCTGGAAGACATTCAGAAGAACATCTTCGAAAAGGCTCGTGCTTATCGTGATGCTCACGTTTATGAGTGCGACAACTACGAGGAGTTCAAGGAACGCGTGAAGAATGGCGGTTTCTTCCTCTGCCACTGGGATGGTACAGCCGAGACTGAGGCAAAGATCAAGGAGGAAACACAGGCTACTATCCGCTGCGTGCCTTTCGCTTATGAGCAGACACCTGGTGTGGATATGGTAAGCGGCAAGCCTGCTGTGGCTCGTGTCATCATCGCAAGAAGCTACTAAAAAGTAGATTCCAATCATGCATAGATTTAATATCATAGATTTCTATGATAAATAAAATAGAGATTCTATCCTATCGAATCCTATAAATAATAAAAGGTGAATGAGAATATTCTCATTCACCTTTTATTATTTATTACTTAACTGAGTCTTTGAATACTTGACTACCCCTTATGGAATCAGCAAAGAAGAATCTCCGTAACTCAAGAAGCGGAAATCGTGACTTAAAGCATAATCATATACTTGATGCCAATCACCATGCAGGAAGGCGCTGACCAACAACATGAGAGTACTCTGTGGCTGATGGAAATTAGTAACCAGCATCTTCACTATCTTATAGGTATATCCTGGAGCTATGATAATCTGAGTACTGGAATGCAGGGCTTCCAATCCATTCTTATCCAAATAATCTACGATAGCCTGAATAGCCTGCATCGGAGTAATATCATCTACAAGACCACCATCACGACCATCATCATAAGGATCCCACTGTTTCACATGCAAATCCTCTTCATTGGCCTCTGGATGTTTCAACAGATGAACACCCATATAATAAAGACTTTCAATCGTACGAACACTGGTAGTACCCACAGCTATCACCTGACAATCATGGTGAAGCAGTTTTTCCAAGCTACGACGATGAACAACGATATACTCCGTATGCATCTGATGTCCCTCGATCTCCAAACTCTTGACCGGTTTGAATGTACCAGCACCAACATGAAGAGTCACTTCTTCTCTGTCTATACCATGGGCATCCAGATCTGCCAAGACTGCATCTGTAAAATGAAGACCAGCCGTAGGAGCAGCTACACTACCCTTGATTTTAGAATAAACCGTCTGATAGGTAGTCTTGTCACTCTCCTGAGTTTCGCGATTCAGATAAGGAGGAATCGGCAATTCACCGACTGCCTCGAGAATCTCAGCAAAAGAGATATTTTCATTATCCCAATCAAAGTCTATCCAATAATTAGTTCCACCACCTACAGCTAAAGGAGCAGCCTTGCCGTCAGCACCAGCCTCTCCTCTTCGCATCGTTGCAGAAAGAGTGAGCGAATAACCTTTGATTTCAAAATCGCGTTTCAGGCTACCGTCTTTCCATTTCTTCAGATTACCCACCATACACAACCAAGAACAGTGACCAGTAGTCTGGAACATCAATTCATAATCGGTAGGAGCAGCAGGTTCCATCAGGAAGACTTCAATCAAAGCACCAGTTTCCTTTCTAAAGTGCATACGTGCTTGAATCACCTTTGTATTATTGAATATCATCAAAGCTCCCTTAGGAAGATAATCTGGCAGATGATAAAAGACATCATCACTGACCACACCATGCTTATAGACCAAAAGTTTGGAATGATCTCGCTGAGCTATAGGGAACTTGGCGATTCGCTCATCTGGCAAACTATAATTGTAATCACTAATTTTTATATGTTTTGTATCCATTTTCAATTTATTCTTTATATTCCAATCACCATACAATATTTCTCACATTACATTAAAATCCACTCATCATGATACAGGCACGCAAAAGCACATAGACGAGGATGAACATAATAACACCCATCACAAAATCCAAATCATCGTGCGCATAGCCCGTACTTGTATATTGATTGGAAATGTATTTAATCTTCGGAGAAATCTTATAGTACAAACGATAATACAGCAGGTAAACCAATATACCAACTACAACTCCCAATACCAGTCCACAGAGAATGTCTGAAGGATAATGTACACCTAAATAAAGGCGAGTCCAACAGTTCAACAATGACCAGAAGACCAACGTGAAAGTCATCAGACGACTACGTATCAAGAGAGAGAAAAATACAGCTAATGACATGGTGTTCGCCGCATGGGCAGAACAGAAGCTGAAATCTTTCAGGCGCATATTGTTGACTACCTCTATGGTATATTTGATAACAGGATCATTACTTGGTCTCCAACGGGCAATCAATGGTTTGATAATACCATCTACTAATCCGTCGGAAAAGAAGATACATAGAATAGCCATCAGAACTACCAATCCTATCTGAGACATTGTTTCATTGTTTCTCATTACAATATAAAACAAAGCCAGATAAAGAGGAACCCAGGTCAATCCGGAAGAAAGTAGCCAGACAATCTGGTCCAACAGCATATTACCACTTCCATTAAAGAAGTGAAGCAACGCCAAATCCGCATTTAATAAAAGAGATGCTCCCATATTATATTTCCTCTATTTGTTTGGTCTCTACCCAACCTGTTCGCCCGTCAGCCAGGCGAACACCTCGCCAGTCATCCATAGACTTGTCAGTAATATCAACTCGAGTTCCCTCATGAATGACGAATTGGTCAGAACTTGATTTAGCAGGCGTATTCTTCACATTCACAGTTGGCGCCACCACAATAGCACCCGTGCGGTTTAAGAGAACTTCTTTCTGCTGATATGCAAAGACATTACAGAACAGGAAAATAACCAAGAAGAATATACCACCAAAAAAGCCCATCTTGCGCAAATAGATTTGCGGAGCAAACAGATAGACCAATGCTAAAACCAAAGCTATGATAATCGCTATGATACCAGTCTTTGCCCAGCTATCAACACTGGTATAATTTACTAAAGCCTTATACCATGTCACGAAAAACATCTCGCTTACAGGTGTAATCTTGTCAATCGTCTTGCCACGAACGAACTGAAGGTTGAAATTAATATCTTCATCTCCAGGAGACAGGAGATGAGCACGCTCGAAAGCCAATACTGACTTTGTGATATTATCCGTACGATAATAAGCATTACCCAAATTATAATAGATATCAGAAGAAACACCATTTTTCAGGAGATCCTCATAATCCTTGATAGCTTGCTGGTAATTCCCTTTCTGATACTCAGCATCTGCATTCTGCTTGGTTATTGCAGAAGCAGACACAGATGTAAGGAGAAAGAATGCAAGAATCCATATGAAAGAATAGGACTGTCTGTCCTCTTTTGCACGGTTCTTGTGCTCCTTGCGCATAGCATTGATTGCGTTTTCTATTTCCATAATTCCTGTCATAGCAGAATTGAAAGTCTTATTCATATTACCAGCAGCATCACCCGGTGCATATCGTTCGAACTCACACTCATCCAATGCCTGGGTAAATTTATCAATCGTTGAGATGTTGACAGAATGCATCTCTAAATTTTCCGTGATATTCTCACGAGAGAGTTTCTCTACAGGAATATTCAACTTATAGCTCACATAACCCCACAATGCTCGCAATACTTCATCATAGAATTCATTCTGTTTACCGTGAGACATCAGCTGCTGAGCTTTTTTCAGACGTTTCGTTGCAATCTTATTAGCCTTATTAGAACGAACCTTCACGATGTCTGCATTTTCCAAAGCTCGTTTGCGGAAGACAACAAGCAAAACAATAAAGGTGATAAGCGGAACGAGCAGACTGGTCCAATATCCAAAACTGCCATAGAACATATCATCCAAATCATGCAACTTGCTCTTTCCTAATTTCAAAGCACGAATATCCTTTGCCTGATCAGAAAAATCCTGTGAACCTCCTGTAGAACCATCGCCTTTAGACACAGTCAGATTAAAGGCCTGAGTCTTGATGGTCTTATATGAATTAGAAGATGTATCGTAATATGTAAATTCTACAGGCGGAATCTTATAAGAACACTGATTACGAGGTACAACCAAGAAATCATATACCATATTACCTTCTACACCATTGGAGGTCAGGCGAGTCTTGTCGGTTATCTTAGCATCATATTTATCAAAATCTTTCGGCAAAGTAACGACAGGTTGTTTGAGAAGCTTGAGATTTCCTACTCCACCCACAACCACACGGATGGTAACAGGATCACCTGCTTTTACTTCTTTCTTGTCTATACTTGCAGAAATATTAAACTTACCCACACCTCCTGAGAAATTAGCTGGACGAGAGGGCAAAGGCAAAACATTGATAGTCATGCCTGGTGCTTTGATATCCTTGTGTACCTCAACATAACCGGAGCCACCATTAAAGAAAGCTTCCATCGGATCCACATTACGATTCTGCTGAACGACGAGACCCTTAAAAGTAATAGACGGAATTTCAAGTTTACCAGTCATCTGCGGATACATGACATACTGGCTCCAGGTCACACACTTATATTGACGACCATTGACCATTTCACTATGAAAAGCCTTCTGCTGAGGCAAAGCTACCTCCTGAGTATGGAAACCCTTCAAGTCAGGCATTTTTCCTTCCAACTGAGACAAATCAACCAGAGTATATACCTTATAGGTCAACAAGACAGGTTCCTGTTCATGTACCGTTTTCTTATTGGCAGAAACCTTGATGAAAAGATCTCTACCAGAAATAGAAGAACCAGCCTGTCGCATACGAGGTTCATCATCCATATTGGAACTTCCGTGCATATTCGGAGCACCATTGGAATTTCTGGCATGACCAGAAACACTCACCTTAACAGCACGAGAAGCAATTCTCTTACCATTTACTACAGCATGAGAAGATCCTATCGTATAAGAACCATTCTTTGCAGCATACAAAGTATAAGTAATAGTAACGGAAGAAGAAGAACTGGTATGTCCGTTAATCATCTGATAGCTGGACTGCTGGGAAGTATAAGGACCGGCAATCACTTCCAATCCTTCTGGTACTCCGCCCATGCGGAATTCCTCCACATCACGCGTATTAATAGTGTAAGCCAGACGGAAGTTCTCACCCGCCGACACATGAGATGGAGCAGATACAACAATATGCTGAGCTCTGGAACTCAGAGCACAGCAAATAGCAATCACCACCAATATCGCATAACGTCCAATATGTTTCATTATACACATCATAATTTTACTTTTTGAAAAAAAGAGTCTGAGATAAGATTCCTATTACCAGTTTTTCTCATAAGAGCGGCTCTTAGGCTGTGACAATGCTTTCTGCATTTTCTGTTTTGTTGCCTTCTCTTGTTGAATAGCTGCATTCAGAAGTTGCTCAGCGTTGTCTTTGCTCATCTTGTCCTGATTACGCTCTTCGTTCTGGTTCTGTTTATTCTTATCCTTGTCGTTATTTTTCTTATTGTTTTTATCTTGTTCGTTATTCTTGTTCTTATTATTCTGGTCTTTGTTTTTATTTTTGTTGTTCTTGTTCTTATTATTCTTATTATCTTTATTATTCTTTTGAGGTTGATTCTTCAGAAGTTTCTTACACAAAGCAAGATTATATCTTGTTTCATTATCCTGAGGATTACATCTCAGAGCCATTTTATAACATTCAATAGCCTTGGCATATTCACGATGGTTTTGCATGATAACACCCATGTTGTGATAACTCTTGGAACGTCTCAGCACATTGGTTTCTTCCTGTGCTGCATGCTGGTACTGTACCATCGCCATGGAATCCTTCTGCTGCATCATCAAAGCACAACCTAAATTATACAAAGCCTGGGTATTCTTAGCATTTTTAGATATAGCTTTCCGATATTGGGTTTCAGCCTGAGCCCATTTCTGAGATCGGTATAACTTATTACCCTGTCGAATGAAGGTTCTGTCATTCTGCGCAAATGCAAGTCCGCTATTCACAATCAAGAGAAGAAGCAGGATACTGGTTTTACCCAATTGCGATGATTTGGCAGCCTTTCCCATAGAAAAGGCCTTTCCAAAGAACATGACATTTCTCAACAGAGGATTTTTCACTTCCAAAATACAGATTTCTATGATTAAGAGCAATATCACTAAAATACCAACAGCCTGAAACTGTTCGTCATACTCACTGTATATCACAGAAGAAGTATCTCCCTTTTGCAATTTTGTCAGATCATCATTCAGCGTTTTCTCTGCATCGCTGGTATTATCAACATGAATATACTGTCCGCTACCAGCCTGAGCCAATTCCTTGCACATGTTTTCATTCAGGGCAGTCATAACCGTATTACCAGAATGATCTTTCAGATAACCGCCATCACCCATAGGGATAGGCGCACCTGTCGTATTACCAATACCAAGGATAAATACATTAATACCTTTTTTCTTGGCAGCGGCAGCAGCATCCGTTGCACCTGGTTCATGGTTTTCACCATCAGTAATCACAACGATAGCACGTCCAACATTGTTCTGTTGGGTAAAACTTTTAGAAGCCAAATCAATGGCATCAGCTATATTGGTGCCTTGTGTCTGAATCAGACCAGGGGTGATATTCTGCAAGAACATCTTGGCAGAAACGTAATCGCTGGTAATAGGCAACTGCACAAACGCATCGCCTGCAAAAACAATCAGTCCAATCTTGTCATTGGTAAAATTATCAACCAGATTTTCTACCAGCATCTTACTCTTGTCAAGACGGGAAGGAACGACATCCTCTGCCAACATAGAGTTGGAGATATCCAAACAAATGATAGTTTCAATACCCTGGCGCTTATCATGCGAAATCTTGCTACCCATCTGCGGACGAGCCAACATGACAATCAGGAGTGCCAATGCTGACAACAGCAGACAGAATTTCACGGTAGGACGGTATTTAGAAATACCAGGCATCAATTGTTTGAGAAGCTCAGGATCACCCAGCTTCTTCAACTTTGCATGTCTCCTCCTCCATCCTATCAGTCTGATTAAAATCAAAACCGGAAGGATGCATAGCAACCAGAGGAATATAGGATCTTCAAAACGTAACATTTTCTAATCTTTTTAAATCTACAAGAATCGACTTCATGTATAAAATGGAAGTTCGACCTCTTTTATTTAAGGAATTTTTCTCAACCAGGTGATTCTAAGAAGAATTTCCATGAGCAAGATCAAGAACGCTGCAATAATGAAAGGCTGATAAGCCTCATATCTCTTGGCGAAATGCTTGACGTTCATCTTCGTTTTCTCCAGTTTATCAATATCCTGATAGATTTGCTTCAACTCCTTGTTATTGGTAGCTCGATAGAAATTACCATCGGTAGTCTGGGCAATATCCTTCAAAGTCTTCGTGTCTATTTCCACAGGAATATTCACGTATTGAACTCCACCTGCTACAGGTACTGGATATGGAGCAACCTTATTAGTACCGACACCAATGGTATATACTCTGATACCCAAACTTCTGGCAATTTCTGCAGCTGTCATAGGAGAAATATCACCCATATTATTACTACCATCAGTCAGAAGAATGACAACCTTGCTCTTTGATTTCGAATCTTTCAGACGACTCACGGCATTAGCCAGACCCATACCCACAGCGGTACCATCCTGGATAAGACCTCGGGCAGCTATATCCGTACGAGTATCTTGCAACAGGCGTAAGAGACTCGAATGGTCTGTGGTCATCGGACACTGAGTAAAAGCCTCACCGGCAAAAATCGTCAAACCGATATTGTCATTCGGACGGTCTGATATGAATTCATGAGCAACATCCTTGGCAGCTTCCATACGGTTAGGTTTCAAGTCTTCAGCAAGCATGGATGTAGATACGTCCATCGCCAGCATGATATTAATACCTTCCACCGTCTTTTTGTCCCAGGAATTACGGGTTTGAGGACGAGCCATTGCACAAACAATCAGTACAAAAGAGACGCAGCGCAGAAACATCGGAAGATGAATCAGACGAACACGCAGGCTCTTAGGCGCATAAAGATACTGCTTGGTATCACTCATACGCATCGTTGGCTCGTTCTTTCTCCTGTATAGGAAATACCATAATATATAAGGTATCAATAACAGGAGTAACAGAAAGTATCCTTTACTTGCAAATTCCATTTTTTTGTTTTATTAATAACTATCGTCCAACAACCACTGTTAAACAAGTGAAACCACTGTATAGACGATATAAACCAAAATAGCAACAATCGCCAAAGAGCCTGCCCATAAGAGCAACTTGATGACCTTGCGCTGACTCTGAGACTTCTTATCATTCTCACTCAATGTTGGAACAATTTTCTCCTCTACAGGCTTTTCGTCGGTCTTTGTCTGGTCAATAAAGTTGATGGCATTAACGAGATTAGAATCGTTTTCATTGATGAGCGTCTCATACTTGGCAAACTTTACCAGATCGGCAGTTCTGAAGAGTTGTCTCAATTCATCAATCATCTTCTGATCACCAGCAGACTGGAGACATTCGATAATTTCGCTACTGGTCATCTCCATAGCGTTAAATCCGAAGCGACCATTGATATATTCACGCAAAGTATTGGTAAGACGGGTATAATACTCTTTCAGATTCTCCTGATTCTCAGAGCGCTGATGCTTGATAGCGTTGATTTCGTTAAGAGCCTTTTCATGAGCAGGAACTCGTTTTACAATACGGAAACTTTTGAGAATTGGTTTATTCTGCTTTAATCTCTGCAAGAGATAACACATTGCACCACAGAGCAATAACATTAATACGCTCAACCAAAAGATTCCACTCCATTCACTCCAGAGGAAAGGATTGTCCTGAACGTCCTTAGGAGGATAGAACTGGTTAGGATGAACTGTATCTACAGGAACCGTAAGTACTTTCAATGCTAAGGGATTACCATGAAAGTCCTTGCCGTTTACCTTTACATTGAGTGCAGGAATCGCATACACATTCTCATCGAAAGAAGTAAGCGTATAGTTGCGACTCACCTGAATGCGGTTACCATCAATCTCAGAAGTATTTTCTTCACTCTGTCCAACAACCTCTACACCAGGTATCAACTGTTGGGAAGGTTTGAAAGAAGGCATTACAATCTTCTGACCACGGTTGGCAGTCACTGTAAGATGTAAAGTAGTCTGCTCACCAATGAGAAGTTGCAGAGAATCCAACTTCTGTTCAACACTTTGTGCTGAAGCAGAAAAGGCACTGCAAATCAAGGCGATTGCTAATATAAAACTTTTAACTTTAATCATTAATCCAATATTATATGATTCGCAAAGTATTTATATACTTCAGTCATCGTAATCATTTCATCCTCTCTGCTTGAAAAGCATGAGAAGCGCTTTAGAGAAATCTTCAGTCGTAGCAATGGAAGTCCAGTCCACTTTACTCTTGGCAAATGTATCACGAAGTTTTTCTTCACGATACATCCAATTGCGAGTATGAGCCAACCTCAATTTCTTGCTACTGGTATCAATATACATTTCATGTCCAGTCTCAGCATCCCTTACCTTCAACAAGCCGATATCCGGTAATGTCTTAGCCCTTAAATCATAAACCTGGATGGCCACTACATCATGTTTCTGATTGGCAATCTGCAGTTTGTGCTGATAATCTTTTTCATCATAGAAATCCGAAATCAGGAACGCAGTGCAATGTCTCTTCATGACACGAGTGAAATATTCCAAGGCAACACCGATATCAGTGCGCTGGCTGTCGGGATGGAAATCCAACATTTCCCTAATGATATAAAGAATATGTTTTCTTCCCTTCTTCGGAGGAATATACTTTTCTATTCTGTCCGAGAAAAAGATAACACCTATCTTATCATTATTCTGAATAGCGCTGAAGGCTAATGTGGCAGCTATCTCTGTAGCCAAGTCACGTTTCATCTGGCAACTTGTACCAAAATCTAACGAACCACTCACATCGACCAACAGCATGACCGTAAGTTCGCGTTCTTCTTCAAAAACCTTGACGAACGGACGATGGAAACGGGCTGTAACATTCCAATCAATGTCACGCACATCATCTCCGAACTGATACTCCCTTACTTCCGCAAAAGCCATACCCCTACCCTTGAAAGCAGAGTGGTATTGACCTGCGAAAACATTCTGGCTCAATCCGCGAGTCTTGATTTCAATCTTACGAACTTTCTTTAAAAGATCTTGTGTATCCATCAAGGAACCTCCACCTTGTTGATAATTCGGCTTACAATTTCTTCACTGGTTACATCACTTGCCTCAGCCTCATAAGAAAGACCGATACGATGTCTCAAAACATCATGAGCAACAGCTCTCACGTCCTCAGGAACCACATAACCGCGATGCTTGATGAAAGCGTATGCTCGTGCTGCTTTTGCCAAAGAGATACTTGCACGAGGACTGCCACCAAAGGTAATCATATCCTTCAAATCTGCCAGTCCATAACGGTCAGGATAACGGGTAGCGAAAACAATATCAGCAATATACTGCTCAATCTTTTCATCAATATATACCTCATTGACAATGCTACGAGCCTTGAGAATTTCATCAGCAGAAGTAACAGCAGTCACGGTAGGCATGCTGCCCTGAATATTTTCACGGATGATAAGTTTTTCCTCTTCCAATGACGGATAATCAATGACAACCTTTAGGAGGAAACGGTCAACCTGCGCTTCAGGCAGCTGATAGGTACCTTCCTGTTCTATAGGGTTCTGAGTAGCCATAACAAGGAAAGGATTAGGCAACTTGAAAGTCTGTTCGCCAATGGTAACCTGATGTTCCTGCATAGCTTCCAGCAAAGCACTCTGTACTTTAGCAGGTGCACGGTTGATTTCATCAGCCAACACAAAGTTTGCAAAGACAGGGCCTTTCTTTACATGGAAAGACTCATCCTTCTGGGAATAGATCTGTGTACCGATTACATCGGCAGGCAACAAATCTGGAGTAAACTGAATGCGACTATAATCGGCACTAATCAACTGAGACAGTGTTTTAATTGCAAGGGTCTTAGCCAATCCCGGCACACCTTCCAAGAGAATGTGACCATCGGAAAGCAAGCCTATCAAAAGACAGTCAACAAGGTGCTTCTGTCCTACAATGACCTTATTCATGCCAGTTACCAGATTGGTAACGAAATGACTTTGTTGTTCAATCCGGATATTCAATTCGCGGATATCTATAGCTTCTGCCATAATCTATATACTTTTACGTTTAAACTCTAAATTAAAATCGTATTTAATCACTCCAAGATAAGGAGCATTTATTAAAACAATCGCAAAAGTAATCATTTAGCCTCAGATAGACGAATATAGCAATCTAAATAATATTAAAAATGAGAGATATTTTCTTTATTTAAGAAACTTTTGATATTTTGAGCCAAAGAAACAAGCAATAAAAAAGGGGAATGTAAGAAACATTCCCCATGAGAATACTATAATCATATTTAAATATAGCATCTGTAGATTACGCATTCTTGATCCAGTTTACGATCCACTCACCAACCTGAGTGGTACCGTACTGTGCACCGCCCTCAACCTGAATTTCAGGTGTACGGACATTGGCATCAAGAGATGCATCAACAGCTTTGCGAATCAAAGCACCTTCCTCATTCAGACCGAAGTGTTCAAGCAACATGGCTGCAGAAAGAATCTGAGCAACAGGGTTGGCAAGATTCTTGCCAGCTGCCTGTGGCCATGAACCATGAACAGGCTCAAACAATGGAGTATGCTCACCCAAAGAGCTGGATGGCTGCAAGCCCATAGAACCTGTAATGCATGAGGTCTCATCAGTCAGGATGTCACCGAAGGTATTCTCTGTTACGATGACATCGAAGAAAGTAGGTTCTGTCAACACACGCATAGAAGCGTTGTCGATAAACATATAGTCGGTATTAACCTCAGGATACTGAGGCTCCATTTCCTTAGCTATCTGACGCCAGAGACGAGAAGAAGCCAAAACGTTTGCCTTATCAACAACAGTCAAGTGCTTATTGCGCTTCATAGCAAACTCGAAAGCTACCTTCAAGATGCGCTCAATCTCAGGACGTGTATAGATATCTGTATCGTAAGCCTTGTCGTTGTCCTGATACTTCTCACCGAAGTACATACCACCGGTCAACTCACGAATGACAACAAAGTCAGCACCCTTCAAGAGTTCATCTTTCAAAGGAGACTTGTGGAGCAAGCAATCGAATGTTGCAACAGGACGTACATTAGCAAAAAGGCCCAACTTCTTACGCATAGCGAGCAAACCCTGTTCAGGACGAACCTTGGCAGTAGGATTGTTGTCGAAACGTGGGTCACCAACAGCTGCGAAAAGCACAGCATCAGCATCCATACAAGTCTTGAAGGTTTCCTCTGGGAATGGATCACCTACCTCATCGATAGCATGAGCGCCGCAGATAGCCTCGTTGTAAGTAAACTCGTGATTGAATTTCTCTGCAATGGCCTGCATAACAGCAACGCCCTGCTTCATAATCTCTGGTCCGATACCATCACCGGCGAGAACTGCAATGTTTAATTTCATCTTATTTATTTTTTAATCGTTTTTATTCCATGTCTAAATTTCGAGGCGATACTGGCTGTTCGTCACTCTTATCTGCCTCATACATATTGATCATCTTCAGCGTTGCCTTGATAGCAGCCTCAGTCTGGTCGGCATCCAAACCACGGGTTCTCCAGATACGATTACCTTCACGCCAAGTGATGACAGTCTGAACAAGTGCATCTGTACGACCGCCAGGAGGAATACTTACCTGATAGTTGTCAAGCAATGGGAAGGTTTTGCCAAGCTTTACCTTATATATATTACGTAAAGCTTTCACGAAAGCATCATACTGACCATCACCAGTACTCTGATCTTCATATTCCTTGCCATCGATTTCAACTTTTACACTTGCAATAGGCTTCAAACCATAAGAAGTTGACACCATGTAGCTTACCAGCTTTACCTTATCTTCAGGAGCGGAATGTTTCAGCACATCGCTCACGATATAAGGAAGATCATCCTGAGTTACCAACTGTTTGCGATCACCCAGTTCGGTAATACGTTTCGTCACCGCCTTGGTCTGTTCCGGCGTCAACTCCAAACCCAGTTCATTAAGATTCTGAACAATATTAGCCTTACCGGAGTTCTTGCCAAGTGCATATTCACGATGTCTGCCGAATCGTTCCGGCACCAGATCATTGCAATAAAGTTTGTCCTTGTTATCGCCATCAGCATGAACACCAGCCACCTGTGTGAAGACATTATCACCCACGACAGGAGTATTCGGAGCCACAGCAATACCACTATACCCCTCTACCAGACGGGAGATATCATTCAGACGATCTTCCTTGATATTGGTTTTAGCCTCAAACATATCCTTCAGAATCACCTGCACGCTCGCTAAAGGCGCATTGCCACAACGCTCACCCAGACCATTTACGGTAACGTGAAGTCCCTTAGCCCCACTCAGTACTGCAGCCAAAGAATTGCTCACCGCCAAGTCATAATCATTATGAGCATGGAAATCGAAGTGAGTATTCGGATAGCGGCGCACCATCAGGCGCATATACTCCACACACTGCAATGGGTTCAGAATTCCTAAAGTATCAGGAAGAAGGAAACGCTTGATAGGCAGCTTGACCAGTTCGTCCATCATCATGAAGAGATAGTCACGACTATCGCGCATTCCGCTCGACCAATCCTCCAAGTAAAGATTTACAGTGAAATTCTTGCTCAAGGCATAATCAATGGTCTGCTTGATATGCGCAAGATGCTCCTCAGGAGACATCTTGAGCTGCTGGGTGCAGTGCTTGTAACTGCCCTTTGCCAAGAGGTTGATAACATGACCGCCACATTCAGCAATCCAATCTACACTATTATTGTTATCCACGAATCCAAGTACCTCAACGGAATCCAGTTTACCTATGGTCTTAGCATAACGGCAAATACGAGCGACAGCATCCTTTTCGCCTTCCGAAACACGAGCTGAAGCCACCTCAATGCGATCCACATTGATATCATGCAACAGCATTCTTGCTATCATCAACTTCTCGTGAGGAAGGAAACTGACACCATTGGTCTGTTCGCCATCACGCAGCGTACAGTCCATGATTTCAATCTCCTTGATACGAGAATTATCTCTCTTTGCGTTAACATCCATAATTACTTGTTTTTAGCTTCCCAAGCCTCTACCTTGTCACGGTTCTGCACGAGGAAATCCACATCATCCAAACCATTCTCGAGACAGTGCTTCTTGTAGCCATTGATCTCGAAATGCTCGCTCTTGCCAGTTGCAAGATTAGTAACGGTCTGGTTAGGAAGATCCACCTTTACCTCTGTCTTATGATCCTTATCGATGCTCTCGAAAAGTTCTTTCAGGAATTCCTCACTTACGACAACAGGCAAAACAAGGTTGTTCAACTCGTTGTTCTTGTGAATATCAGCGAAGAAAGAACTGATGACAACACGGAAGCCAGCACCAGCAATGGCCCAAGCAGCATGCTCACGAGAAGAGCCAGAACCGAAGTTCTTACCTGCTACAAGGATGACACCACTGTAAGAAGGGTCGTTCATCACGAAATCAGGCTTAGGAGTACCGTCAGCATTATAACGCCAGTCACGGAAAAGGTTGTCGCCCATACCTTCCTTGTCAATAGCTTTGAGGAAACGGGCAGGAATTATCTGGTCTGTATCAACATTCTCCAAAGGAAGAGGAATGCAGCTTGATGTGATTACATTGAATTTCTGTTTCATCGTTATTTAAATATTTAATTTTTAATGTTTACTTGATAATGTTTAATGTTTACTTAATAGGATTGTATTGTAAAGCGAAACCTAACTAAACACTAAACATTAATCAAACACTATTTCATAAACTCTCTTGGGTCGGTGATCTTACCAGTGATAGCTGCAGCTGCTGCCACATAAGGACTGGCAAGGATCGTACGGGAACCTGGACCTTGGCGACCCTCAAAATTACGGTTTGATGTACTTACAGAATACTTGCCTGCAGGAATCTTATCATCGTTCATAGCAAGACAAGCAGAACATCCTGGCTGACGGATTTCGAAACCAGCAGCCTCTACAATCTTATCAATTCCTTCTTCACGAATTTGTTTATCAACCAACCAAGAACCAGGTACAAGCCAAGCAGTTACGCCCTCAGCCTTCTTCTTACCGTTAACCAAAGAAGCGAAAGCACGGAAGTCCTCTATACGTCCATTGGTACATGCGCCCAAGAAGACATAATCGATAGGATGACCTTCGAGTTTCTCACCAGGCTGGAAGCCCATATAGTTAAGGCTCTTCTTGAAACCAGCCTGTTCTTCCTCAGGAATCTGGTCAAGAGTAGGAATATTCTCCGTGATACCGATACCCATACCAGGGTTGGTACCATATGTAATACGAGGTTCGATATCCTTAGCATCGAAAGTCAATTCCTTATCGAATACAGCATCATCGCCACTCTTCAAGGTTTTCCAATAAGCCACAGCCTTATCCCAATCTTCACCCTTAGGAGCATATTCGCGACCCTTGATGTACTCAAAAGTTGTCTCATCAGGAGCCACGAAACCACCACGAGCACCCATCTCGATCGAGAGGTTACAGAGAGTCAAACGACCTTCCATAGACATGTCCTTCACAACATCGCCACTATACTCGACGAAGTAACCGGTAGCACCAGAAGTAGTGAGCTGACTCATCAGATAGAGCGCCACATCCTTAGCAGTAACACCCTTACCGAGCTTACCATTGATGCTGATACGCATAGACTTTGGTTTGCTCTGGAGAATACATTGTGAAGCCATCACCATCTCCACCTCAGAAGTACCGATACCAAAAGCAACGGCACCCATCGCACCATGAGTAGAAGTATGAGAGTCACCACAGACAATAGTCATACCAGGAAGAGAAAGACCCTTCTCTGGACCAACCACGTGGATGATACCGTTATCCTTGGTGTTCATCGCAAAGTGAGCCACACCAAAATCTGCAGTATTCTTTGCCAAGGTATCTACCTGTTTCTTTGAGATAGGATCCTCGATTGGTTTATCCTGATCGTGTGTAGGAGTATTGTGGTCAGGCATACAGAAAATTTGGTCTGGGCGGAACATCTTGAGTCCGCGTGCTCGCATACCAGCAAAAGCCTGAGGTGATGTAACTTCGTGACAGTAAAGACGGTCGATATAAAGCTGTGTAGGACCGTCTGGTACAATCTGGACAACGTGCTTGTCCCAAATCTTGTCGAATAATGTATTCATTATGCTAATGTTTAATATTTATAGTTTAAGTTTAATGACAATTCAAGATTTAAACAGAACAACTATCTCACCTTGAACTTGTTGATACAATCAATATAAGCCTCTACAGAAGCAGTCACAATATCGGTATCTGCACCGAAGCCATAGTAAACATGACCATCGTATTCTACCTGCATGTGAACCTTACCTACATCATCAGAGCCCTTATCAATAGCCTGAATCGTGAACTCCTTGAGGTTCATTTCTTTGGTAATCACCTTCTTGAGAGCACGGATAGCAGCATCCACAGGACCATTACCAGAAGATGCAGCCTCGAACTTCTGACCAGCGATATTGAGACCAATACTTGCCACACTCTTGACACCCTTACCAGTAGTAACCTGCAACCAGTCGAGCTGAACACCATGCTTGTCAGCAGAATCAGCACCAGCGAGCATCAATACATCCTCATCAGTAACCTCTTTCTTCTTATCAGCCAACTGTAGGAACTTCTTGTAAATCTTATCGAGCTTCTCTTCATCCTCCACATTGACACCATTTACATGGAGACGATACTTCAATGCCGCACGACCAGAGCGAGCAGTCAATACGATAGCGTTATCATCCAGACCGACATCCTTAGGATCAATAATCTCGTAAGTCTGAACATTTTTCAATACACCATCCTGATGGATACCAGAAGAGTGAGCAAAAGCATTACGACCCACGATGGCCTTGTTAGGCTGAACAGGCATATTCATGAGACTGCTCACCATGCGAGACATCGGAACAATCTTAGTCGTATTAATATTGGTATCAATATTGAGATGCTTATGGCACTTCAGAATCATGGCAATCTCCTCAAGAGAAGTATTACCAGCACGTTCACCGATACCATTCATCGTAACCTCCACCTGCCGGGCACCATTCAATACACCTTGGAGCGTATTGGCAGTTGCCATACCGAGGTCATTATGACAGTGAGTAGAAATACGGGCATTCTCAATACCGTCAACATGCTCCATCAGATACTTGATTTTAGCACCATATTCCTCAGGAAGGCAATAACCGGTAGTATCAGGAATATTCACCACCGTAGCACCAGCCTTTACGACCGCCTCAACCACGCGAGCCAAATACTCATTATCCGTACGACCAGCATCCTCTGCATAGAATTCCACATCCTCGACGTACTTTTTAGCATACTTTACAGCAGCAACAGCACGCTCAATGATTTCTTCACGGTTAGAATTGAACTTATATTTGATATGGCTATCGCTTGTACCGATACCCGTATGAATACGCTTATGCTTAGCATACTTCAATGCCTCGGCAGCACAGTCAATATCTTTCTCCACCGCACGAGTAAGGGCACAAATCGTAGGCCAAGTCACGGCTTTAGAAATCTCCACAACCGAATTGAAATCACCTGGACTTGAGATAGGGAAACCGGCTTCGATAACATCAACGCCGAGTAGCTCCAACTGTTTTGCCACTTGAATTTTTTCCACTGTGTTCAACTGACATCCAGGCACCTGCTCACCATCTCGCAGGGTTGTGTCGAAAATAAATAATCTGTCACTCATATCAATATCTTTTTTTATTATTCTATACACAAGAAGACAACCGAAGTTTTTAACAAAAAAGCCTTTCACACTTCTATATGGAAGTGGAAAGGCTTATTATATCATAATCCATGAACTATACGCATACCTCATCACTTCCGCCTACATACTGCAGTCGAAGTCGAATAATAATGCTGCTAATGTTCAATGTTTCAATTGCCATAATTCTTAATTTTTAATTTACGATTGCAAAGGTAATATATTTATTCGATATGAACAAACAATTTATCACTTTTTTAATCTAAAAGATAACAATTTAGTATTCGAAGTGTAAATTTATACCCAAAATCGTAATAATTGTGCAAATTTAGAAAGGCAAGTCGCCTGGAGGTGGAGGTAATACGTCTCCTCCATTCATACGTGAACCTATAATTTCACCACCACCATCAGCTGCTGCCGGTGATGAAGCTGCTGCCTCTGTAGGATCCTGGAAACGGGTAAACTCACCACGGAAGTTGAGCAACACATCTCCCGTAGAACCCTTACGGTGCTTGGCGATAATGATCTGCGCCATACCATGGAGATCGTTTCCCTTTTCATCCTGATAGATGTGATAATACTCCGGGCGGTGTACGAAGAGTACCATATCGGCATCCTGCTCGATGGCTCCAGACTCACGGAGGTCACTCAGCTGTGGGCGTTTTCCTTCAAGTCCCTCACGGTTTTCTACGTTACGGCTCAACTGAGACAAAGCCAAGACAGGAATATTCAGCTCTTTGGCAAGTCCCTTGAGAGAACGGGAAATGGTAGAGACCTCCTCCTGTCGGCTGCCGAATTTCATACCGTTGGCATTCATCAGCTGCAAATAGTCAATCATGATAATCTTGACACCTTTTTCGCGCACCAGTCGACGAGCCTTGGTTCTCAATTCAAACACAGAGAGGCCCGGTGTATCGTCCACATAGATAGGAGCATCGCTCAATCTACCGATTCTCTTATCCAGTCGTTCCCAGTCAGAAGGGTCCAGCTGACCATTCAGAATCTTACGTCCAGAGACCTCGCATACATTACTGATAAGACGGTTGACCAGCTGGACGTTGTTCATTTCAAGAGAGAAGAAGCCGATAGGAACCCCATAATCTACAGCCACATTCTTGGCAATACTTAGTGCAAAGGAAGTTTTACCCATGGCAGGACGTCCTGCGATAATCACCAGATCGGAAGCCTGCCATCCGGAAGTGATCTCATCCATTCCTACATAACCGGTAGGAATACCGGTAAGACCACCCTTGTTGCTGGCAGCTCGCTGCAGAATTTCCACAGCATTCTTTACCACAGGAGCCACCTGCGTAAAGTCTTGCTTCATGTTGTTCTGCGAAATCTGGAACAAGGATCCTTCCGCCTGCTGCATCAGTTCATCCACATCCACGCTGCTGTCATAGGCTTTCGTTTCTATGTCACCAGCAAAATGGATCAACTGTCGCTGCATATATTTCTCCGCCAGGATACGGGCATGAGACTCCACATGGGCAGCAGAAGCCACCTGTGAAGAAATCTCCATCAGATAGTCCACACCACCCACTTTGTCAATTTCGCCCATCTTGGAGAGTTCATCATTCAGCGTCATAATATCCACAGGACGTTCGTCCATGTTCATATTACGGATAGCCTCGTATATCTTCTGATGGCGAGGCTCATAGAAAGTTTCGGGTTTGAGCAGCTCCGATACCACAGAAAAGGCATCAGAGTCAACCATCAAGGCACCGAGCACTACCCTCTCGATTTCTACAGCCTGCGGCTGAACATGTGCGAAATTAGGATCAATCGGGGAAGCTCCCTTTTTTCCATTATTTCTTTGTCTATTATCTGGCATAATTATCTATTTATATTATATAGTCTCGACAAATTACATGAAAGTGTCGAGAATAATTCAAAACTTTAAGAATTGGCAAACCAACTTAATCATCCATGGCATCCATTACATCCGGACTCCATCGGGTAATGATATCCCTCAAGAGAACCAATTCAAACTCCTGGAGGCCAGTTTCCTTCAGCATATTCAAATCAACATGGATTTTCTTGATCAGCTCATCAACATCATCTTCTGTTTTTTCCATATACCGATAGAAGAAAGGCATGCTGCTATAGAAGCTTCCTTTCAACCAGAAGCAGACACCTATATTATATGCATCCTCACTATTTTCAGAAGGAGCAAGTTCCACAATCTGATTATAGAGCGCCAGAGCCTTATCAAATTCACGTCTCAGGATATGTCCCCAAGCCAAAGGACGGAGAATGTCGAGATCATTCGGATTCTTGTAATCCGCTTCATAAAGCAAAGCCATGGCATCATCAATACGATGAGTCTGGAAAAGACAATAAGCCTTTTTTACAAAAAGACTCTTCGTTGCCTTCTCACGTTCCAACTCTTCACACAATTCCAAAGCTTTGTCGAAATTGTTCAAACCTATATAACAATCCATCAAAGATCTCTTGACCAATCTTGCAGAATCTTTATCATTCTGGAAAGGAGAAAGAAATTCGATAGCTCCCACATAATCAGAATGGGACATAGAGCAAAATCCCTTCATTAATTTTTCATCTTTGCGATAAGGATGATCAAGGAGAAAGTAATCTAATTGCTCAAAATGTTCGCGGGAGAATAGGAAATTGCTGACCAAAATTCTTGCATCATCAAAACATTTATCTTCCTTAAATAACGGATTAGCCAAGAAATATGCATACGAACCTTCTTCTATAGAGAAAAGATCTGGGAATGAATTCTTGAATGGAGACAAAGTCAAGAAGCGGTACAAATCCTGCAAACAGATTCTTCTCTGAAGGAAAGCCATTTCGTCTGGATTATCAACAATCGGATTATCAAGCAAAGGAGAGAATCCTTCTTTGACTACAGGTTTGAGTGCAGACAAAATACCAGACAATGAACTTGCCATGACAAAACAGAAACTGTATTTGTCACCATCGCTGAAAGAAAATGATTTTTCCATAGATCTCGCGAAAGTATCATCTCCATCCAGAACTTCCAACAAAGGAGCCAGAGAAGAATGAGAACTATAATAAGGAAGGAACCAATTGGATGCAACAGTAAAGAAATCAAAAGTCTTCATCTTGGAAAATCCATCGAAGTAAACATCTGCTCCTTGCTTCTGCATGTTCACCATCTTATTGATTTTTTTATCGATAGACGCCATCATTTTCTCCTTCATATCCGGAGCAAGAATGTCATCAACAGAAGGTTTCTCATCATCTGCCAAAGGCTTCAGCCACTTATCATCAGGGAAGGCAGACATAACATCATTACTGAATTGTTGAGCATCATCAGCAGCATCCATACAGAAAAGGATCTGCTTCTGGACAGCAAACAGGTGTGCCACTGTTTTTTCGTCCTCTTTAATTTTATCTATGAATTCCTTGATATATGGATATTGTTCTGAATCTACAGACATCATGATGACCGACCAACCTACCAAGGCACGCTCAGAAATCTTCACATCTTTAGACTTTTTCCAGATATCGAAAAGAGTTGTCATCATATTGTAATCAAAAACTTTGATTGACGACAACATGGCAGCAGATATCATGAGTGCAGCTGCACGATAATCGGTAGCAGGATTGCAAACAATATCTGCAAAATAAGAGAGTTTTTTACCATTCCACTGACGAACTGTGAGGATATAAGAAAAGGCAAGATTCAGAAAATCTTCATCTATATCTCCCTTTTCAATTCTTTCGCCAATTTGCATCAGATCCAGATTCTTGCTGCTATCGGATGCAGATCGGAAAAAAGAATCATTCCGAATCACCTGATACATCAGAAGATGATGTACTAAATTATGACAAAATGATTTGATTCCCGCATATACTTCAGGCAATTTCGGATCTTTTACATCCGATGCATAGCACTCCAGCATTTTCTCATAATTATCCATCACCTTCTGCACCTCGTCTTTCAAATCGGGGATGATTGGGTTGTCATCAAAAAACTCAATGGAACGCAACAGACAGTCACGATAATTACTTTCTCTACAAACATCTACAATCACCGAAATTGCACTGTCTAAATCAAAATTACTCATTGCTTGTTACTTTTTTGAGGCCGTTGTTATATTTATAGTTTTCGGTTTACCAGCATGCTCAAACTTCAGTTTCGGCAAAGCCTTCACTGTAGCAAGGTCCGCATCACAATATTTACGGAATAATTCCGAATAGTGTACAAAACCATTTTTATTTATACTGTCAACTGCCTGATTATATCCTTTGATGAATAAATCAAGTTGTTTTTTTCGTTCAGTAGATTTCAGCGCCTTTCCTCTAAAAGCAAAGACGCCCAGTCTCAACCCTTTATCTCTGCTGTCCATGAGTACAGGATGGCGCTCTTTACGGGCTTTCGCAGCCTGAGGTTCAGTCAGAAGAACCGCATCCATCTCATTATTGAGCAGCATTTTCAGACGTATTCTCACATCATTGATCTGTACCCGATATACATCAAATTTTGGTTTGGCACTGTCTATTGCCAAATCAGCCAAATAATCTGTGGCAGAATATCTTGTCATGGCAATCATCTTGTCAGATAACTGCTTCAGTTCAGAGATACGTGCTCTTCTATTGGTTATCAACTGCCAATAAGTATTGGTAGAAATAGGAAATTCCAAAGGAGTTCCTCTCTTGACGATGTGCTGAGCGCGTATCAGATCAGAGATGGCTCCTTCTACCCGACCTCGTTCAAGAGCAGTATCGCAGTCCATCTGTGCAGAGTAGCATTTCAGATGCACCGTAACTCCCAGAGAGTCGAAAAGCTTTTCATCTTGTGCCACAAAGACGGGCAGACAATCCAAGGTAGGCATGACACCCACCTTGAAAGAAGCCTTATCAATACTATCTTGACGTGCCTTTTCCTGCATAGACAGGCGACGGACTTTTTCCTTGGAGTCGCCGCATCCGACAAGTGCCGAAAGCCATGCTACCAGCAAAAGCGCAACTACAGTCGTTTTCTTCATAATTGTTTTATTCCTTATTCTACATACAAGACCAATCCCTTGAGATACTCACCTTCCGGATGATAGATATTGATAGGATGGTCGGCTGGCTGATGAAGCTGATGCAGGATTCTCACCTTTCGTCCTGCCTGTGCTGCTGCCGTGAAAACAGCATTGCGGAAGTTGTCTTTCGTAACTACCTGCGAGCAGCTGAAGGTAAAGAGGATGCCTCCGTGCTTGATGCGCTGAAATCCCTTCACGTTCAGGCGGGTATAACCTTTCAAGGCATTGCGCAGAGCTGCTCTGTGCTTGGCAAAAGCAGGTGGATCGAGCACGATAAGATCATACTGCTGGTCGTGATCGTCGAGATACTTGAATGCATCTTCGCAGAAAGCCTCATGACGGCTGTCACCAGGGAAGTTGAGATTCACATTCTCATTGGTCAACTCTATCGCTTTAGCGCTGCTATCTACAGAATGCACGAGTTTGGCATCGCCTCTCATGGCATACACAGAAAAGCCTCCGGTATAGCAGAACATATTCAGTACGCTCTTGCCTTTGGCATAATGTTCCAGAAGCGAACGGTTTTCGCGCTGATCCACAAAGAAACCGGTCTTCTGACCTCTCAGCCAGTCGATATGGAACTTCAGTCCATTCTCTACAGCCACATTATCCGCATCACCGCCCAGGATAAATCCGTTTTCCTGTCCCAGGTCAGCCTTGAAAGGCAAGGTTGTTTCACTCTTGTAATATATATTCTTGAGTCTGTCGCCCATCACCTGAGCAAGCGCCTGAGCCACTTCCATTCTGTTGACGTGCATACCCACGCTATGCGCCTGCATCACGGCAGTTTCTCCGTAGCAGTCGATAACCAGTCCCGGCAAGTTATCACCCTCACCATGCACCAGTCGATAGGTATTGTTGGCAGCATTGTCGGCAATGCCCACAGCGATACGCATCTTGAGGGCAGAATTCAGACGAGAGCACCAGAACTCATCATCGATGGCAACATCATGGAAAGAAAGGACACGAACTGCGATGGAACCAATCTGATAATGTCCCACAGCAATAAAATCCCCGGTAGAAGTGATGACACGTACAATCTCACCTTCTACGATTCCCTCGTCCATCTTAGCGATAGCGCCAGAGAAGACCCAAGGATGAAAACGTTTCAGGGATTCTTCCTTTCCCCTCTTCAAATATATATTCTTATACATATAATCTTACTTAGTATATTGTCTATTTTGTATCTGTATTACACCTTATTATATATGCAGCCTCAAGATGATGCTTTCGATTGAGAAATCAGTTCGACTTGAGGCTCTGCTTGTGATTCCACCTGAAATTCCGCATGAGATTCTGCTTGAGAATCTACTTGAGATTCAGCCTGAGGTTCCACTATTTTCGGCTCAATCAGCACATAATCATGAGTCTCGTTGAGTTTGTTGAACTCCTTATAGAGTTGGATACATGCCCAAGCATCAGTAGCAGCATATATTTTTTGAGAATCCTTCAACTCAGAAACTTCCCAGTTACTCAATCGCTGCGCCTTACTGATTTTCTGGTGAAAGAGGTTGGCGTATATTTTCTGCAGACTCATATCAATCAGTCCTAAATCCTTGGCCATATCCTGAATCTCGATAAAGTTGCCAGGTTCGAATTCCGCCTTTTTATGAAGCTGATTAAGATCATCGTGCCAGGAAAGGCCAACCTTAGGCACCTTCTTATCAGTCAGGAATCTAATGATAGCCGGATGCATCCCGACACAATTCAATCGGAACAGAAAACAGACATCCTCTGTACTTACCTGCAGCAAGCACACCTCGTAGCTTACGCCTCTTTTGAAAGAAGGACGAGTTTCCGTATCTACACCAAGAATATCTTGAGCCAGCAAGAAATCAACTGCCGTCTCAACATCCTCCGGGTGATCAATCACCTTAATTTCCCCCTCAAAGATTACTCTAGGCAATGCCGTAATAGCATGCTTATCATACTTTTTGAATATTGTCTTCATTATTATTTCCAAGATTTCAGAATGCAAAAGTACAATTTATAAATGAATTGACCAAATGTAAATCAACTTTCTCGCAAAAATTAGAAAAATTAGCATTAAAAAGTCGATTTTTTCGATTATTTTAGCTACTTTTGCAAGATAAATAATTCAAGAACATCAAAAATGGCAAAAAAAAGAACTGAACAGAAAACCAAAAGCTTCAGTCAAGCAATTGGCTTACAATATATTTTCAATAATACTATTACTGATTTCTTCTTAGGATTGGCTCTGGTCACCATTTCTATAGTTACCATCATCGCGATGGTTTCTTTTTTGAATACGGGTGCGGCAGACCAAAGTATTCTGGAAGAAATGCGAGCGGGAGAATGGACCAACAGTGAGCACCAGTTTCAGAATTATTGCGGTTCGCTGGGCGCTATCATCTCATACTGGCTGATTTCACAGAATTTCGGTTTTCCATCATTCCTGCTCCCCACCTTTTTTATAATATGGGGATTGCAGCTCATGCATGCCTACAAAATCAATCTGTGGAAATGGTTTTTCAGCACCATGATCGTCATGGAATGGTGTGCCATCACATTCGCCAAATTTCTGACGCCACTTACGGGTGGACTTATCTTCAATCCTGGAGGAAAGCATGGAATCTTTGTCGTACAGAACTTGGAAAACGTAGTGGGAGCACCGGGTCTTACAGCGATTCTGCTCTTTACTGCCATCGCTTTCCTCACCTACCTGACGACAGAAACCATCACCGTGATCCGAAAGGCGCTCAACCCGATCGGCTATATTACAAGTAAGGTGCACTTCGAAATCACCAATCACGGCAAAAATGGTGAAGACAACGAACCGGATGCCATTGCACAGGCTTATGCAAATGCAGAAAATGGCTTGAAACAGGAGGAGGAAGAAGAACCAGAGGAATCTGAGTTTAAGGATCCGGAACCTGCCAAGGTAATAGATTTGGATGTTAATCCAGATAAAGCAGAAGAAGGAGCAGCTGCACATAACGCTGAAAATATGACGGCTGGAAATATGGATGCAGAACATGCTGCCGATGTAGAAGATGCAGCAGGCGAAAGCGCTTCTGTAGCGGCTGCAACCAAAGATCCAAACGCATCATTCCTGGAAAATCAGCGCAGATTGCGCAACGAGAGAGCGCAGGCTGAAGCTGATGAAAAGAAAGCTGCCGAACTCGCTTCCCAGCATATCGGCATGGATATCTCCGTAGCTGCCAACGAGGAACAGGCTTCCAGCAACACCGTGAGCAGCGCCGTAGAGCTGAATACGCCTATCAACCCGAAAGAACCTTTCACCCGATATAAGTACCCTACTCTCAACCTGCTGAAGAAGTATGAGGACAACGGTGCTTATATTGACGAAGAGGAACAGATAGCCAACAAGAACCGAATCATTGAGGTTTTGGGCAATTTCGGTGTGCAGATCAAGACCATCCGAGCTACGGTAGGTCCTACGATTACACTCTACGAAATCCAGCCAGCTGAAGGTGTACGCATCTCCAAGATCAAAAATCTGGAAGATGATATCGCCCTGAGTCTCGCAGCTTTGGGTATCCGTATCATCGCCCCTATTCCTGGCAAGGGAACTATCGGTATCGAGGTGCCGAATGCCAAGGCCAATATCGTGAGCATGGAAAGTATCCTCAACTCCAAGAAATTCCAGGAAACCAAGATGGAACTTCCTATCGCTCTTGGTAAGACGATCACCAATGAGGTTTTCATGGTAGATTTGGCCAAGATTCCTCACCTGCTCGTAGCCGGTGCCACCGGACAGGGTAAATCTGTAGGTCTGAATGCGATTATCACTTCTTTATTATATAAGAAGCATCCTAATGAGCTGAAACTGGTTCTCATTGACCCTAAGAAGGTGGAATTCAGCGTTTACTCCCGCATCGCCAACCATTTCATGGCAGCAGTTTCTGACGAGGAAGAACCTATCATCACAGATGTTACCAAGGTGGTAAGAACACTCAACAGTCTCTGTGTGCTGATGGATAGCCGATACGACCTGCTGAAGAAAGCCGGTGCCAGAAACATCAAGGAGTATAACCAGAAGTATATCAACCACAGGCTCAAGCTGACCGACGGACATGAATATATGCCATACGTGGTGGTAATCATAGATGAGTTTGGCGACCTGATCATGACAGCCGGCAAGGAGGTGGAACTTCCTATCGCTCGTATCGCCCAGCTGGCTCGTGCCGTGGGTATCCACATGATTATCGCAACCCAGCGTCCTACTACGACCATCATTACGGGTAATATCAAGGCCAACTTCCCAGGCCGTATCGCCTTCAAGGTGACATCTGCCATAGACTCCAAGACCATTCTGGACAGAACAGGTGCCAACCAGCTGATAGGTCGAGGCGATATGCTCTATCTGAATGGCAACGAGCCGGTACGTGTGCAGTGTGCATTCGTAGATACTCCAGAAATTGAGCGCATCAACGAGTACATCTCCAGCCAGCCTGGTCCTATCGAGCCACTCGAACTTCCAGAGCCAGCCAATGAAGGAGAAGCTATGGGCGGCGGAAATGTGGATACGCGCAATCTCGATCCTTACTTTGAGGAAGCAGCGCATGCCATCGTCTTATCACAACAGGGAAGTACGAGTATGATACAGCGCCGATTCAGTATCGGATACAACAGAGCCGGACGACTGATGGACCAGTTGGAAGCAGCCGGAATCGTAGGTGCTGCCCAGGGAAGTAAGCCAAGAGAGGTGCTTCTGCAGGACGAAAGCCAGCTGAACACGCTCCTTCTCCAACTGAGAGGATAAGATTAAACGAGGCTTAAAGAAACTAAGAATTCTTAAAGAATAGATATTAATTAAACTTTTCATGTTACCTTTGCATCTAAGTAACATGAAAAGTTTTTTTAATTTATAAAGAAAGAATGATGAAGAAAATGATTTTATTTGCTTTCATGACTCTGATGAGTCTTGGAACATTCGCACAGACAGCCCAGCAGGTTTTAAATAAGACTGCCAAAATCATAGGCAACAAAGGTGGCGCCAGCGCCAATTTCAGCCTGTCAAGTACTAAATACGGTTCCACTTCCGGCACCATCGCCATCAAGGGCAACAAGTTTAATGCCCACACTCCGCAAGCTACCGTATGGTATAATGGTAAGACGCAGTGGACTTATATGAAAAATACCAACGAGGTAAATGTCAGCAATCCTACACAGGCGCAGCAGATGTCAATGAACCCTTATACATTTATCAATATATATAAGACCGGTTACAATTCCAGCCTGAAAAATGCGGGCAGCAACTATGAGGTTCACCTGACTGCTCAGAACAAGAAGCGTACGGTGCAGGAATTGATTATCACCATCAACAAGAAAACCTACGTTCCTTCTGTCATCAAAATGAGACAGGGCAGTTCCTGGAGTACAATCAAGGTGAGCAATTTCAGAGCAAAGAATGTATCTAACAGCACTTTCGTCTTCAATAGCAAAGATTTCCCTAAAGCAGAAATCGTAGATTTGAGATAAAGCAACAAAAAAAATGTAAGTCTTTTCAGACTTACATTTTTTCGTTTCCATACATTTCATTCCACCAACTGTCATCATCCTGAAGCCACTTGGAGAACCAGGCAAAGATGGTATTCTGCCATTTGATACGCTTTTCGTAATCGATGATATGATGATCCTGACCATCTACCAGTACCATAGCCGTAGGTCGGCCTAAGACTTTCAGCGCAGTATAGAGTTGGATGCTCTCTCCTACCGGCACATTGTTATCAGCAGTACCATGCAGGAAAAGCAATGGTGTATGAATCTTATCAGCACGATAAAGCGGACTCTGATCTACAAAGAGATGCTTGTTGGTCCAAGGATATTCATTGGCCATAGAAACCTGGCTGTAGGAATATCCCCAATAGCCTTCGCCCCAATAACTGGTATGATCGCTGATACCGGCGTGGGAAATAGCTGCAGCAAAGAGATCCGTCTTGGTCTGAAGATACTGGGTCATAAATCCGCCATAGCTGGCTCCGATACATCCTATCTTCTTCCTGTTTACAAAACCATGTTCATCACAGAAAGCCTGGGTGCTGGCTATGATATCTTCAGCCACTCCCTCACCAGCCGTATCTACATGGCGGGCTGAGAACTTCTGTCCGAAACCAGTGGCTCCACTTGGATTGACCACCAGTACCACATATCCCATGGCTGCATAGACATGATGCGGATAGCGGCTCTGGAACATACGACTCGTAGGACTGCAACCTCCATAATAGTTGACTACCATCGGATATTTCTTGGCTGCATCAAAATGAGGCGGCAGATAATAGCGGCAGCAAATGGTGTCGCCCTTTGCGTTGACATAATTCCACGCCTTGCATTCGCCCAACCGGACATCTTTCAATTCGCGGGCACTGAGGTCGTCTATCACCTGTGCTTTCTGCGCCTTGGTATTCATCCTGTAGAGGCGGTCGGCATTGGATGCACTCTGTCCTGAGAAAGCCATTTCGGCAGCAGAAGATGCCAGGGAGAAGGACTTGATATACTCTTCAGGCGACTTCAACAGGGCAAATTTTCCAGATTTCGGATTCAGTTGGAAAAGATGCACGCAGTCCTTGTCTTCTGCCGTAAAATAGATGTTTCCATCCACCTTGCTCCAGACTACATTCTGCACATTCGGATCGAAATCCTTGGTGAGCGAACGCACCTGCTGAGTCTCCTTTGAAGAGGCAGACATCAGATAAAGTTGCGTATCTATCATGCTCGGAATCTGACCTTCTTCCACATTCTTGCCGATACCGTCAAAGGCCTCTGGAGAAGCACTTACAAGAATCGACTTGCCGTCTGGAGAGAACAGGGCACTATTGATAAACTCGCCCTTATCCACCAGGGTTTCAGCCTGAAGGGTTTGGAGATCCAGTCTGTAGAGCGAGGTCAGGGTAGTTGGTCGCCTGGTGAGACGGTCCTCACTCTTTCCGATAAGCAGATAGCGGGAATCGGCAGAGATATCATTGAGATAGATGTTGTGATAACCGAAGGTGATAGGCTGGAAAATTCCGGATGCCAAATCATATTTTGCAAGATTGGAGCGATTACGCCAGCCCGGTTGACGGTCATCCGGTTCCTTGATGTCATAAACCTGTGCATCCTTCTTCCTGCCCTCGGTAGTGACCGTATAGATCAGAGATTTCTCGTCGGGAGTAAACTGGAAGAAGCCTTCCGGAATATTTGTTGCCAAAACCTCACGTTCCATCGTCAGCGGATTGACAGTTACCAGCTGCTGACTGGAGCTTTCGGTTTCATAAGAGAGTGCGGAGCCAGCTGCGGCATTTCCATTAGCCTCAATAGCGCTTTCACTATTCTTCTGCACGAAATACATTTTATTGCTGCGAGGCATCCACTTCACGTTTTCCTGGAAAGAAGCAAGTACCTTGCCTGTCTGATAATTCCTCACCTCATTGATACTGTGGTTACTGCCCTGACGGTCCACCCAGGTTTTGTGCACAATCACGAATTTTCCATTCGGAGAAAGCGAAACACTTGAATAATTAGGCGCACAGATCACATCATAAATATTGTATGCGCGCTTGGAAGAAGCTGATGGAACATCAATTTTCAGAGAATATTCTGAGTTCTTTGATGACAAAGCAGAACCTTCAGAAGACTTGACAGTCAAATCATTTCCGGTTTTTACCAGAACCTTTGCATCATCATTTGCAGCCAGATATTTGATTACTACCTGATGAGAAGAAGGCAAGAGAACCGTCTCAAACTGGTTTCCATTTCCTTTCAAAGACTCTCCATCCACAAAAAGTCGATACTCGCTGACACCTTCCACAGAGATCATCACTTTCATCCGGTGCTCATTGGAGAGACTGAAAGAAGCCAGATTCAGGGCATGCGGAGATGACGCGGAAGATAAGGAAGAAACCTCTTTCCCCTGATTGAAGGAAGTAAACGACAGCGGGGAATCCAACAGTTTTTCCATCGCAAACTTTTCTCCCTTAATATCTACGCTGTCCGCCATCCAAGGCAGACTGACAGGAAATGGACCTGCATATTTGAACTTCTTCACCTCGATGGTTTCAGCCTGAGCTGTCATAGAGGCACACAAGGCGGCACTGAAAGTGAGTGCCATCACGCCTTTCTTGCTTATAAATTGATATTTATCTTTCATCGTTTTCTTGTTTATATTCGATTTTTTAATCTTGATTGTCAATATGACTCACTATAATTTCATAGCGAAAGCCAAACCCGTAGGAGAAACAGAAAGACTGATATTGTCTAACTTATCAGTCGTACTTTTTCCGCTGATATGGCCATCGTTGTCTGCTGTGGAATTTAGATGATTCTGGCTTTCTCTAACATTTTCTCCACCATTTTTCTTCTTTTTGCCCAAAATCAGATCACCTATCAGATAACCCGCCTCTGCCGAAGCCACTCCGATGGCAGCACCAGCCACGACATCACCCCAATGATGGCGGTTGCGGCGGATTCTATCTACCGCCACTCCCGTAGCTAATGCATACCCAGCTACGCCTATCCAGGGAGAAATCTTGCGGTATTCGTGCATCAGATTAGTGGCGCCACAAAAGGCGATAGAGGTGTGTCCCGATGGAAAAGAGCGGTTGTCAGTTCCATCGGGACGCATTTTATGAATGGTATGTTTCAGACCATAGGTGACTCCGGCATTCAGTCCGAAAGACACGACCGAAACCGTCAGTCTGCGCTTCCAGGAACTCTCCGCCTCTACACCCAGCAGTTTCAGTCCAAAGACCGAAGCCATGGGCACATATTGCAGCACGTCGTCAATGCCGTCACCATGATACGTTTTGTAATGACTCGTACTCGCAGGAACATCTGCCCCACCTGGAGTCTGAGAAAACACAGTTGACGATAGCAGCAGACCGGCTACCATCAGGTAATCTCTCAAATTTTTCATCATTGATATTAATTTCAGTCTTATGCCATCATCGCTACACCTTTTATATATATAGGTTATATATATAGGCGCAACGATTACAGATGTGATATATCACAGTTGGATTTCCACAACCTTGTCGATTTCAGTAGGAATGTCGCCTAAGTCGAGGATGATTCCACCATTGCATTTCTGCATCTTGAGCGGTTTCTTGCTCACAAAGTCGAATACCTTCTTCACCTTCCTGTTGCCCAAAGGCAGGAAGAGAGACTGGTCCTGAAGTTTCAGCACATGCACAAAGAGTCGGTTGCCCTTCTGGGTGGAAACGCCCCAGTCGTGAGGAGCCACGATGCCCGCTCTCGTACCATATATCGTTTCACCGTATGTTTTCATCCACTCGCCCATTTCCGCCAGGCGCTCCAAGGCTACAGCAGGCAGTTCACCATCTGGCTGAGGACCGATATTCATCAGGAGATTGGCATTCTTGCCTGCCGATTTCACCAGATAATGAATCAGGGTTTTGGTGGATTTATAGTCCTGATCGGTTATCTTATATCCCCACATCCCGTTCATGGTTTCGCAGGTTTCCAGCGGCAGTTTACTGATGTCCTGTCCCGACAAGCCCGACTTGTTTTCGCCAGGAAGATCACGCTCGAACATCTGGAAATCCTCTCCCTCAAAAGGCACCTGATGATGATTGTTGCCTATCATACAGGCGGGTTGCAGCCGATGAATCAGCGCATATTGTTCAGGCAGCTGCCAGTCGAAATCGGGATTGATATCCTGATCCCACCAGCCATCAAACCATATTGCGCCTATCTTGCCATAATAAGTCAGCAGTTCGGTAAGCTGGTTGTTCATAAACTGGTAGTAGCTCTGCCAGTTGCCCTTCGGATTCGGGCGTCCGGTTCCCCTGCCCGTTCTTCCCTGCGGAGCATCCTCTCGATACCAGTCGATGTGTGAATAGTAGAGATGTAGGCGGATGCCCTGCTTGTGGCATTCATCCGCAAGCTCCTTGAGAATATCCCGCTTGAAAGGAGTTGCATCCACGATATTATAATCAGAATACTGGGTTTTGAACATAGAGAAACCCTCGTGATGACGGGTCGTGAAACAGATATATTTGGCTCCGGAAGCCTTGATGGCTGCCACCCATTTGGCAGCATCAAACTTAGACGGATAGAAGCCGCCAGCCAACTTAGCATATTCCTTATAGTTCAGGTCCTTGTTGGTCATCGTCCATTCGCCCGTTGCCAGCATACTGTACAACCCCCAATGCAGGAAGATTCCGAACTTGTCGTCCTGAAATTCCTGTCGCGACTGGAGATTTTCCTTTGTGGGCTGATAATGCTGCGCAGGGAGAACTGCAGACAATTCCACATTCTTAGAAGATTCAGAAGATGCTATAGAAGTGGAAGATACAGCAGAAGCGGAAAATGCAGCAGATGCAGTATTTGCAGCAGTAGCCGAAAGAGACGAGCAGCAGAGAGCGAATGAGATTGCAGCTGCAAAAGACTTGGTTTCCAGATTCATTTTCTTTCCCATAATAATGATTTTATTTGTTGGAGCCTTCTCCATATATAACAGGTAAACTCTATATGATATAGATAAAACTCTATAAATAATAGGTACTCTATAATAATAGATAAAACTCTTGTCTATATATTAAATAGAATAAGATGCAAGTGAGCAGATAAGAAATCAGATTTCCTCTACGATTTCACTCATATCCTTGCGCTTCTTTTCAGCATGCGGACAATCTTCGGCTATATGACCGATTGGGATGATGACGACTGCCTCAAAGCCAGGACGACAGAAAAGTTGCTTCATCTTGTCGGTGTTATAATTGCAGACCCAGCAAGTGCCCAATCCTCTTTCGGTGGCAGCCAGGCAGAGATGTTCGGTAGCGATAGCCACATCGATGTCACCATGAGCCTTTCCGTCGTATTTTCTCACCCAGTTTTCCTCCACATTTCTCATGCCTACGATATACATAGGTGCCGAGCGAAACCACTCTCTGTCATAGCATTCTTGCAGTTTCTGCTTTGCCTCATCAGAGCGCACGATGAGCCATTTCCAAGGCTGCTTGTTGACTGCCGATGGTGCCATGCGCACGCACTCCATGATGTAATTCAAATCCTCCTGGCTCACAGCCTCAGAGGTAAATTTGCGAGCCGAAAATCTTTCCTGGCTCAAAGCTAACATATTTTTCATATCGTATCTTTCTTTTATAAATGAATCTTTTTCTTTAGAGAAAAAAGTCATTATTTGAATAATGGTACAAAGATAGAAAGAAATTGCGAAAAAACAAAGAAAAGGCTCAATAATATAATAAGGTATGGTAAAATATTACATTTTCCTATAGAATCTGAGAGCACCCAATCCCTTTGCCTGAGGATGAGAGAGGAGGATAAACTCACGGAGCAGGATTTCGGGATGGAAACTGACGGTCTCAAAATAAGGAATGCGGTCGGTATTACACTCGTAGATATTGCCAGTCTGGAAAGCACGCAGAGCCTTATATCCATCATATTCCTGCAACAGAGCAGCGCGGGAAAGCGGTTGTCCACCGAAATACTTGAATGCCCAGACATCCACCTCACTGCCCCGGGCAATCACCTGTTCCGGACTCAGCGAGAGACTTCCACTATGTTCATCGTCAGCAAAAATATATCTTGAATTGGCATCTTTCAGGAGAATACCCATCGTGCTTTTTCCGCCTGGCGAATACCATACGCTGCCCATTTTCCGCTCAGTCAAGACCGACAGACCTTTCGGCAACCTGGCTGCCTGCGTCTTAAGAGCAAGATATTCCTTCTCTATGGCTGCAAAAAGAGAATCCGCCGTATTCGCCTCAAAGAGCAAGCCGTAGAACTTGATCCACTCTGCCCTTCCGAGCGGAGAAGTTTCCATATAGTCAGCAGCTTCGATAATCGGGATATTCAGATTGTCAAGTTTGCCATAACCGCCACTGTTCTCAAAAGGAGAAATGAGAAGCGCCTCCGGGTGGAGAGCAATAATTTTCTCTACATCCGGCTGCATACTGGAGCCACAATCCGCTATTGGAAGGGAAGCGGATGTGGATGACTTTCCTGAGCCTGATTCTGATAGGGCGGAAGACTGGCGAGAACCTGATTCTGATGAGGCGGTTGCAGGTTTTCCTAATCTTTTCTGAATATCCTCTATCAGAATATATTTGGAATCACAGACGCCCCGAATTGCATTTTGACAACCGAGTTCGTAAAGGAGCTGGCAATGAGGAGACGTAAATACCGCACTACTACAAATAGGAGTTCTCACAATATCGGCTCTACAACCGTCTGGCCCGGTCAAACCGAGAGAGCCTGCCACGGTATGAGAGCCTGCCGCTCCTTGAGATTCTGCCATGGCCTGAGAAGCACCCGCTACATCTTGACTTCCATTTCTGCCTTTCATCAGCATTTCGGCAGTTTCATCTCCCTTTTTCCCTTTCTTAATCAGGATATATTGGTGCAATACGGTCCCTTTCTTCCAGGGATTTCCTACATTCACCTCCGTAAATCCCTCATGCTCCACTATCGTAAGCAGTTGAGCATATTTCAGTCTGATTGTATCACCCTCATCCCAAGCAGCAGATTGTTTTCCGCACAGACAGGAAGAGAGAGACAGAGAAAGGACAAACCAAAGCACAAGCAATCCGAAAAAAAGAGGAAAGCCAGAATGCTTACTCGCAGCAGAGGACTTCAAGCCTCCAGCCCCATATGCAGCAGAGATCTTCATCCCGAAAACCACATTTGGAACTGATTTTTTCAAGCCAGAAGCCTTATCTGAATCTGAAAACTTCATACCGGAGACCCTATCTGAATCAGAAAACTTCATCCCAGTAGCCTGACCAAGAGCTGACGAGTCCAAGTAAATATTTTTTTCTAAAACGTTGTTCATATTATAATTATTTATGGGATTAATCATACATTTCTTACATGAATATTTTCCAAAAAACATTCAAAAAAGGGACATGCAAAATGCACATCCCCTTACTCAATTTGCTAATATAGAGGAAAATAGTCTCACGACTACTTTACTTCCACAAAAAGAATGATGCTAAGTTCTCACGAATTCACATCTTCAATACTATTTCTAATTTATTATATTTGTAATGATACTTTCTCTTTATAATGGACTGCAAAAACATGTTTGCATTTCGACATGTATATTTGCACAACGCCCAAGACATTCGAGTCGAGAGATATAACCTTTCTTCACAAATATCAGTGATTGTCTGCATGCCAAAGCCTGAAATTTATGGCTGCAGAACTTTCTGAGTGCAAAGATAACAAAAAAAATAAAATATCGCAAGAAAAAAAGAGGAAAAAAAATAAAACCTTAAATCTTTTACCTGTAGATTTTAGAGGTATTTTGCTTGCAAAGCAACAAAATTTGCTTATTTCCTAAGTACAAATGACTTGTTTGCGACTCATGTCTCTGATAGATAGAATTCTGTGTTTCGGGATTACAGTGGGTGTCTTACTTGTGCACACTTGTCGTTTTACGGGGGCACAAATGTGCCTTTACTCGAGCCCAAAGTTGCTCTTACCTCAGCACAATAATGCCCTGCCTTAGGCACTTTAATATCTTGGTGAGTCAAGTGAAGGTTTTTCACATTTCGGTGTTCAAATTTTCAATTATTATATTCTCAAATCCCGCAACCATATAATGATGTAGCAATTAGATAAAATAGAAAAAGGAATTACCTCTTTTGAATAAATAGAAAAAATGTAGATAAAGGAATAAAAGCAGGAATTATTAAGCACAAAAAAAAATTGATTGTCTCACGACAACCAATCTTTTATTAACCTTAATAATCTAATACCATGAAAAACACATTGCAAAGGTACAAAAAAAACTGCAACCTGCAAGTGTTTTGCATAAAATATGTATTATATTTATATTTCGTTAAATCTTCCAAGAACCCATTTAAACTTTCTTTGCATTAAAATGGACTGCACCTTCATTTTATCTTCATTCGACAGTAATGGCAGGGATACCTGAACACGAAAGGCTTGCGCAGTTGGGAGATACTCCGTCACATACATCACTGGCTCAAGCTTGCTCTTCAATTCCTCATACTCTTCTACACGCATCGTATCAGACTTTGGTTTAATATAACAACCTAACGCATACTGATCCTTAGCCAAATAGGAGGAAATTGGAAGTTGGCGCCAACCCTGATCATAGAAGCGAATTTCACTTTCCTTGGATGGAGCACGGAAGGTCTTGATCACGCAAAGAACAGAATCACCTGCCGAAGAAGGCAGATATATCATTTGCAGACGAGCCGCCTTGCTGGTAGTACACTCCAGATAATCATTCGTCAGCGTATCCATATCACACTCCTCACCCAAAAGATTCTTCACATTAGGCTTCACGCCCATTTCCTCTAATTCCACCAACTCCAGACGGAGATTCCGGTCTAAGGTTGGAAGAAGAGAGTCTGGCATAGATACCCACAAATCTTTCAGCGACTTAGCCTGAACGGAAGTCACCAACAATACCACCCACAGAAAAACAAAAAGTTTCTTCATAATCTATATATATTCATTAAATAAGCCTCATACACCGACTCACTTTACCATCAAGACGTGTACGAGGCTTTTATCTTATTTTCTACAGAAACCAATCAAGACAGGTCCTCTACAGGAATCTATCAATACAGGTTCCCTACAGGAATTTATTAATACTGGAATTTACCATAACGCAACTGGCAAGTCCATTTTCCCTGATAAGGAGAAACGAAAATCGTAAACAAACTGCCAATGCCCAATGGAGAACTACCTCCCTTATAGAAAGCTGTGCCACCATCTTCCTCATCATAAGAAACAGAATAGTGGGTTTCCATCTTCTTGGCCAAAGATTTCATCTTTGCAATAGCTGCAGCCTTGCTTGGACAAACAAAATAGAAACGAGCCTGATTCAGTTTGGTTGTTCCCTGAACCTCCTGAAAACCGAGTTCTACACGGTCTGCCTTGAAACCTTCAAACATCTCGTTGAGATAAACAAGTTTATCAGCACTCTGAGTTTTTGGTGTACCATAATCTTTACTAAGCTTTTGAACTGTCTCTTCGCAAGTAGAGCCGAATGCTACACCTAAAACATCGGCATCCTGTTTTGCGCTCGCTGACAATGAAGTAAACATTGCCAATGCAATTAATAATTTTTTCATGATTGTTATGTTGTTATACTAAAAACTGTCGCAAAGATACAATAAAATTAATATAAAACAAAATAAATCATCATTTTTTTTCAAAAAAGAGGAAATTTCCTTAAAAATAAAGAAATTTCCCCAACTGACATATTATTATTTCAAAAATTACCACAAAGCTACATTCCCTATTCCTGCCATACTAAAATGCACAGAAATATTCATAGCCTTGAAAACTCTACCTGTGGTACTTCCGCCAAAAACGAATTAAGTGGAAAGTCCGCTATTACTGAGACTTTCCACCTAATTTATTGAGAGTCAAATATTTGCTATTACTCCTCAACAGCAGCCTGCGCCGCAGCCAAACGTGCGATTGGCACACGGAATGGAGAGCATGAAGCATAGTTCATACCTACCTTGGCACAGAACTTAACTGATGAAGGCTCACCACCATGCTCACCGCAAATACCTGTACGGAGGTTAGGACGGGTAGCACGACCATTCTCTACTGCCATCTTGATGAGCTGACCTACACCTTCCTGGTCGAGAACCTGGAATGGATCCACCTTCAAGATCTTCTTCTCCATGTAAGCAGGGAGGAATGAAGCGATGTCATCACGAGAATAACCGAAGGTCATCTGTGTCAAGTCGTTTGTACCGAATGAGAAGTACTGAGCCTCCTCTGCAATCTGACCTGCAGTAAGGGCTGCACGAGGAATCTCAATCATGGTACCAATCTCAAACTCAACCTCTACGCCGTATTCAGCGAATACCTCCTTAGAAGTTGCGAGGATAATGGCCTTCTGCTGCTTGAGCTCCTGAACTGTACCGATGAGAGGAACCATGATTTCTGGGCATGGATGGAATCCTTCCTTCTTCAACTCGCAAGCTGCACCAAGGATGGCGCGAGTCTGCATGGCTGTGATCTCAGGGAATGTGATACCGAGACGGCAACCACGATGACCGAGCATTGGGTTGTTCTCTGCCAAAGAATTCACACGCTTCTTGATTTCCTCTACGCTTACGCCCATTTCCTTAGCCATGGTCTCCTGACCAGCCAAATCGTGAGGTACGAACTCGTGAAGAGGTGGGTCGAGCAAGCGGATGTTCACGTGACAACCATCCATAGCCTTGAGGATGCCGTAGAAGTCAGCCTTCTGATATGGGAGAAGCTTGGCAAGTGCCTTCTCACGACCCTCTACAGAATCTGCCAAAATCATCTCGCGCATCGCAACAATCTTCTGATCATCAAAGAACATGTGCTCTGTACGTGTCAAACCAATACCCTTGGCACCGAATGCACGAGCTACCTCAGCATCATGAGGAGTATCCGCATTGGTACGGATTTCCATCTTGGTATATTTATCGCAGAGATCCATCAGTTCCTTGAAGTCACCAGAAAGCTCTGCAGCCTTTGTCTCAATCTGACCAGCATAAACCTGACCTGTAGTACCATTCAAAGAGATGAAATCACCCTCCTTGTAAACTACACCTTCGATTTCAACGGTCTTAGCCTTATAATCTACATTGATAGAGCCTGCACCAGATACACAGCACTTACCCATACCACGAGCAACCACGGCAGCGTGGGAAGTCATACCACCACGAGCGGTAAGAATACCCTCTGCAGCAGACATACCAGCGAGGTCTTCAGGAGAAGTCTCGATACGAACCATGATGACCTTCTTGCCATCCTCATGCCATTCCTGAGCATCGTCTGCGTGGAATACGATCTGACCACAAGCAGCACCAGGAGAAGCAGGAAGACCCTGTGTGATGACCTTAGCCTTAGAGAGCGCCAACTTATCGAATACAGGATGCAACAATTCATCAAGTTTCTGTGGCTCACAACGGAGGATAGCAGTCTTCTCGTCGATCATACCCTCGTGAAGAAGATCCATAGCAATCTTCACCATCGCAGTACCTGTACGCTTACCGTTACGAGTCTGGAGGAACCAGAGTTTACCTTCCTGTACGGTGAACTCCATATCCTGCATATCATGATAGTGGTTCTCCAACTTATTCTGCAGCGCATCCAGCTCCTTGTAAAGTTCAGGCATAGCCTCTTCCATAGAAGGATATTTAGCAACACGCTCCTCCTCAGAGATGCCTGCACGCTCAGCCCAGCGCTGAGAACCAATCTTAGTAATCTGCTGTGGCGTACGGATACCAGCCACTACGTCCTCACCCTGTGCATTGATGAGATACTCACCATTGAAGAGATTCTCGCCATTACCAGCATCACGAGAGAAGCAAACACCAGTAGCAGAAGTATCACCCATATTACCGAATACCATCGCCATCACAGACACGGCTGTACCCCACTCTGCAGGAATGCCTTCCATCTTGCGATAGAGAATAGCACGCTCATTCATCCAACTATCGAATACTGCGCAGATGGCACCCCAAAGCTGATCCATAGGATTGTCAGGGAAATCCTTGCCAGTCTGCTGCTTGATAGCCGACTTAAATGCCTTGACAAGTTGCTTCAATTCATCTACAGACATTTCATTGTCCAGTGTGATACCGCGCTGCTTCTTCACCTCCATGATGATAGCCTCGAATGGGTCGATATCTTCCTTGTTAACAGGCTTCATGCCGAGCACCACGTCGCCATACATCTGTACAAAACGACGATAGCTATCATAAGCAAAGCGCTCATTACCCGTTTTACGAGCCAAGCCCTCTACTACCTCATCATTCAAACCGAGGTTGAGGATGGTATCCATCATACCTGGCATAGAAGCACGAGCACCGGAACGTACACTAACTAAAAGAGGATTTTCCACATCTCCAAACTTTGAGTTCATCAAAGCCTCAATATGCTGAACAGCTTTCTCAACTTCATCTTTGAGAAGCGCTACTACATCTTCCTTGCCTTTTTCAAAGTATTCGTTGCACACATCTGTGGTAATTGTAAATCCTGGAGGTACAGGAACACCAATAAGATTCATTTCCGCCAAGTTGGCACCCTTACCACCGAGCAAGTTTCTCATGTCGGCCTTGCCCTCAGCCTTACCATTACCGAAAGTATAAACTCTTTTTTCGTCCATAATCGAATAGGTTCTAATTTATCAGTTATTGTTATTAAATTTTGTGATGCAAAAATACGATTAAAAATCGGTTCCACCAAACTTTTTACCATCTTTTTGCAATCTCGACATTACATTTTTAATTGTTTACGTACACACTATCTGCCGGTAATAATTTATAAGCAAATTTGCTGTTATTTTTACAAATCAATATATACCTTAATTATATATAAAGGAGAAGTTTGATGATATATAGAAAAGAAGCACTTCTTTATCGAAAAAACAGAGAATCGCTACCACAGATGATTCTTTTTCATTCCAGTTTTCATACATATTACAAATTACTTTGGAAAAATTTTCATTTTTTACAAAAAAGTAGTATCTTTGCACTCAAAAATTTAAATATCAATCATGGGAAGAAAACGTAAACCGTTACCATTCATAGAAAATGTTACCATCGAAGCTGTGGCTGCTGAAGGAAAATGCATCACACGCGTCGATGATCAAGTCATCTTCGTACCTTTCTGTGTACCTGGAGATGTGGTAGATTTACAAGTAGTTAAGAAGAAGCATAAATACTGCGAGGCGAAAGTTGTCAGATTCATCAAGAAGAGCGACGTACGCCAGGAACCGATGTGCGAGCATTTCGGTATCTGCGGCGGTTGCAAATGGCAGAACCTGCCATACGAAGAGCAAATCAAGGCAAAGCAGAAACAGGTGGAAGACCAGCTCACCCGCATCGGCAAGATTGAGCTTCCTGAGTTCCGTCCTATCATGGGCAGCGTGAAGACACAGGAGTATCGTAACAAGATAGAATTCGGATGCAGCAATAAGCGATGGTTTACTGCGGAAGAACTCGCACAACTTCCTCAGAAAGAAGATGATACGGTATCTTCATTAAAGGAACGCCACGCACAGAACGCCATCGGCTTTCATATCACCGGAGCCTTCGACAAGATATATCCTATTAAGAAATGCTGGCTGATGGACGACCTCTGCAATGAGATTCGCAACTTCGTATTCGAGTATGCAGATTCTCACGACTATACTTTCTACGATCTGCGTGAGCAACATGGATTGTTGAGAGACATGATGATACGTAACTCCAACACTGGCGAATGGATGCTTGTATTCCAATTCCATTACGACGAAGAAGGTGATGCGCAGAAAGCGCAGGAATTGATGCAGCAAGTGGCTGACAGATTCCCGCAAATCACATCGCTCATGTATGTAAATAACCAGAAGGGCAACGACACCTTCAATGATTTGGAACTGAGTCTTTTCAAGGGCAACGACCATATCTTTGAATTGATGGAAGACCTGAAGTTCAAGGTAGGTCCTAAGAGTTTCTATCAGACCAATACCGAGCAGGCTTACCACCTCTACTGCGTAGCGCGTGAATTTGCCAATCTCACAGGCAACGAGCTGGTTTACGACCTCTATACCGGTACTGGAACCATTGCCAATTTCGTGGCACACAAGGCAAAAAAAGTAATCGGTATCGAATACGTACCAGAAGCTATCGAGGATGCAAAGGTGAACTCTCAGGTAAACCAGATAGAAAACACATTATTCTATGCTGGAGACATGAAAGATATCCTGACCAATGATTTCATCAGACAGCATGGCCGTCCTGATGTCATCATCACCGACCCTCCACGTGCTGGTATGCATCCAGATGTCATCAATGTGATTCTGAATGCAGCACCAGGTCGCATCGTGTATGTAAGCTGCAATCCTGCCACACAGGCACGCGACCTCCAGTTGATGGACGATTACTACAAAGTGGCAGCGGTTCAGCCTGTGGATATGTTCCCTCACACTCCTCACGTAGAAAACGTAGTGCTTCTCGAAAAGCGCAGCGAAACGGAGATCAAGCAGAAATTGAAGGAACGCAAAGAACGCGAGAAGGCTGCTGCTGAAGCCAAAGCTGCCAAGGAAGCTGAGAAGCTCGCCCTCCAGGCAGCTCAAGCAGAGGACCTGACTGCAGAGGAACTCGTAGCTAAGAAATAAACCTTAAAACATAATAGAAAATGAAGATAAAGAATAGTATCATCATGGCGCTGATGACTATGGCGGTAACCACAGCGGGCGCGCAAGAGAAGAAAACCATCGAGTTGCCAGCATGGCTCAACAACGTCAAGTTGTCGGGCTATGGCATGACTCAATATCAGTATAGCGGACAGAAGGGAAAGGAATCCAATTCCTTCAACATCCGCATGGGACGTATCGCCCTTGAAGGACGTATCGCCAACGATTTCTACTGGAAAACGCAAATCCAGTTTAATGGCAACACTTCCGAACTGGGCAGCAGTCCAAGAATGGTAGATTTGTTTGCCGAATGGCAGAAATACAGTTATTTCAAGGTAAAAATTGGTCAGTTCAAGAATCCATTTACCTTTGAAAATCCGATGCACCCTATCGATCAGGGATTCATGGGTTATTCCCAAAACGTGAGTAAGTTGGCTGGTTTCAGCGACCGTGCCGGCGAGCACGCATCCAACGGTCGTGATATCGGTCTGCAGCTGCAGGGTGATTTCCTCAAGAATGCCAACGGCCGCAATCTGCTGCACTATCAGATAGGTGTGTTCAACGGACAGGGCATCAATACCAAGGACGTAGATAACCAGAAGAATGTAATCGGTGGTGTATGGGTAATGCCTGTGGCAGGAATGCGCATCGGAGCTTTCGGCTGGACGGGTTCTTATGCAAGAAAAGGAGAGCGGACGGAAATAGTAAGAGTACCATCTGGAACGAATTTCTACGAAGATAGAAAGATTACTCATCCCGACTATCGCAAACTCAACCAGAACCGCTACGCCTTCTCATTCGAATACAAGGCAAACGACTGGACTGTCCGTTCAGAATATATCCATTCTACGGGTATGGCATTTAACAAGAGCATAACCAATCATGGGGATGAAGCCTCCAAGGATTGCAGTCTTAACCAAAAAATCGGCAATAAGGCACAGGGTGTATATGGTCTTGTCATCGCCCCTATCGTGAGCAAGAAACTCTATGCAAAGGCTCGCTACGATATGTACGAGGCTAACGGCAAGACAGACATGATGAGAACCCAATACGAAGTCGGTCTGAACTATCATATCAACAAGAACTTCACCATTCTGTCAGAATATGCGTTTGTCAACGACCGTGCAAGCGCAGACCACAATTATTCTATGGCAGACGTGGAAGTTTGTTTCAGATTCTAATATATACTAAGCATAAGGAGAGTTACTCATGGAAACAGAGGAAAGACATCATCACCACCATCACAGAGATGGAAGTGAACAAAGAAGTAGTGGACACAAGGAACATTACAGTCGCAGAGCAGGACACAATCGTCATACGAGATCACAAATTAGGAGAAGAATCATAGGAAGACTCCTATTCACTTTTCTTTGTCTGATAGCTCTTGCCATCATTCTTTTCATCATTTATGACCATTATTTCGGGGCATTTTAAGGCATTTCATGAGATAAAAAGCTATTCATAAAAAAAGCCAAGTCAGCAGTTCACAACAAGAATACAGACTTGGCTTTTTTACATCAACTTGGCTATTTACATTAAAAAGAATAGGAGAAACCTACGGATGCATATTCCTTAAACTGCCAATAGCTCTCACCCTCCTTGCGCTTGGTGCCATCATCAAAACGAGGGTAAAGGAATATATTCGTAGAAATATACTTATTAAACTGGAAAGTGAAGGTATGCTCCCACTCCAATTCAGCACGCTCATAAGTAGTATATCCATAGAGGCGGGTCTTCCATCTCAGGTTTTCCGCCATCTGCCACGTAAAGTCAACCGTAAATTCAGAACCATAATCTACAAGTCCATGCTGTCCTTCTTCCAAACCATATCGGGTGGCAAGCGAACTGCGGCCCACATATTTCCAGTTAAGAGCCAAAGGAGCGATATGCGTGCTACCCTTCAGGCGATGATTGCACCAGTCGATGGAATAATCCATACCGACAGAAAGATTCAACTTGAAAGGTGACATGAAGTCTGAGTAAACAAACTTATCATTGCTACGAAGACCTTTCGTAAACTGAGTCTGCCCGATCAGCTGCAAGGTATAATACCATCTCTTGGTAGCTTGCAAACCAAACTTTCCGGTATAACGCAGCAAATCCTCAGAGGTTTTGTACTTATGCAAGGAATCCCCCTTGGAAGTCTGGTAACCCAAGCGCATTTCCAACTTGTTTTCCCACTTCACCTTCTGCTTATTGTTATAATTAGCCTGCATCGTGACACTACCCAACATCGAGTAGTTGCTCTCGCCACCTTTATACCAGTTATCACTCACATAATTCTGAAGGAACTGCAAGTAATAATCCCCCTTGATCGTCCAGAAATTAGGTTTCGCCACATAGATTTTCATCGGCGAAGCCTCTAATTCAATAGCCTTGGGAGCCACCTCCTCCACAATATACACCTCCGTTTTTCTCGGAGCACCTTCAGGAATAGGAGCACCAACCATATCCAATCTGGACTCATTACTTCTCACAAGATCAGGCCGGTTTAAGTAAATGAACATCAAAGACTTATCCAGCATACATTCAAGAGAATCAGAATAGCCAGCCGGATTCAATCTGAGAAAATGATTAGCAGGAGAATGATAAAAAGTAAGCGGGGTGAAAAGTCGGGAATAGCGGATATCTTTCGCAGCATAATAGCTGGAATCGATATGAGCACGAGCTGCGGATAAAGAATCCACATAATTCTTCACCCATTCAGCCGTTTCAGGTTCCAGCACCCCCTTGGTGTGCTTATGACTCTTTGGTTGTGCCCATGAAGAAAAACAAACCAAAAGAGCAGCCATCAATATATTAAATCTCAATTTCATAATCATTAAAAACTACACAATGATATAATTTAGGCGCAAAGGTAATAAATAATTCATAAAACAACGGCATTATTTGCAATAATTTTGGCTATTTCATAAATTTATAGTAACTTTGCACGCGATTATTCTAATTTAAAATATATATATCGTGGCTGAAACTAAGTACATCTTCGTTACTGGTGGTGTGGTTTCTTCTTTGGGTAAAGGAATCATATCGTCTTCCATCGGTAAGCTTCTTCAAGCAAGAGGTTACAACATTACTATCCAAAAGTTTGACCCATACATCAACATCGACCCGGGTACACTGAACCCGTACGAGCATGGTGAGTGCTACGTGACAGTAGATGGTATGGAAACCGACCTGGACCTCGGACACTACGAGCGATTCACCGGTATTCAAACTACGAAAGCAAATTCTCTCACCACTGGTCGTATCTACAAGGCAGTCATTGACAAGGAACGTCGTGGCGATTATCTCGGAAAAACCATTCAGGTGGTGCCTCACATCACCGACGAGATCAAGCGCAATGTGAAGCTGCTCGGCAAGAAGTATCACTATGACTTCGTGATCACCGAGATAGGCGGAACCATCGGCGACATCGAAAGTGCTCCTTACATGGAAGCTATCAGACAGCTGAAATGGGAATTAGGCAAGAACGCCGTCAATGTACACCTCACCTATGTGCCTTACCTGAAGGCTGCAGGGGAGTTGAAAACCAAACCGACCCAGCACTCCGTGAAGGAATTGCAAAGTGTAGGTATTCAGCCAGATATTCTGATTCTCCGCACAGAGAAACATCTCGAAGAGGGAATCATGAAAAAAGTAGCCAGTTTCTGTAATGTTGATTTGGACTGCGTAATACAAAGCGAAGACCTCGCCAGTATCTATGAAGTGCCTGTAAACATGCAGAACCAGGGTCTCGACACCGCCATTCTCCGAAAGATGGGAGAACCTATCGGCGAAAAGCCTGCATTGGGTCCTTGGAGAACATTCCTCGACCGCAGAAGCAAGGCTACAGAGGTGGTAAACATCGGACTGGTAGGAAAGTACGATCTGCAGGATGCCTACAAGAGTATCCGCGAAAGTCTTTCACATGCCGGCACCTACAACGACCACAAGGTGAAGATTACATTCATCAATTCTGAATATCTCACAGAAGAGAATGTGGCAGAGCAGTTGAAGGGTCAGGATGGTATCGTCATCTGTCCGGGATTCGGCCAGCGCGGCATTGAGGGCAAGATCATAGCAGCCCACTATACCCGCACCCACGACATTCCTACCTTCGGTATCTGCCTGGGTATGCAGATGATGGTCATCGAGTTTGCCCGTAACGTATTGGGCTACAAAGATGCCAATTCAAGAGAGATGGATGAAAAGACTCCACACAATGTCATCGACATCATGGAGGAACAGAAAAACATCTCCAACATGGGTGGAACCATGCGCCTCGGTGCATACGAATGTGTACTGAAACAAGGTTCTCGCGTCTTCTCTATATATAAAAAGGAGCACATTCAGGAACGGCATCGCCATCGCTACGAATTCAACAATGAGTTCCAGAAGGAATACGAGAAGAACGGCATGATGTGCGTGGGACGCAACCCAGAGAGCGACTTGGTAGAAATCGTTGAAATACCAGGATTGAAATGGTATATCGGTACACAGTATCATCCAGAATACCAAAGTACCGTATTAAAACCTCATCCTCTGTTCATGGATTTCGTCAAGACGGCTATCTCAAACAAGAAATAATATAAATTTCTAAAATAACAATGAACAAGAACAACATTATTGGCTTTCTTCTCATTGCCTTAGTACTTATCGGATTCAGTTGGTACACACAGCCATCTGCAGAAGAGCAGAGAGCGGCTTTCGTACAGGATTCCATTGCCAAGGCTAAGCATGCTGAGATAGAAAAGGCCAGCAAGGCTGCCGCAGCCAAGCGCCAGGCAAATGCCAAGGCTAAGATTGAGGCAGACTCTACAGCCCTCTTCTATTCTGCTTTGAAGGGTCAGGAGAAGAAGATCGTTTTGAAAAACGAGAAAGTTGAATTAACCCTCAACACCAAGGGTGGTACTGTCGAGAAGGCAGTAATCAAGGGTTATGTAGGTCACAACATCCAGGTAAAGGACGGTTCTGCCGACCAGAAGGATGTTACGCTCTTCGATGGCAAAGACCAGAGTCTTAAGTTTATGCTTGAGGCAAAGGAAGCTAACATCATCACCAGCGACCTCTACTTCACTCCATCAAACGTTACGGATTCTACGGTTACCATGACGGCTGTGGCAGGAGAAGGAAAGACGCTCTCCATGACTTATAAATTAGGTAAGGACTACATGCTCCACATGAGCTTCTCTGCTCAGGGTATGGAAGGTCTGTTCTCACCTAATTATAATAAGATGGACATCGACTGGAGTGATAAGGCACGCCAGCAGGAACGTGGTTTCATGTTCGAGAACCGCTACACCACACTCACCTATCACAATGCAGAGGGTGGCACAGACTATCTCAATGAGGGAAGCGAGAAGATCGATGAGAAAATCGAAGAGACCACCGACTGGGTATCTTTCAAGAACCAGTTCTTCTCTGCCATCATCGTAGCTAAAGACAACTTCGATAAGGATGCCTTCATGACCTCTATCCCACAGGAGAAGGGTTCTGGCTATCTGAAGCTGTTCCAGGCTAAGATGAAAACTGCTTTTGACCCAACCGGCAAGAAAGCCTCTGAGTTTGAGTTCTACTTTGGTCCTAACGATTTCCAGATTCTCAAAAATACCGAGAAGGAAAGTACCTTCGGCAAAGACCTGGAGTTCCAGAGGCTCGTTTATCTGGGATGGCCTATCATCCGCTGGATCAACCGTTTCTTCACACTCTACGTGTTCGACTGGTTGAGCAATGTATTCCCAATGGGTATCGTATTGATTCTCATCACATTGCTCCTCAAGCTCATCACCTACCCTATGGTAAAGAAGAGCTATATGAGTTCTGCCAAGATGCGTGTGCTGAAGCCAAAGCTCGAGGCAGCTACCGCTCAGTTCAACAAGCCTGAGGACCAGATGCAGAAGCAGCAGGCGATGATGGCAGAATATGCCAAGTATGGTGTAAGCCCACTGTCTGGTTGCTTGCCAATGCTGATTCAGATGCCGGTTTGGGTTGCGATGTTCAACTTCGTGCCTAATGCCA